>Ga0256405_10001126_pt1 | contig 77558 bp, 52 predicted proteins | sample RumenRJG_02DNA_FD_189096 | JGI IMG/M metagenome (GOLD analysis project Ga0256405, IMG submission 189096) | Bovine rumen microbial communities from Lethbridge, Alberta, Canada - RJG_02 | ecosystem: Host-associated > Mammals > Digestive system > Stomach > Rumen | place: Canada: Alberta... | reverse complement strand
AGATGAAAGCCTTCAGGTCATGCCTGAAGGGAATAAGGGATATACCCTTCTTTTTCTATAGATGTGTTACTGTCTTTGGTTAGGCAGCGGCATCTGCCCGCCACGGACAATCCCCCTTGGGCCCAAAAAGAGGCACTTCGCCCATCATGTTGCCGTCGCCCGTATCGATACTTCCGTTGGGCATGACGACAATCATCGGCTTCATCTTTCCCTCCGCCAAAAGATTGTCCAATATATCGCCTGCGCACCCCACTCCAGGCCAGGAATTGTCGGTATCACCGCCACCATGAATCAGGTATAACACAGGCAGCCTGTCTGTCGAATTCTCATATCCTGCTGGTGTCCAGACATGCAATCGACGCGTCGCCTTCAGGGCTTTGGAATGATAATATCTCACGGCAACAGCACCATGCGGTACATCTTTTTGGGCAAAGAAATCCTTGCCTTTCTGCTTGCTTACGTAGGCCAATGCCGATGTCTCTTTAGCAGCAGTGCCCACGGGGTCATAGACATTTACTCCGTCTACCACAAAGTGGTAACGATACACGCCGTCCTTGACTTGAGGAACTGTGACGCTCCAAACGCCATTCGAGGCCTTCTTCACCTCCAACTCCCGTCCCCAGGGCATAATGTCACCCGCAACGTTTACCGTCTGGGCCTCAGGAGCATAAATACTGAGCACGACATCGCCATTTGCCAAACGGCGCACAGACTGCAGGGTGTCGTTGGGAGTGGGAACATGCTGCCATTGGGCACCTGCAGGGGCAGACATTGAAAAAAAGGCAGCTATCAGAAGAAAAACTTTTTTTCTCATTTTATCGATAGGTCACTTGAATATTTTCTGAGCAAAAGTAGTAAGATAAACTCTCCAGTTGCGCCAGATATGCCCGCCTTCGGTCTCCATATAAGTATACTTGTAACCTTTCTCGTCCAGGAATTTCCGCAAATCAGCATTTTGCTGATAGAGGAAATCCGTCTTGCCAATGCCTATCCAATACAATTTTGGATGAGCGGCAAAGAGAGAAGCCAATTGGCCCTGCACTTTCTTGTCCTTTTTCAACTGGTCGTAGAAAGACTCCTTCACTGCATTTCTTCCTATGCTGAGTCCGGCCGAGAAAAGGCCAATGTAGCCGAATTCCTTCGGATATCGCTTGGAGATGGCAAAAGTGTGGCCGCCACCCATAGACAATCCACAGACAGCACGGTTCATTTGCCCCTTTGCCACCTTGTAATTGCTTTCTATGTACTTAATGATATCGGGGAAACTCTCATCCATCGTAGCGACAGGTTTTGACTTGAAATCCACACTGGCCATAAACGACGGAGTATACATTCCACGGCTCCATTCGCCGGGGGCAGCCTGGCAGTCCATATTGCCATTGGGCATGACCACGATCATAGGCTTGGCTTTGCCCGAGGCAATAAGGTTGTCGAGAATCTGGGCAGCACGGCCAAGAGTGGTCCAGGCATCCTCATCGCCTCCGGCACCATGCAGCAGATAGAGCACAGGATAATTCCTGCCCTTCTCATAGCCCGCAGGGGTATAAACGGTCATGCGGCGCTTCATCTTCAAGGTGGGGCTGTCGTACCAAACCTTGGCCACATTCCCATGCGGCACTTCATTCACCCTGTAGAGATCGCCCTGATCCCCTTTGCGCTCCGAGACAATAAAAATGTTCATCGTGGAGGCTACGTCCCTATTGATATACACATTGGCCGGATCAAGCATGGGCATATCGTTCACCTTAAACGAATAAGAATAAAGCTCCGGGCCCAATTTGCCGGTCGTAAGGCTCCAAATGCCCCCCTTGCCTTCCTTCAGCTCGGCCACGCCGGGCACGTCCTGCAGGCCAAAAGGTGTCTGAACCTTCTGCGACGCAAGGAAGTCTCCGGTCACTTCCACCTTGCTCGCCTTGGGCGCGTAGATGTTGAAAGTGACGGTGTTGTCATCATTGATGACGGGTGATGATACCTGGTTGCTGTTGAAGAGCGCTTGCTGGGCCTTCAACGGAGTTGCTAATAGCAAACCCAAGAATACGGAATAAATATATTTTTTGTTCATTGCTGTTAATGAATTAGTTATTGAATACGACGCAACAGGTTTAGTTTTGATTGAGGCTTGAGCACATTGCTCACCTTCTTTGTTTGGGCCCTGACGTCAACTGTTGCCCTTTGCAAGATATCTTTGGAAGAGCGGCCCAACAGGAACTCGTATTTGCCGGCATCCACCTTCCATTCAGAGGCTGCCTCGTCGAAAGAAGCCAGACTCATCGACGGGATGATAATCGTAAGGATCTCGCTCTCTCCGGGTTTCAGGTTTCTGGTCTTGGCAAAGCCCTTGAGCTCCTTAGCAGGCTTGTTCAGTTCCCTGCTGCGGGGAGCCGCTACATAAAGCTCCACGACTTCCTTGCCGGGAGTCTTCCCCACGTTCTTCACCTCCACGCTGACCACATAGTTCTCATCCGACTCTTCAACAGAAGGCTTGCCCAGAGCGAAAGTCGTATAGCTGAGTCCAAAGCCAAAAGGATAGCTCACCGCTTTGCCGAAGCTGTCGAAATAACGGTAGCCCACGTAGATATCCTCCTCATAGTTAGTGAAATCCACATTTCGCTCCAACACCTTATTGTTTTTTTCCGTATTGTTGATGTCAAACTTCACGGTTCCCCCTGTAGGGAAGTTCCGCGAAGAATAAACATCTTCATACGCAACAGGGAAGGTCATCGAGAGTCTGCCAGAGGGGGACTCCCTGCCGCTCAGCAGGTCGACCACGGAGTTTCCTCCCTCCTGACCAGCCTGCCAGGCACACAATATGGCATCCGGCAGATCTTTCCAGGAAGCGGTCTCTATCACACCACCGATATTGAGCAGCACAATCACCTTCTTACCTTGTGCATGATAGGCTTGACAGACATCCTTGATCATTTGCGTTTCTTCCTTGGAGAGATTGAAATCAGCGTCTGTCCGGTCTAAGAATTCTCCGGAAATGCGACCAATGGTGATGATGGCCACATCATTATCCACCACCTGGCGGGCCAACTCCTCACGTCTGAGTGCGGGCTCAACAGGAAGCTGTGAGGGCAGGAACTTAGATACGAAGGCAAATTTTGGATCTTTCTTAGCCTTCTCGGCATTCTCCTTCTCCAGCTTCTGCTTATGGGCGGTGATCGCCTGGGTATAGAAATCGCGGAGCGAGCCGTCGACCTTGAAGTGCGCATTCTCAAAGCCCTTCAACAAGTTCACCACATAAGCATGATTGACATTGCCAGACCCGGTTCCGCCGGCAATGAAATCATACGAAGTGCAGCCATACAAGGCCACCCGCCTGACATTCTTGTCCAAAGGCAAAGTTGCGGCATCGTTCTTGAGCAGCACCATGCCCTCGGTAGCACTTTGGCGAGTGATGGCCGCATGAGCCTTCAGGTCGGGCTTATTGGTGTATTTATATCCCTTGAATCTCGGAGTCTTCTCGATCAGATTCAATATGCGTCCCACATTTCGGTCCAAGTCCTTCACGGCCAACTTTCCACTCTTGATGCCATCGAGGATTTGAGTGTATTGTGCCTTACGCCCCGGCTGCAACATATCATTGCCGGCCCATACCTGCCGGACACCGTCACGGCCGCCATACCAATCGGTCATCACTGTGCCTTGATACCCCCAGTCGTCACGAAGGACATGAGTCAGGAGTTCCTTGCTCTCCGACGCATATTGGCCATTCACATGATTGTAGGACGACATCACCGTCCATGGATGGGCCTCGGTGACAGCGATTTCGAAAGGCTTGAGATAGATCTCCCGCAAGGCACGCTGCGACAGGCGGGCATCGTTGTCCATACGATTGGTCTCCTGGTTGTTCACAGCAAAATGCTTGAGGCTCGTACCTACGCCATTGCTCTGCACGCCTTCGATGTAGGCTGCCGCCGTCTTTCCGGCCAACAGGGGATCCTCGGAATAATATTCAAAGTTACGGCCACAGAGAGGATTCCGCTGAATGTTGACAGCAGGTGCCAACAGCACGTCGACGCCATATTCCTTCACCTCGTTTCCGATGGCTCTGCCCACCTCCTCAACTAACGACTGGTTCCAGGTGCAGGCCAGCAGCGTACCTATCGGGAAGTGCGTGCAATAGTAGGTGTTCCTGTCATTGGGGCGCGTCGCGTCGATGCGGAGGCCTGCCGGGCCGTCGGCCAGGACGATGGCGGGGATGCCCAAGCTGTCCAACGGGTAGGTGGTTCCGGCAGCTCCGGGAACCAGTTTTTGCGTACTTCCAATCGTCGGGTTGTTGCCTTCAGCCCCCTCCGTGAAACCAGTGCCAATCACAAAGCGGGCTTTCTCCTCAGTAGTCATCTTCGGGATGATCTCGCCGGGATCAAGTGATCTATCCTGCATGGAGCAGCCCGACAACACCAAAGAGACTCCCAATAAAGGGAGAATGTAAGAATAAGTTTTCATCGTTTCAATAGATTAAGTTTTACTTGCGGTCTCATCACGTCGCTCACTCTCCGCTTGTAGGCCTTCACCTTTGCCGAAGCCTGAGCCTCCACCTTGTCGGCAGAAGAGCAGACAAAGAACCGGTAGGTACCGGCATCCGTGATCCATGAGGACCTATGGGCGTCGAAAGAGGCCAAGTCGGCACCTGCTACCGTCATGACGACATGCTCACTTTGGCCGGGCTGCAGGAGCGCGGTCTTGGCAAAGGCCCGCAGCTCCTTGGCGGGCTTATTGGCCTTCCTGCTGTTCGGAGCAGCCACAAAGAGTTCCACAACGTTCTTGCCGGCCACGCTGCCCACATTTTTCACATCCACCGCGACGACATACTTGCCCTGCTCCTCGCTCACGGTCATATTCCCGTAGTCAAACTGTGTGTAGCTAAGCCCAAAGCCAAAAGGATAGGCCACAGCCTTCCCGAAGCTGTCAAAATAGCGGTAGCCCACGTAGATGTCCTCGTCATAGCAGGTGTAGTCAATATCCTTGATGGGCTTGCGGTCTTTAGGAGCCTTCTCGGGGTTGTATCCCCACATAAACATGCTGCCCATGGTTTTGTCGTCCACCTCAGCAGGAAAGTTCCTGTCGGCATAGGCATCACCATAATTCAACATGAAGGTCATGGGCAACTTGCCCGAAGGATTCACCTTTCCTGACAATACATCCGCAATGCTGTTGCCGATCTCTTGTCCGCCCTGCCAGGTGCAGACCACGGCATCCGCCTGGTCGCGCCAGGAGGCCACATCGATGGGGCTGCAAATGTCGAGCAGCACTACCACCTTCTTTCCGGCCCGATGATAGGCCTCGCATACCTGTCTGATGAGTTGCTTCTCACCCTCTTTCAGATAGAAGTCGGCCTTATTCCGGTCGGCGGCCTCACCGCTTTTCCTTCCTATCGTGATGAGGGCCACATCGGTAGCCTGTATCGTTGAGTCCATTCTGTTTTGCGAGATTTCCATTTCCTCGGCCCGTGCCGGAGGGGTGAGCGAAAAGGACGGACGGCCGTTGGGGAACAATCGTTTGTTCTCCTGAGCCAAATGAAGCTTGTAGAGGTTCAGCAGATCCTTGTCCACCGAATAGCCCGCGTTGCGAAGCCCCTCAACAAGCGAAACCGTATAGTGGCCAACGCTGGTACCGCCGAAACCGGATCCCCCAGAGATGATGTCATAAGAGGTACATCCAAAGAGGGCTACTCTTCTACCCGCAAGCAGGGGAAGGGCATGGCTATCGTTTTTCAGCAGCACCATACCCTCGGCCGCCACGTCTCTCACGATCCGGGCATGAGCCTTCAGATCCGGCTCATTGGAATAGGGATAGCGGGCAAAACTGTGAGTCTTGACCAGCACCCTCAAGATGCGCCTGACGTTGCGGTCGAGTACTTCCATGGGCAGCCGGCCCTCCTTGGCGGCCTCATAGATAGCCTGATATTGCCGGTCTTGGCCCGGCTGCATCATGTCGTTGCCGGCCAGCATGGAGGCGACGGCATCCCGACCGGCGTTCCAGTCCGACACGACAAAGCCCTCGTAGCCCCAGTCGTTGCGCAGAACATCAGTGAGCAGTCCCTTGTCCTCAGCCGTATAGATGCCGTTCACCTTGTTGTAGGAAGTCATCAGCGTCCAGGGACTGCCTACCCGCAGGGCAATCTCAAACTGACGGAGATACAATTCGCGAAGGGCGCGCTGCGATAGACGGGAGTCGTTGTTGTTGCGGTTGGTCTCCTGATTGTTGGCCACGAAATGCTTCACGCAGGCCAAGGTGCCCTCGCTCTGAATACCCTTCACATACTCGCCGGCCATCCAGCCGGAAAGGAGTGGGTCTTCGCTGTAATACTCATGGTTGCGCCCGCAAAGGGGACTCCGCATAAGATTCATGGAGGGAGCCAATATCCAGTCGAGTCCAAATTCCTTCACTTCATTTCCTATGGCTTTGCCAATTTGATAAGCAGCTTTGGCATCCCAAGTAGAGGCAAGAGTCATGGAAGCCAAAAAGTCGGTAGGAAAATAGTCACGGCTGTCAAAATCGCGATGGGCATTCATCCGAAGGCCCTGCTGACCATCGGCACAATATATGGCAGGAATACCCAAGCGGGGAATGGCGTAGGTAGCGCCAGCTGTCCCGGGGAACTTCACGTCCCGGTTGAATCCCATGCCTGTACCTAATACGAAGTGGCACTTCTCTTCGAGAGTCATCTCTGAAACCACTTGGTCTATATTGTCTGCGCTCAACTTAATTTGAGCACTGGAACTATAACCGTAGCAACATGCTGCTACGGTTATAGTCAAGGCGATCTTTGTTTTTATTTGCTGATACATGGAGTTTATTTTTTATAACCTGGATTTTGAACCATATTCTTGTTCAGCTTTATCTCTTGGTCAGGAATGGGAAGCATCTCGTTCTTGCCCGACTTAAAGCCGGCATTGGCGTTGGTATATTCAATGGTTTTACCCTTCAGGGTGAAGCCGGGCATTTCCTTGCCTTTGTTGCTCAACTTCTTGGCGGCATCACCCCATCTGACGAGATCCATCCAGCGACAGCCTTCTCCCCAAAGTTCCAAGCGCTTCTCGGTCTTTACATCTTCCATCGTGATACTGGCCCGGGCTGGCAGCTTCGCACGTTCACGCACTGCATTGATGTCTTTTAATGCTTCAGCAGTATTGCCACTTTGCACATTTGCCTCTGCGGCAAGGAGCAAGACCTCCGCATATCTCATCCAGACATAGTTTACGGTAGGGAAGATACCGAAGATAATATAGTCGTTATTGAGCATACGTTGTTTCCAGTTCCAATATCCCTCGTGTCCATGCAAAGTTTTTCCTGCAATAACAGAAATACCATAGGATTCTATCTGTGAGAGTGTCTTTATGCTCTGATTCAGACGGTAGCCATCAGCACCCTCTTCCTTCACAAAAGCGTCATAGAGATCCTTTGTAGGATTGTAGAAGCCATAGGCGGTGTTGTTGAGCGTAGAGTCCTTGACATTCCATTTGTAGAATTCACCTCGGAAGCCACGATAAAGATAATAGAGATTGACGGTAAGATTGTTGAAGTCGGTCACCGCATTCCATTCCAATACATGCTCTGCATCATAGTCGTTGCCTTGATGCAAAAGATTCTCATAGGCACCATTGTTCAGCCGATAGAGGTTGGAGCTAACGACTTTGTTAAGATAAGTAGCAGCCTCACTGTATTTGCCAGCATAAACCAGTGTTTTGCCCAAGAAAGACTCAGCAGCTCCCTGTGTGATTCTCACCTGTCTGTCGTTGATGCCCGACTTTTTGGTAAGGTCACCGGATTCTACCGCTTTCTTCAGATCGTTTGCAGCCTGTTCATAAAGCTGCTCACGCGTGCTGTTGGCAAGGCTATAGTCATTGTTCAACAGATGGTCCACCACCGGTGCCGTACCAAAATAAGCACCGAGATAGAAATGGGCAAATCCCCGAAAGAAATAAGCTTCGGCTAAGTCACGCTTTTTGATGGGTGTGTCAAACGAGTCAAACTTCTCAATCACCAGATTGGCATGGTAGATCAAGGTATAGAGATTCTCGTACATCGTTTGAATGACCTCATTGGTACTGCCGAAAGTAAAGCTTCCCAGATCTTCACGCTGTGCATTGTCGTTGCGTTGGCCACCTCCACACCAAACATCGTCCGACATCAGGTCGTCAGCGGCCTTGATGGGTTCATACATCGTGCCGATATCAGTATAGCAGGCTGTAATGGCCTCATCGGCATCGGCATCAGTCTTGTAGAAATCGGCGTCTGAACCGAGATTGCCCATTTGCTCTATGTCAAGCTGGTCGTTGCAGGAGAAAAGAGCGCAAACGGCTATCAGTGTGAGCGCATATCTATATATCTTTTTCATTGTTGTCATCTTTTCGATTTGTTGATTCTATTTTCTTTTATTAGTCCTGTTCCTTTAGAAGGTGAGATTCAAGCCCAAGACCACTTTCTTTGAGACCGGGAAGGTGCATGTGTCAACGCCCTGACCGGAACCTGTACTCGTAGAGCTCGATTCGGGATCAAATCCTTTGTAGCTTGTGAAAGTGAAGAAGTTTTCCAGAGAAACATAAAAGCGGAGATTCTCGACGAGCAGTTTTCTCATCAAAGACTTAGGAAGTGTGTAGCCCAACTGAATTTGCTTAATCTTAAAATATGATCCATTAAACACCATGGCGTCAGAAATGGCATATTTAGACAGATCAGCATTGGCTGCAGGATGAGCAGCATTTGTATGGTTTGGACTCCAACGGTCGTCATACCAAACAGACTTGAGTCGGTTACCGGTAGTACGGTCACTTGAGAACAGACTCTGGTAGATCTTGTTTCCTGCAACACCGGATCCAAACACGATAAGGTCGAATCCTTTGTATGCCGCGTCAATAGTAATACCATAAGAAACTTTGGGAATGGCTGAACCTATGTTGGTACGGTCGTCAGTGGTGATAACCCCATCATGATTGATGTCTTCAAAGGTAGGCTCGCCTGTTTTCGGGTCAACGCCCTTGAACTTATATCCATAGAAGTGCCATACTTCGGCGCCCTTTTCAAAAATGGTCAAGGGATCATTAAGACGTGAATAACCTGAAATGTAGTCTATACCCGGACTCAAGTAGGTCACTTTGTTTTTCAATGTAGAGAAGTTGCCGCGAACGCCATATTTGAACCCGCCGATATGGTCGCGCCATCCAAGTTCCACTTCAAGTCCCTTGTTGCTCACAGAGCCTGCATTCATGGGAGAGAAAGTGCCTCCGGCAATCAATGACGGTTTTAAGCCTGTTACGAGCAAATCGTCTGTTTTCTTTGAATACCAGTCGATGGTAAGGTCGAGGCGGCTGTTAAAGAAACGGGCATCAAGACCTAAATCAAACTGTGTGGAGGTTTCCCAAGAGAGCTTTTTGTTACCCATTGAATTTGGTGTAACGGCCTGAGTATACTGGTAATTGCTGTCATCACCGAAAGCATATTTGCTGTTAGAGACCATAGTCGTGGCATAAAGATAATTGCTGAGTGCTCCAATAGAACCATTCTTTCCCCAGCTGCCACGAACCTTCAGGTAGTTCCACCATCGGGGCATATTCTTCCAGAAGCCTTCCTGCGATGCCACCCACGCCAAGGACGTTGCGGGGAAATAGCCCCAACGGTTGGTCATCGGCAATTTTGAAAGGTCGAAAGCATCTGCGCGAAGAGAGAATTGGAACAAATATCTGTTGGCATAAGCATAAGTGAGACGGCCAAAGTAAGACTCACTGGTGTTAACCGTGCGACGACCGCTGTTCGTCTTTTGAGCTGAACTGTTGGCAAAGTCGAGCCATCCAAAAAGATGATAGTCGTCTTTTTGTAACACATTCTGGCCGTTCGGCTGCAGGCCGCCTGTGGTGAAAGTGGAGGTGTTGCGGGTGAAGGAGTGGCCGATCATGGCCGTGATGTCGTGCAGCTTGCCCAAATTGAACGAGTAGTTCAGATAATTGTCCCACTGATAATTGGCTCCCTCACGATTGGTCTGGGTGAAGTTTGAGTACTGGGCATAGCGTTGTGCGCTGGTATAATAAGGCTGCGTGTAGCTGTTGGAACTTTCTGATGAAAGATAGTAGCCCAACTTAGAGGTAAAGACCAATCCCTTAATAGGGGTGAACTCCACTGCGAAGTTACCATTAACACGGTTTGTCCGATATGTCGACTTATTGGTAGAGTTGTAAGCCAAAGGATTCGAGAAGGTATAGAAATTTGAAATAGAGTAGTAATCGCCATGGTCATCTTTCATGATGTTCCATCCATTGGCTAAGATCGTCTTCATATTGTCGGGCAGATTGCTTTCTGAATAGGCAACAGGCGTAAGCGGATCCATAAGAAACGCATCGTTGAGTGCTTCTATAATAATGCCATGACGTTTGCTCCTACTGATATTTGTGTTTGCCATCACCTTTAAATAAGGCTTGATTTTGTAATCAGCCTTGAAAGAGCCATTAAGACGATTGAAAGTGTCTGATTTCCCACGAAGCATTCCATCATTGGAGAGATAGCTGGCCGAGACATAGACAGAGCCATGTTTCCCTTTGTTTGAAAAAGATAGATTATGCTTGTAAAATTTGGAGTGTCCAAATACGGCATCAAACCAATTGGTGTCGGTCTTACCATCCCAATAGCTGTCGACAGTCTCTTGAGAGAAATTGCCGGCCTCCACCATGTACTCTGCATATTCCCGGGCATTCATCATGCGAGGCTTATGAGCTAAGGAGTTGGAGGCAAATTGGAAGTCGTAGCTAATCTGTCCCCAGCCTTCCTTTCCTTTACCACTTTTGGTAGTAATCAAAACTACACCGTTACCAGCTTGAGCGCCGTAGATAGCTGCGGAAGCTGCATCCTTCAATACTTCCATGGATTCAATGTCACCCACATCAATGCTGCTGATGTCTTTCATGATGATGCCATCCACTACATACAGTGGCGACATGTCTGAGTTGGAAGAATAACCACGCACGCGGATAGAGGGTACAGAACCAGGCATTCCTGAGGTTGTAATCACCTGTACGCCAGAGGTCTTGCCCTGAAGGGCCTCTTCAGCACTGGTAATAGTGCGATTGGCGACATCCTCATCCTTTACTTTGGAGATGGCTCCGGTGACATTGCTTTTCTTTTGGACGCCATAACCGACGACCACCACCTCGTCGAGCACTTTCTGGTTGTCCTGCAAAGTAATATTGATGGTCTGAGAGTTCACCACCACTTCTTTGTTGACAAATCCCACATATGAGAAGACGAGTGTGGCTCCTTTGTGAGTCTCCAGTTTGTAATTTCCGTCAAAGTCGGAAACGACACCTTTAGAACTCCCTTTCTCCACAATACTGACACCGATGAGCGGCTCGTGGTTTGAATCACTTACTTTACCTGTAACGGTGTAACTGTTTTGGGCTATCGCGCTTGTTGTTCCCAACAGCAGGAATAGCACAGACGTTAGAAAAATAAAAAAACGTTTTTGACCCATAAGTTTTTAGACTGATATTTGTTAGGAATAAGTTTACGTTGACGCTGCAAAATTATAATTTTTATTGAAAAGTGGCTTTCACTGGATTCCTCTTGTATTTATCGGATGTCCAAATGTGGTTTAGGATTCGTCCACTTCTTTGAGTTTTTGTACAAGGCTTTAGATTTTCTTTGGATTTATCAGTCTTTATTAGTACTTTTGCAACAAAAGAGCAACAATCATCCCAAATACCTCTCGTGTCTTATGAAGCCCAGAAAACTCATCATAATTTATGCTTTTATATCAGCCTTATTGTTAGTGGCTTGTCATCGGCAGAAAGATGTTCCGGCTGTCTCCCCTCATGTCAGCCCCTTAGTGGCAAAAGACATATCCTGCAATAATGTGAACGCCTTCGCCGAGGATGAGCATGGGATGATATGGATGGGCACTTTTCGCGGTCTCAACAAATTCGACGGACATCAATTTTACCAATACTTTTATGGGGAAGACTCTACCGGGTTGCCCGACAACCAGGTCAGGGATCTTTTGGTAGATTCACGTAAGCGCATGTGGGTGGCCACCAACAATGGGGTATGTCTGCACTCTGAAATGGACAACTTCCCACGCGTGCCTGTCATGGGAGGATGCACCAACTGCAACAACCTCTTCATAGACTCTAAGGGCAGTGTATGCCTTACAACAAATTCCACCATCTGTTCATACAACGAGGCCACACGCCGTTTTGAGGTTCTGATCTCCTCGACGCGACTGCGAAATCAGCGTGTCTTGAAAGCGATGTCCGACCGTCAAGACCGGATTTGGGCATTGACTTTAGGTGGCATTTATGTGTTCAGTCGCCAAGGCCGGCCGCTTTATCAGATTCCGCTCGGCGATGCTGCATCGTCTGCGCTCTTTAGTAATTTCTTTATCGACAAGAGGGGCAAACTGTGGTTCAGCGCCTTCTTGCGTCACGAACGGTGGCTGGACACCCATACCTTGAAGTTCATCCCCACACCGTCCTGCTTGCGGGGGCTCGGAGATATCCTCGCCGTAGCTCCGTACAAAAAGAACCAATTAGTCGTCTCCTGCTCAAAGGGCATCTTTGTTTACGACGCTTTGGCCCAGCAGGTCTTCTCCCTCGACTCTGTCAACGGACGTTTGCGCGACCCCTCGTTCCGTCCCTTGAAAATAATGACCGACTCCAAAGGCAACGTATGGATGGGGGAGCCCGACGAGGGCTTCAGGGTCGGCTACGCCCAGACGAGAATGTTCAACCGCGACAACCGCTTTGAAGAGCTGCTGGGCCGGCAGCCCGTTACCTCCGTGGCGGCAGACAAGAGGGGGAACGTATGGATCGCCTCAAAGAAAAACGGGCTCGTGGTCTATCATCTTCCCTCGCAAAGCCTCAGGCAGATCCCGACGGAGTTTGCTCCCTATTATGTCTTTGCCGACCGGGCCGACCACATTTGGATCAGCTCGGGCAAGGGGGTGGCAGAATATGCCTACGACGGACAGAAGCTCAGGCAACTGCGCCGTTTTCAGACGCCGCTGATGTTGGCAGCCACTGAGGACCGCACGGGCAACATATGGCTGGCGGGCAACAGCAGCAGTCTGCTTTGCTTTCCGAAAAACAAAGCCCCCATCACAGCTTGTCCCGTCTCCCAGTCGCCGGTTTCGTTCATTCCGTCGGTCCTCACCACCATAGATGGAAACGTATTGTCGGCGGCCTACCTTGAGACGGTCTATCAGACCAACCCCCGCACCCGCCAAACCTCGCGCCTGCCCATTTCGGAGGCGGATTGGAGGGCGTGCATCCGCCGGCCCAACTTCGTACCCTCCTTTCTTTTTCAGGACAAACTGGAGGATCTGTGGATAGGGACGGTGGGCAACGGCGTGCTGCATTACGACACGCGGACCCGGAAGCTGACGCAGATAGAGGGACTCTCGTGCAGCGATGTGTCGAGCGCAGAGGAGGACAACTTCGGCAACGTGTGGATCAGCTCCATGTATGGGCTCAATAAATACAACCGTGATTTGGGCAGGGTGGTACAGTACTTCGAGAGCGACGGTATCGGGGGTAACCAGTTCTACGACCGGGCCTCGTGCAAGCTCGCCGACGGGACGCTGGTCTTCGGCGGCACCCACGGCATCACTGTGTTTGATCCTGCCGACGTGGTCTATGACGACACGGTGCCGGTGGTGTTCCAGGCCCTTCTTGTCAACAATCAGCTGGTAAAAGCCCACAAGGGCGGCATCATCGAGAAAAAGATAGAGGACAGTCCGGCCATCCACCTCAATTATCGGGAAAACAATTTCACCATAGTCTACAACACGGTGGATTACAAAGAGTATGAGACCGCTCATTACTTTTACAAATTGGAGGGTTCCGACAAGATATGGCTGGATGCCCGCAACAACCATGAGGCCATCTATTCCAACCTGCCACCCGGCAAGTACCTGTTCAGGGTGAAGGTGGCCAACAATCTCCGCGAGAAGCCTTTGGCTGAGGCGAGCATCCCCATCGAGATCACTCCCGCGCCCTGGAATTCCCTGTGGGCACGGCTCTTCTATGTGGCAGCGCTGGTGTCGTTGCTGCTGTTCCTTTACCGGTCGAGGATGCGCAGCATGAGGGACAAGATGCGCATGCAGTTCATGACCAACCTCTCGCATGAGTTCCGCACACCGCTCACCATGATCGAGGGCCCCATCAGCCTGCTGGCCAACAGCAACAACCTGCGGGGCAACGAGAGCAGGATGATTGAGGTGGCAGAGCACAGCATACAACGTATGTTGCGCTTGGTGAACCAGATGCTCGACTTTGGCAAGCTGGAACAGGACACGCTGAAGTTGAAAGTGCAGCGGGTAGACATCGTGAAAGGGCTGAACGACCTCTGCGACCTGTTCCTGTTTCATGCCCGTGAGAAAGGGATCACCCTCCACCGACAGGGGTTGGAAGGTTGCGTCCTCACTTGGGTAGACACGGATAAATTGGACAAGATCATGAGCAACCTGCTCAACAACGCCATCAAGTTCACGCCCCGCGGGGGCAACATTGAAGTCGGATTGGAAATAAAGGACAAGGAGATTCTTATCAAGGTGGCTGATACAGGGAAAGGCATTCCCAACGAACAGACCGAAAAGATCTTCAAGCTCTACTATCAGATAGACAGCCGGAGGGCGGACGCGCCCACCGGCACTGGAATAGGACTGTATTACGCCCGCAAGCTTGCCCTGCTCCATCACGGCTCCTTGGTAGCCGGCAATCGGACGGATGGGCAAGGTGCCGTCTTCACCCTGACCCTGCCCACCGACGACGGGGCCTACGCCGAAGAAGAGCGCGTGAGGCCTGAGGCGGGACAGGAGAAACGCTATCCGATCCTCAAAGAGCAGAAGGTACAGAAAGCTGCCGTCGAGATCCCCATGCCCGGTGATGAGGAACGGCCCGTCATCCTTGTTGTAGACGATGATCCGGACATCGTCAACTATCTCAGTATTTTACTCTCGCCACGGTATCGGGTCGTATACCGATTCAACGCCGAGGAAGCTTTGACGGCTTTAGAAAAAGAGGAGCCCAACCTGATTCTGTGCGACGTGGTGATGCCGGGATGGGATGGCTACGAATTCTGCAACAAAGTGAAATCCGACAGCAGATTCTGCCATATTCCCATCATTCTGGTAACGGCCAAGGCCGACATTCAGCATCAGATAGAGGGACTGGAAAAAGGAGCCGACGCTTATCTTGCCAAGCCCTTTGATCCCAAACTCATGATGGCGCTGATCAAGTCACAGTTGGATAATCGTGAGAAAGTACGCGCCCTGCTCAACCGCTCCACCTCGCCCAATAAGCCTATAGAGGAAGCACTGGCTCCTCAGGACCAACTCTTCATCACCCGGCTCTACAAGGTGATGGAGGCGGAAATCATGAATTCAGAATTGGATGTCAACTATGTGGCGCAGGAGTTGGGAATGTCGAGGACGAAGTTCTATTATAAAATGAAGGGGCTCACAGGGTCTACGCCAGGTGCCTTCTTCCGCACTTACAAGCTCAACTGCGCAGCCGAATACCTTAGGGAGGGGAAATACAATATCTCTGAAATCTCCAATATGACGGGATTCAGCTCGCTGTCGTTCTTCTCCACGTGTTTCAAGAAACAATTCGGTGTGCCGCCGAGCGAATTCTCCTGATAATTCATAATTGATAATTAAGGCTGTACACCCCCATGATAGTTCATAATTTTGGCTCGCTCGACATTGTCCAGTGCGCATAGTTATTCCCGCATGGCAATTGTGAATTATGACTTGTTTTCGCTCCGCATGGCTATTATGAATTGTGAATTATGAATTATTATGTCTTCAGGAGGTGATAAAACCGAATTTTGAAAAATATTCGTATATTTGCAGACAAATAGAAAAAGAAATGAAACGAAGTCTGCATATTTTACTGTTTGTTCTTCTTGCAACTCTCCAAGCCCAGGCCGCCACAAAATCCTACAAAGAACTATCACGATGGGATAATGAACGTCTGCTCACTGAGGCCAGCCTATATATGGACCGGCTCTGCCAGCCCGACAGCGCGCTGCTCTGCTTGAGCATCATCGTGAGCCGCAATGAAATTAGCAAGGATAAGGCCAACAGCCACCTCACGGCCTATTCGCTCATGCAGATGGGCTATATCTACATGTCGTTTCTTGTCGATTACGGTAGAGCATACACCTACTTGCGCAGGGCCCAGGACATCAGTCTGCGGGAAGGATATCCTGATGTTTTGTCGTGCGTCTACGGCAATCTTGGCATTCTGAGCTACATGGAGAGCAACATCTTCGCAGGTGCTGACTACGACGCAAAGGCCATCGACTATTACCGCAAAGCCTTACGAATATCTCTTACCCACCGTTTTTCGGATAACTCTGCGATCTGCTTTCTCAACATGGCATTAGTGGCCGTATTGTCGGGCAATGCCTCCTCCATTCTTGCCGATGCCCGGCTCGTAGAGTCAACCTATAGCAAAGTCCACTTTGCCAATCCCGCCTATCTGCTCTATGTGGCCCGTGGCATCGAGCATCAGGCTGCCAAGCGATACCTACAGGCAAAGAAAAATTTCGTTGCTGCGCTCCACCACGTGAAAGCCTATAACGCCGTCGACAGCCTAAGGTATGTCACTACCGGTTTAGAGCTCGTCTCCATGTCGTGCCAAAAAGCTGGCCGATATGCCGATGCCATCAGCTACCTCAAGCAGGCCTTACTATTAGCTACAACCCATCATCTCCCGGATGAGGTGATGGGCATCTACAAGCAAATGGCACAAAACTACAGCCTGGCGGGCCAACACGACTTGGCTCGTGAGTTCCGCTATCGCCATCTTGAGGCCAAAAACAACTTTATCCGCTCCAGCCACCTGCACCATGTAGCCCAGGAAAAATTCGAGTGTGAGATGAACACGAACAACGCCCTGCTGAAAGCCTCGCTCCTCAGGCAGCGCCACATGGAGACAGCCTTTGGGGCAGCTTTGGCTGTAGCCTTGGTGATCTCAACGCTGCTCTGCATAATGTTCCGCTTGTACAGAAAGCAGAAAAGCTATGCAGAGACATTGTATAGGAAAAACATTGAGCTGATGAAACTTCAAACGGAGAAATATGCTTCCAGTGAGCTTGACGAGAGTGGCAAGCAGAGTCTGCGCCAGCGCATCGGCAACGTGATGGACGATGTGGAAGTCATCGCCTCACCCGACTTCTCCTTGCAGCAGTTAGCCGAGAAGGTAGGAAGCAACAGCCGCTACGTGTCGCAGGTCATCAACGAATGCTATGGCTGCAACTTCAGGGCCTTGCTCAATGACCGCCGGGTGAAGGAGGCCTGCTGCCGGCTGTCGGACAAGGAGAACTTCGGCCATTTCACCATTGACGCTATAGCCTCGTCGGTAGGATTCAGATCCAGAAGCAACTTTCTCAATGTCTTCAAAAAAATCACGGGGCTTTCACCTTCCGAGTTCCAACTCTACGCCAAAGAGAAGCCTGTCTCCGACAGCGATGCCTCTTGAGTAGACACCTACATGGCCAAAGTGGGCGAGGTCACGGGGGACCGCCTCTCCGGATAGAGGAAAAATATCAGCAGCCTATATACAAAGAACTTTCGCCATTTGGCCATTTTGGCGCATGATAATAGCAAATCATGCTCTTTTTTAAGAATCAGAACATTGTCAGACCTTTGCTTTTACGGATTTCAGTTGCATTTCGCTAAATTTGCCTTCGGTTAATTCATCTATTCTATTCTATTAATTTATTCAAATTGCGTGAAATCTATGAAGAAGATTTTCCTTTCTTTGCTGTTTTTGCCGACCATTCAGCTATTGATGGCGGCTCCTGTAGGCTTGAACCAGGCGCGGATGCAGGCCGGCAAATTCCTCAGCTCGGCTGTCGCAGACGGGATGATGCGTCAGGCATCGGGGCAAAAGCTCACGCTGGCCTACAGCGCCAGACAAGGCAACGACAACACCCTCTATGTGTTCAACCGTGAGGGCAATGCGGGATATGTCGTCGTCTCCGGCGACGACCGCACGACTCCCGTCCTCGGCTACTGCGACCGTGGCAGCTTCAGCATCACCAACGCGCCCTCCAATCTAAAGGCATGGCTTGAGGGCTACGAGCGCCAGATTGCTTTTCTCTTCTCTCATCCACAGCTGCAGAACAACGTTAGCAAGACTGAAGGCGACAAGACTGTCGGCCCACTATTAGGAGATATAGAATGGGACCAGGGCGAGCCATACAACAAGAAGTGCCCCTATGGCTGTGCCACGGGCTGCGTGGCCACAGCTATGTCGCAGATCATGTACTATCATAAGTGGCCTGTACAGGGCATCGGCTCCAACAGCTATACCACTGCCACACAAGGCTATCAAGTTTCAGCCAATTTCGGCAACACCGTTTATCAGTGGGATAAAATGCTGCCGGCACTCAACGAGAACAGTCCGGCCGAAGCCATCGATGCTGTCTCGACACTTATCTTCCATGCCGGAGTGAGCGTGAATATGGACTACGACGAGTCGAGCGGTGCCTATTCCTATCCTATCTCACAGGCTCTGGTAAAGAACTTTGGCTATGACGCAGGCGCAAGTTACCGGATGCGCAACTATTACACTTCTACCCAATGGGAAGAAATGCTGCGCAACGAACTCGACAACGGGCGCCCGGTAGTCTACGATGGTGCCACCTATAAGCAGGAAGGTCACTCCTTCGTCTGCGACGGCTATAACGAGAGTGGCTATTTCCATATCAACTGGGGATGGAGCGGTATTGATAACGGCTACTTTCTGCTGACGGCGCTCGACCCGGAGACAATGGGAATTGGCGGATCGGCCAGCGGACTGGGATTCAACTACAACCAAGACATGATTATCGGCATACAGCGTCCCACGGAAAATTCCAAGATGAGCTATGTGTTCGACTGTGATCAACTCGAAGCTCTCTCGGCCAAGAAACTCCGCCAGGATACCGTCACTTTCATCGCCGACGAGGTCTACAACGACACTTACGACACGGTGAGCGCCTCGCTGCGCTTCAATGTCTATGACAATACGGGCAAGGTGGTGGCAACATCTGAATCTAAAATCCGCCAGTTCAGCCCTTACAAAGGATACAGCACAGTGGAACGCCGATTCGCCGTGCCCGACAGCCTGCCCGACGGCATCTATCGCGCACGCTTCGTGTTTGCCCCCATCGAGAATGGTGAGAAGGGCGACTACCAATTGGTGAACGTTATCCCTCAAAACAACAATTACTACCGCATCACTGTCAAGGGCGACTCCGCTGTCTACAGTGAGGCCGGTGCCTCAGCTTTCTCCCTCGAAGACTATACGGTCAACCCCACCCCGATGGAGAGCGATAAGGAGAGCGAAGTGATCGCCAAGATCCATAATGAAGGAGGAGAATTCTCAGGCAACCTCTATTTCTCACTCGCTCCCGTTGACAACGACGTGAGCTACAAGACTTACACAAGTCCTGCCGTGCAGGCCACCTTGGCCAGCGAGGCTACAACGGACGTAGATTTCAAGCAGACATTCTCACTTCCCGGCGGACAGTACAAGCTGCGCTTCTATGTGGCACACGACGACTTATATTGGGAGAAGGTTGGAAAAACCGATACCGTGACCATCAAGGGTCCACAAGAGCCAGCTGATATCCTGGTGGATGATGACATGTGGTTTGAGCCCGACAATGATAACGTGCCCAAAGACGACATGAGACTCCATGCCATCTTGAAAAACGAGGGCGGAAACATGACTGCAAAGATCGTACCCCTCATCTTCGATCCTGACGACGACTGGACTCCCGTTGCATCAATGGATACCATAGAAGTAAACATCGGACGCATGAAGACCGACACCATCGTGTTTTATGGAGAATTTCTCAATGCCCAGACAGGCAAGACGTATGAAATAGAGATGTACAACGTGACGGCACAGTCGTGGCTGATTCCTTCGTATTTTGCAAGACTCAACTTCACCATGGGAGAGGCCACTGGTATCAGGAAGGCTGAAGCTGCAGCTGAAGACAGCGACGTGTACGTTTATAACACCACCGGACGTCTCGTACTTCGCACGGTAGCCAGCCGTCTGAAGAGCCGTATCGCTTCATTGCCAAAAGGCGTATATGTGATGAAGAAAGGTCTTGAGAGCCGGACATTTGTGAGATAGGGCTGCCGGTGCAGATCAATCCCATCATAACGCGGTGAAAGAAAAAGTCGCCAAAACTCTTTTCTCATGAGAAGGCCTGTCACACCGATCGGTGTGGCAGGCCTTCTGTTTGGTTGCTCATTACAGCAGTGTACAAAAAAAACCAACTATCTTCCGAAGGAGAGATAATTGGCTTGTGATTTTGATTTGAAGGGAACTGTGTCGACACTTGGATTCGGACCAAGGACCCCCACCATGTCAAGGTGATACTCTAACCAACTGAGCTATGCCGACAGTAGGAACGTTAAGTGGGCGCAAAGGTACGAAATATCTTGTAGACTCACGAATGTTTTGCCGACTTTTTTTGTTTTTCCTCTGAAAAAAACTGTATGGGGCACCGGCAAAGACCTCACCAGGCCCCAAACAGTGTATGGCCGCCATGGCAGAACGGGAATGTTCGCGTTTAGGCTTCATGAAGCGTTTCTACATCCTTATGCCGTCCCTTGAACATTCGGTCGATAACCATGGCAATGGCACCGTCGCCCGTAACGTTGCAGGCTGTACCAAAAGAGTCCATAGCGATATAGAGGGCGATCATCAGTGCCTGCTCTTCCTTGCCGAAGCCTAAAATCATGGCCAGGGGTGCCAACGCTGCCATGATGCTCCCTCCCGGCACGCCGGGAGCCGCTACCATCATGATTCCGAGCATCATGATGAAGTTGAGGAACAACATGGGATCGTGGGGCAGACCGTCGAGCAGGCAGATGGTGAGCGCGCAGGCTGTGATCTTCATGCAGGACCCCGACATGTGGATGGTGGCGCAAAGCGGAATGACGAAACCTGCGATGTCATTCGAAACCTTGTTGCGAAGCGTTGACCTGACGGTCACGGGTATGGTGGCAGCCGAAGAACTCGTGCCCAAGGCGGTGAGATAGGCGGGCAGCATGTTCCACAGCGCGCGGAAGGGATTGCGGCGGACGATGCCTCCGGCGATGAGGTACTGATAGACCAGGATGAGGATGTGGAGGATGAAGATGACAACGATGATCTGCGCAAAGACGACCATCATGCGGTAGGCTTTGCCCGAGTAGGTCATATTGAGAAAGATGCCGAAGATATACAGCGGCAGCAACGGGATGATGGCCACGTTGATGGTCTTGACGATGACTTCGCGAAAATCGCAGAAGAAACTTTTCAGCGTTGGCAGGCTGCTGTAGGCAATGGCCAGACCAAACACGAAGGCAAAGACGAGTGCCGACATCACATCGAACATGGGCGGAATGTTGAGCGAGAAGTAGGGCTCCAGGTCGGCACCCGATGGTGGGGCCGCGCCGCTCTGCGTGGCAGAGACCATCGACGGGAAGAGCCATGAGCCTGTGCCGTAGGCCAACAGTCCGGCGAAAACGGTGTCTACATAGGCTATAACCACTGTGGCGAGCAGTAGTTTGCCGGCTCCTCTGCCAATGTCGGCGATGGCCGGGGTGACCAGGCCGACGATGAGGAGGGGGATGAGGAAGTTGAGAAACGGACTGAAAATGGCATTGAACGTGACGAAGATGCGCACCAATGGGGCGGTCAGCACATTGCCCAGGACGATACCCAAGACAATGGCGATAAGGATTCTTGGCAGAAGGCCGATGCTGATTTTCTTCATGATGTGTGTGTGGCTTGTTAGGATTGTAGCAATGTGCAAATATACATCAACCTTTTGATAAAAGCAAATAAATAGCTGAAAATTTCTTTTTTCGAAGATCATAGTGCCCCGCATGGGGGCTGGTCGCCCCAGCACGGCCTCCTGATCCTCAAATTTGTGGCATTTGACAGCGGCTTCCATCTGGCGGCCCGTCGGCTGACAATTGGCGCCCCACCGGCTTCCACTTGGCGGCCCGTCGGCTTCCATTTGGCGGCCAGCAGACAACTTTTCAATTCATAATTCATAATTACCATTCGGAGCGATAACAACACACAACATATTATCATTTGGGAGTCGCACGAGCCAAATGATGAATGATGAATCATCGGCGCGCGAGCCTTAATGATGAATCATGAATGATAAATTGTTTTCATCTGTGCGCACAAATAATCGGAATAGAAGGACGGCATGTGAAAATAAAACATTATCTTTGCAAAATAATTCCAATCAGCGATCATCAATCAGAATAATAATACCGGTATTAGAATATGAATATTGAATCAGCAATTCAGAGCGCAGTGATTGCGGCTGTGAAGCAACTCTACGGTCAGGATGTACCCGAAAAGATGGTACAACTGCAAAAGACTAAGTCAAACTTTGAAGGCAACCTCACATTGGTCGTGTTTCCGCTGTTGAAACTCTCCCACAAGAAACCAGAGGAGACAGCAACAGAAATCGGCCAGTGGCTCAAGGACAACTGCTCGCAGGTGAGCGGTTTCAACGTGGTAAAGGGATTCCTCAACCTCGTCGTCCCTGCCTCAGCCTATCTCGACCTGCTCCGGCAGATCGATGCCGACCCCAAATGGGGCGAGAAAGAGGCTACGGACAAGAGTCCGCTCGTGATGATTGAATATTCCTCACCCAACACCAACAAGCCTCTCCACTTAGGACACGTGCGCAACAACCTCCTGGGCTGGTCGCTGGCTCAGATCATGCAGGCCAACGGCAACAAGGTGATCAAGACCAATATCGTCAACGACCGCGGCATCCATATCTGCAAGTCGATGCTGGCCTGGCTCAAATGGGGCAACGGCATCACACCCGAGACGGCCCACAAAAAGGGCGACCACCTTATCGGCGACTTCTACGTGCTCTTCGACAAGCACTATAAGGAAGAGTGCGCACAACTCGAAAAGCAGTATATCGCCGAGGGCATGACCGAGGAGGAGGCCAAAGACAAGGCTGCCAAAGAGGCTCCGCTCATCAAGGAGGCTCACGCCATGCTCGTGAAATGGGAAAACAACGACCCCGAAGTGCGTGCCCTGTGGAAAAAGATGAACGCTTGGGTCTACGCCGGCTTCGACGAGACCTACAAAGCATTGGGCGTCTCGTTCGACAAGATCTATTATGAATCAAATACATACCTCGAGGGAAAGAAAAAGGTAGAGGAAGGTCTCAAGAAGGGGCTCTTCTTCCGGAAGGACGACAATAGTGTATGGGCTGACCTCACAAAAGAGGGACTGGACCAGAAACTATTGCTTCGTTCCGACGGTACTTCTGTCTATATGACTCAGGACATCGGTACCGCCGAACTCCGCTTCCGCGACTTCCCCATCGACAAGATGATCTATGTGGTGGGCAACGAGCAGAACTACCACTTCCAGGTGCTGTCCATCCTGCTCGACCGTCTGGGCTTCAAGTGGGGCAAGGATCTCGTACACTTCTCCTACGGCATGGTGGAGCTGCCCAACGGCAAGATGAAGAGCCGCGAGGGAACGGTGGTGGACGCCGACGACCTCATCGCCCAAATGATCAGCGACGCCCGCCGGACGAGCGACGAATTGGGCAAGTTCCACGACATGACCGAGGAGGAGAAGCAGGAGACGGCCCGCATTGTGGGCTTAGGCGCCCTGAAATACTTTATCCTCAAGGTGGACGCACGCAAGAACATGCTCTTCAATCCCGCCGAGAGCATCGACTTCAACGGCAATACCGGTCCTTTCATCCAGTACACCTACGCCCGCATACGTTCCATCCTGCGCAAGGCGAAGGCTGCCGGTATCGACACCGACAACCTTAACGTGGCAACCGGTGATCCCGTCAACGAGAAGGAAGTGGAAATCATCAGCAAGCTCAACGACTTTGGACAGGTGGTGGCCGATGCCGGCAGCAACTACAATCCGGCTGGTATCTGCAACTACTGCTACGAGCTGACAAAGGATTTCAACCAGTTCTATCACGACTACAGCATCCTCAGTGCCGACACCGAGGCCGAGAAGCGTGTGCGCCTCATGCTGGCCAAGAATGTGGCCAAGGTCATCAAGAACGGAATGGAGCTCCTCGGTATCGAGGTGCCCGAGAGAATGTGATGAGGATAATGGCAAAGGAACGCTTGGTGAACCCTCCCGACTGGCGCAGCGACACTGTGTTGCCGCTGCCTGCCGAGGTCAGGGCCAACGCCTGGGCCGTTGATGCCGCCTGCTCGGGCAATCCCGGCCCTATGGAATATCAGGCGGTTGATCTTGCCACGGGCGTGCAGGTGTTCCACTTCGGGCCCATGCAGGGCACAAACAACATCGGGGAATTCCTGGCCATCGTTCATGCGCTGGCGCTCATGGAGCAGAGACATGTCACCGACAAGGTGATCTACAGCGACTCGGTGAATGCCATAGGATGGATCCGCAAGAGAAAGTGCAACACCAAACTGGAGCGCACGCCCCAGACCCAGCCGCTTTATGCCATCATTGCACGTGCCGAGCACTGGCTGCAAACCCATCCAGTCACGGTCCCGATACTGAAGTGGGAAACGCGGAAATGGGGCGAATGTCCGGCCGATTTCGGAAGAAAGAAGTAGGCCGAGGCGATAATTCCCAGGGCGTGGCATGGCCCGGACATCTTCTCGGAGCAATCAACAAAAGACATCATAAGACAACACAAAAGAGGCCGCCAGCACTTAGCTTGGCGGCCTCTTTTGTGTTGTCGTGACAAATCAGTATCGACAATCAGGCATTGAGCTCCTTGTCGAAATCTGCGCCAGCCTTGAACTTGGCAAGCTTCTTGGCAGCAATTTCAATGGCGGCTCCCGTAGAGGGATTTATACCTTTGCGCGCTGCACGCTCAGCAACAGAGAATGTGCCAAAACCTACAAGCTGAACCTTGTCACCTGCTACCAAAGCTTCTTTGATAGCGTCCAATGTGGCCTCCAATGCTTTCTTTGCGTCTGTCTGGTTCAGACCGGCAGCGGAAATCTTCTTGATTAAATCTGTCTTGTTCATAATTCTGAATTTACGGGATGTCTCTTTTTGTTGATTGATATGTAATTTACGGCAAATATAACAGATAAAATCCAATCCGCAAACAGAAAATATGAAAAATATCATAGCATTAGGAAAAAAAGGCTTAAAATAAGCAGATTACTACGGAATACGAGATATTTTTCGTACTTTTGCAACCAATAATCAAGAGTTTTATAAGATAACATTATGCTGCGTTTAACACCGGTCACTAAATACTTGTTGATAGCCAATGTAGTGGTTTTTCTGCTTTTTTCCGTCATTCCCGGCGGTGATATGTTCGGGCTTCACTTCTTCATGGCCCAAAACTTCCACTATTATCAGCTCTTCACCTATATGTTTATGCACGCCAACTTCCAGCACATCTTTTTTAATATGTTCGCGCTATGGATGTTCGGCACCGTAATGGAAAACGTGTGGGGAGGCCGCAAGTTCCTGTTCTATTACATCAGCTGTGGCATCGGAGCCGGAATCTGCCAGGAGCTGGCCCAGTTTGTACAATTCTATCTCATCGCCCAGGAGCAGATCCCAGGATTCTCCTTAGGTATGCTGAACGAGGTGGCAGACAACTCCGCCGCCATCCTCAACATGTGGACAACAGTGGGCGCCTCGGGTGCCATCTACGCTGTGCTGTTGGCCTTCGGCATGACATTCCCCAACGACAGCCTGTTCATCTTCCCCATTCCCTTCCCCATCAAGGCCAAATGGTTTGTGCTGTTCTATGTGGCCATCGAACTCTTCTCGGCCATTAGCACCTCGACAGACGGCGTGGCCCACTTTGCCCACCTCGGCGGTATGCTGATCGGCTTCCTCATGATACGCCACTGGAACAACAATCCTATGGGAATAGACATGGACAAGGGCTCGCGCTTCTTCTCCAATCTCAAGCAGCAGTGGGACCGCCACCGCCAGCACGGCACGTCGCAGAGACATGGCGGGGCTCGCCACGACGCTTCGCACGAGACCGACTGGCAATACAACGAGCGGAAAAAGCAAGAAGAAAAGGAAATGGACGATATATTGGACAAAATCAGAAAGAGCGGCTACGACAGTCTGACAGCTGAGGAAAAACGCAAGCTCTTCGACTTCAACAACAAATAAAGACAGTTTATGATCAGACATCTGAAGAGGGTCACGGTCAGGACGATTGCCATTCTCAACATCATGGTCGTCGTCCTGATGTTGTTGTCGGGCTACGCCGGACTCGTCAGCCCCGTAGCCCACCCGTCCTACTCGTGTTTCACGCTCGCTTTCCCTCTGTTTCTCGTGCTCAATCTTGGATTTCTCGTCTTTTGGGTGATCTTCAAGTTCCGCTACGTCATCATTCCCTTTCTCGGTTTTGTCATGGGGTTCGGTCCCGTGCGCTCTTATACGCCCTTCAATGTGACCCATTCCACGGCCGACGCCACGATGAAAGTGCTCTCTTACAACACATGGGGGTTTGGCAAGTTCCCCCTCATCACCCGCGACAACACCATCCTGCAATACATCAAGAAGCAGGATGCCGACATCGTATGCCTGCAGGAGAGCTATCTGACAGAATACGGACTGCGCGTCGTCGACACGCTCATGGGCCGCAACTATCCCTATCAGGACGAATGCAACGAGGGCAACGGCGGGCTGAGAATACTCTCCAAATACCCCATCATCCGCAAGATTCCCATCAACTTTGAACAGCCCACCACCAACCTGGCCTGTGCCTGGCTGCTGCGACGAGACCAAGACACGATGCTCGTCGTGAACTGCCACTTGCAGAGTATAGGAATAACAGAGGTTGAGAAAGCCGACTTCAAGGAAATGGTGAGAGGCACGCTCTCCACCGACAGCTCACGCATCGAAAGCCACAAACTGCTCTGGCGTCTGGGCTCTGCCAATGCTCAACGTGCAGGACAAGTGAAGGCCGTCATGGCACTGCTGCGCAAGTTCCCCAACACGAGCACACTCCTCTGCGGCGACTTCAACTCTTCACCGCTTTCCTATGCCCACCGGCAGGTCAACCAGCGCCTCAACGACTGCCATACATTAGCAGGCAACGGGCCGGGTATCAGTTACCACTTCAATGGATTCTACGTCAGAATCGACAATATTTTCTGTTCCGACGACTGGTTGCCACTAAAGTGCTTTGTCGACAATTCCATTTCATCAAGTGACCACTATCCTATCCTATGCTGGTTCAAAAAGAAGGCAATTCACTAAAAAATAACGATTTATGCAAAATAAATTTTTAAGAATTAGGAAAAAATCGTATCTTTGCACGACTTATATCGAAGAATAAAAACAAAACATAATAAAAACAAAACATGCAAAACAAAGGATTAGTAATTACGATTGCCGTCCTCTTGACGCTTGCAAGTCTGTTTTACCTGTCGTTTCCCATAGCCACAAGCTACTACGACGGGCAGATTGCCAAGCTGAAGACAGAGCAGGAGAAGCAGGATTACAAGGATTCTGTGAAGTACCTCGGCACTTACTCCTATCAGAAGTGTCTGGAGACCCAAATCGGTCTCGGTCTGGACTTGAAGGGCGGTATGAACGTCATCTTGGAGATCAGCGTGCCCGATGTGATCGAGACACTCGCCGATCATAAGACAGACGCCGCTTTCACTAAGTCTGTAGCCGAGGCCCGCAAGGCCGAGGAGAACGGACAGGGTCAGTTTATCGATCTCTTCATCAACGCTTTCCACAAGAACGCTCCCGGGCGCCGCTTGGCTGAGATCTTCGCCACACAGCAGCTCCAGGGCAAGGTGAGCCCCACCAGCAGCGATGCCGACGTGGAGAAAGTGCTTCGCCAGGAAGTACAGGCTGCCATTGACAACTCGTTCAACGTCGTGCGCACGCGTATCGACAAGTTTGGAGTGGTGCAGCCCAACATCCAGAAGCTTGAGGGACAGGAGGGACGAATCATGGTGGAAATGCCTGGCATCAAGGAGCCTGAGCGTATGCGTAAGCTCTTGCAGGGTAGCGCCAACCTGGAGTTCTGGGAGACCTACAACGCCCAGGAGGTGATGCCTTATCTGAACCAGCTCAACGCTCGTCTGGCCAATGGCGGCAGCGACACTACAGCTACCGACACTACAGCCACAGCAGCCAAGAAGGCACCCAAGTTTGGCAAAGCCAATGCAGGCAAGAAGGCACTCGCCGATGTGGAAGCCAAGCGCAATCCTTTACTTTCAAAACTGATGCCCTACGCCAGCCTCGCCTTGGTGGGATATGCCAGCATCAACGACACCGCAGCCATCAACCACATGCTGCAGAGCCCTGCCGCAAAGCAGATCCTGCCCAGTGACCTGCGCCTGCTCTGGAGCGCCAAGCCCGTCACAGACGTGCCGCAGCTGCGCAATCACTATGAACTCTATGCCTTGAAGGTGACCACCACCAATGGTCGCGCTCCGCTCGAGGGCGACGTGGTGACGGATGCCAAAGACCAGTTCAACAACCTTACGGGCCAGCCCGAGGTGAGCATGACGATGAACTCAGAAGGCGCACGCCGTTGGGCCGCCCTGACCAAAGCCAATGTGGGCAAAGCCGTTGCCATCGTTTTGGACGGCGTGGTCTACTCCGCTCCGCGCGTCAACCAGGAGATCGACGGTGGCGAATCTTACATCTCGGGTAATTTCACCGTAGAGGAAACCAAGGACTTGGCCAACACTTTGAAATCGGGCCGTATGCCAGCTCCCGCCAAGATTGTTCAGGAGGAAGTGGTAGGACCTACGCTCGGTGCACAATCCATCCAGCAGGGTGTGATCTCCTTCATCATCGCCTTTGTGCTGCTGATGGTCTACATGGTCGCCATGTACGGCTTCATTCCCGGAATGGTGGCCAACGGCGCCTTGATCATCAACCTCTTCTTCACGCTTGGCATATTGACGTCGTTCCAGGCGGCGCTCACCATGTCGGGTATCGCCGGTATGGTGCTATCGCTCGGTACGGCTGTTGATGCCAACGTGCTTATCTATGAGCGAACCAAGGAGGAGCTCAGGGCCGGCAAGGGAGCCAAACAAGCCATGGCGGCAGGTTACAGCAATGCCTTCTCCGCCATCTTCGACTCCAACGTCACCTCGCTCATCACGGGTGTCATCCTGCTGTGGTTTGGCAAGGGTCCCATCCAAGGCTTCGCCACCACATGGATCATCGGTATCGTCTGCTCCTTCTTCTCCGCTGTCTATCTGACCCGTCTGCTCTATGAGAGCAAGATGAATCACGACAAGTGGCTCAACCTCTCCTTCACCACTTCCATCTCGAAGAACCTGATGCAGGGCACGCATTTCCACTTCATGGAGATGTACAAGAAGACCTTCACCATTGCAGGCATCGCCCTCGTGGTGTTCATCATCAGCTTCTTCACACGTGGCCTGAGCCGCAGCATCGACTTCACGGGTGGCCGCAACTATGTGGTACGCTTTGAGAAGCCTATCCAGCCCGAGCAGGTGCGCGGCATCCTCGACCAGGCCTTCCCCGGCTGCACCAACAACGCCCTGGCTATCGGTACAGACGGAAAGACCATTCGTATCGGAACCAACTACAAGATAGAGTCCTCCTCTCCCACCGTCGACGACGAAGCTGAGAACATGCTCTATACAGCATTGAAGAAGAACGGGCTGGTGAGCCAGAAGGACGTGCAGGCCTTCAAGAACCCCGATATTCGCGCAGGAGGTTCAATCATCAGCAGTGCAAAGGTAGGACCTTCGGTGGCAAGCTCCATCACTTGGTCGGCCATTGAGAGTGTGATCTTCGCACTCATCGCCATCTTCCTCTACATTCTGCTCCGCTTCCGTAACTGGGCATTCTCGGCCGGTTCCACTATCGCCCTGGCCTTTGATGCCGTGACGGTGATCGGCTTCTTCTCGCTGCTCTATGGCATCATGCCCTTCCCAATGGAAGTCGACCAGACGTTTATCGGTGCTGTGCTGACGGTGATCGGCTACTCCATCAACGATAAGGTGGTGGTGTTCGACCGAATCCGTGAGAACCTGCGGTTGCATCCGAAACAGGATTACCGCGAGCTCTTCAACGACTCCATCAACCAGACGCTGGCTCGTACGATCAACACCTCAAGCTCTACATTGATTGTGCTGCTCTGCATTCTCTTCCTCGGTGGAGAGAGCATCCAGGCCTTCGCTTTCGCCATGACGCTTGGTGTCATCTTCGGTACGATTTCTTCTATCTTCATCGCATCGCCCATCGCCTACCTGCTTTTGGGTCGCAAGGCACAGAAGAAAACCACAAAAGAATTGGCCACTGCATAAGACGCATCCCCTTTTAATATAATAATAGGTAAGGCGGCAATCCCACATGAGGTTGCCGCCTTTTTTTGTACCCGCATCAATCATAGGAAACGCACACCCGATCGGCTTTCCACGGCATGATGCTTCAAGTTGTTTCACCGTTACGCCCCGGTTACATTGATTTCGTGTTTGTCTATTGTATCCTCCCTAACTTTGCATCTATTCATGGCCTGCCTGCTGCTCGTGTCAGACATGACATCATGCTCATGAAAATATGATCTTTCGAGCCACTTCCACTCCCGCGCGTCATTACCTAAGCCATGTAATGATGTTGAACAGCTAACTTCAGCGCGAAAGATAGTAAAATTAGTTAAAAACTTTGGCAAGTGAGAAATAATGCTTATCTTTGCAAACAGAAAGATAACGAGTAGAATTTAAGGGGATTCCGACACAGCATCTGTCGGAATTCTTTTATTTTTTTGCCCGTGTTAACCAATTGTCAACTAAAACAGAAAACTTATGGCTTATATGTCACAGGAAGGCTACGACAAGCTCGTGGCTGAATTGAAAAGGCTCGAATCTGTCGAGCGCCCTAAGGCCTCTGCTGCCATCGCTGAAGCTGCCGACAAGGGCGACTTGAGTGAAAATTCAGAATATGACGCCGCCAAGGAAGCCCAATCGCATCTTGAGGCTCATATCAATGAACTGAAACTGACCATCGCCCACGCCAAGATCGTGGATATGTCCCGTTTGAGCACCGATGCCGTGCAAATTCTCTCTACGGTAGAGATGACCAATATGGGCAACAACGCCAAGATGAAATATACCATCGTCAGCGAGAGCGAAGCCAACCTGAAGCAAGGAAAGATTTCGATCAAGACTCCTATCGCACAGGGACTGCTCAACAAGAAAGTGGGCGACGTGGCCGAAATCAAGATTCCACGCGGAACCATCAAACTGCGCATCGACAAGATTTCCATTGCAGAATAAAAAGAAAGGAAAAGGCTTATGACACTATTCAGCAAGATTGCCGCTGGTGAGATTCCCAGTTTCAAATGTGCCGAAGACGACCGCTTCTATGCGTTCCTCGACATCAATCCCGTGAAGCAGGGACACACACTCGTTGTGCCCCGCAAGGAGATTGACTATATCTTTGATATGGACGATGCCGACTTGGCTGCCTTTGAGGTGTTTGCCAAGAAGGTGGCACGCGCCATCAAAGCGGCCTACCCCTGCAAGAAGGTGGCCGAAGTGGTGTTGGGTCTGGAAGTGAACCATGCCCATATCCACCTCATCCCCATCGATAGCGAGGCCGACGTGGATCTGCACCACCACATCAAGCTCTCCGACGAGGAGATGAAAGCCACTGCAGATAAAATCTTTGCAGAGTTCAAGAAACTGTAAGAAAGTCGCTTGAGACCTCTCTCTTCTCTAAAAGAAAGAGAAAAAACACAGACGGGCCAGTTTGGATAGCCCGTCTGTGTTTTTTTATTTGAATATTCGAATAAAGTCAGATCTTTGTTCACCATGCATGGGCATTATATAAATTGGTCTCCCTTTTTCATCTGTACCTCGTTGACGTATTTTCTGACGAGGGCCGAAGAATCCTCCTTCTTGCAGATGAGCAGCACATTGTCGTTTTCCACCACAATATAGCCGTCAAGTCCGTTGATGACGGCCATCTTTCCTTTTGGAATTTTCACCACATTGTTGCTGGCGTTATCGATAATCACGTCGGAGTCGATCACCACATTGTCGTCCTCACTTCTGCGCATGGCCTCATAGATGCTGTGCCACGTACCCACGTCGGCCCACTCAAAATCACACTTCATCACGCAGATCTTGTCGCATTTCTCCAACAGCGTAAGGTCAAGCGGAAGGTTGGGATAGAGCGGGTAATGATCGGCCATATAGCTTTCCTCATCCTTCAGGGTCCAGTCGGGATGCTCCTTGGCGAAACCTTTCAGTTCATCAGGTAACAATGTAGAGAGATAAGACCACAATCCCTCAACACTGCTCATAAAAAGCCCCGTGTTCCAATAGAACTCGCCACTGCTCATAAACATCTTAGCAAATTCCCGCTCCGGTTTCTCCGTGAACGACTGCACCTTATAGATATTATGTTCCATGGGATCGCCCAACTGAATGTAGCCGTAGCCAGGCTCGGCCCGGGTGGGCTTCACCCCCAATGCCATCACATAGTCGTTGTGGGCCACAAACTCCAATCCTTCTTCAATCTCCTCACGGTAAGTGTCCTCGTCATGGATCATGTGGTCGGCCGGGGTAAACATCACTGTGGCACCGGCAGAGCAAGGTCTGTGAAGGATACGGTGGATCGCCCAAACAGCACTGGGAATCGTATTTCGCTGGATGGGCTCATCGACGATATGGTCGTCGGTCACCTGCGGAAGCTGCTGTTTCACGATATCGACATATTCACGATTGGTATTGATATAGATATTTTCCTCAGGAAATATGCGTCCCATCCTGTCATAGGTTTGTTGCAGTTGGGTACGCCCCACACCGAAGAAGTCAACAAACTGTTTCGGGAAGCGTTCACGGCTGTAGGGCCACAGGCGTCGGCCCTTTCCGCCGGCAAGAATGACACAGTAGGAATTTTCTGTTTTATTCATAATATTGCAAAGATTAATTTCACCTCAAATGTACATATTAAAAATGAAATCCGCAAACATTTAATAATTTTTAGCCAGAGAAAAGATGCTGAGCGGTTTAAGGCAATCAGTTCAATAGAGGGCCGTCAAACAACTACGGCCTGCTGCCATGAAGATCATCATGTCGGCAAGCCGTAGTAAAGGGTATGAATGCAAACGACTACTTAATCACAGTCTGACCGCACCACACAGACACCTGCTTATCAGCTAAAGAAAGACGGAATTCACCCTCCTCAAGATGGCGTTTGCCGTCCCATCCCACGAAAGCCAGGTCGTCGACGGGAAGTCGCAGAGTGACGGTACGTGTCTCCTTGGGTTTGAGGCTAATCTTGTCGAAGGCACGCAACCGCCGTCCGTCGGGGGTCACCGAGGCAACAAGGTCGCTGCTGTAGAGCAATACGCTCTCTTTGCCCTCGCACAAACCGGTGTTGGTGACATCGACGCTCACAGAAAGCGTGTCGCCAGGAAGAAAATGAGTTTTGTCCACACGCAGGTTCTCATACTGGTAAGCTGTGTAGCTCAGTCCGTAGCCAAAAGGCCACTGCTGGGTGATGCGTGCACTGTAGTCGTAGGCACCTTCCATGGTACCCACTTCCTCGCTCTTCTTGAAGTCGTAGTTGGCCAATGAGTTGATTTCTTTGGGGTAGGTGACGGGCAGTTTTCCGCTGAAGTTCTCACGTCCGGAAAGCAATGCGGCCAAGGCATCGCCTCCATAGTTGCCGGGCAGGAAGATGTCAACCACGGCCTTTGCCTTTGGCACTATGTCGGCGACGATGCGCGGACGGCCTTCGTTGAGAATGAGGACTACCGGTTTGCCAGTAGCCTCAAGAGCGGTCACAAGGCTGCGCTGATTGGCTGAGAGTGTAAGGTCGGAGAGGTTGCCCGGTGTCTCAGTATAGGAGTTCTCACCGATGCAGGCAATGACAACATCGGCACTGTCGGCCGCGCGGACGGCCGAAGCGATATCGGGTTCGTTCTCTTCGTAGTACTTTCCCTTTTCGTTGTAGGTGACACCCTGGCGGAGCAGGATGTTATCTTTACCGTATTCATTGCACAGCGCCTCATAGATCGTATTGTACTGCGAGGCAAACTGATCGGTGAGATGTCCCTGCCAGGTGTAGCTCCATCCACCGTCAAGACAGCGCATCTGATTGGCATTGGGACCAGTGAGAAGGATGCGCTGGCCCTTCCGCAAAGGTAGAAGGCCCCCCTCATTCTTCAGCAGCACCATACTCTCCACAGCTCCTTGATAGGAGAGCCGGGCAAACTCCTTGCCGCCGAACTTAGGATAGTCTTTGAGCTTCTCCGTGGGGTGGTCGAAGAGTCCGAGGCGGTATTTCATTCTCAGAATACGGCGCACGGCATCGTCGATGCGGCTCATGGGGATGGCACCTTCACGGCCAAGTTCCTCAATGAGGTCTACGGCATCGGGGTTATAGGGTTCCATGATCATATCGATGCCGGCATTGATGGCAATGCGCAAGGCGTCTTTCTTATCCTTGGCCACGCATTCACGCTGCCACAGGTTGTTGATATCGGCCCAGTCGGTGATGAGCATTCCGTCCCACCCTGTTTCCGTCTTGAGCCAGTCGGTGAGCAATGTCTTATTGGCATGCACAGGCACACCATTGACCGATGCCGAATTGACCATTACGCTCAGGGCACCCGCCTTCAGGGCTTCAAGAAAAGGCAAGAAGTGTTTCTCGCGCAAGTCTGACGGACTGATATAGGCCGGTGTGCGGTCTTTCCCCGTCCATGGCACGCCATAGCCGAGGTAGTGTTTCATGCAGGCTGCAATGTGCAGGTCGTCGATATGGTTGGGATCGTTGCCTTGGAAACCGAGCACCATGGCCTTTCCCATCTCGGCATTGACGTAGCAGTCCTCGCCGAAGTTTTCCCAAATGCGTGGCCAGCGCGGGTCGCGTCCCAGGTCCACGGTAGGACTGTAGGTCCAGGGTACGCTCACAGCCCTCGTCTCATAGGCTGTGGCCTCAGCACAGGCGCGGGCGATGTCGCGGTTGAATGTGGCACCGACATTGATATTTTGAGGGAATAGCGTGCCGCCTTGAGTATACGTGGAACCATGGTTCTGGTCGAGACCAAACAGGCAAGGTATGCCGATGGTCTTCATCGAGCTTTTCTGGATGTCGCTGATGATTTCCTGCCATTGTGAAGCCGTTGGAGCCATGGTGTTTGGAGCGTTGAGGATAGAGCCTATCTGATAGCGGCTCAGCAGCGAGTCGGTGCGCGCCTTGTCGATATGAAACACGCCTTTGGCATCATTATGCCCAAAAAAATCAACGACAAGCTCCACCATCTGCCCAGCCTTCTGCCGTAAGGTGAGTTTGCTGAGCGTGCGCTCCACGCGCACCTCAAGCTCTTTGTCCTTGGGGGTTGCTGTTGCTTCATGGGTGCTTGCGCCGATGGCAAGGAGAATTATAAGAGAGAATAAAGCCTTCTTCATCATATATTGTATTCAATGCTTTTATGATAAAGACCTGCAAGAGCCCAAGGGTGGACTCTGGCAGGCCACGTGATATAAAAAGATATGAAACTTAAAAGGATACTAAAGATATGTCATCCTATTGCACCGTCACGCGATCCACATAAAATCCGTGACCGCCCACCAGAAATCCTTCCTGGGCCTGTATAAGGTCGAGGGCCTCCTGAGTGAGTGTGTAGGTATAGGCTCCGCTTCCGGAGATGTCCATTTTCTCCGATCCCGGCAGCAGTGTCCACCAGCCTGTCATGAGCTGCATCTGATGGTATTCGGCCGAAGGCTCCGTGGAGTAGTAGACCTTGAACAGAGTCCCGGCTTTGAGCTGGGCGAAAACATCCTTACCAATGAGGTTGAAAGTCTTGTTGGGGTCGCCGTCGGGTTTGTCCCACGACACATAGTGATGTCCTTCCCAAAGCGTGCGCTCCGAAGAAATGGTGACCGTCTGGCTGGCGAGGATTCCGTTGGCTGTATAGAAGGCCAGCTCCGCACCATCCTTTGTTTTTCCCGTAAGGGTGTATTCGCCCTCGGCGAGGTCTGGGCAGGTGAGTACGATCTCACCATTGTCCTGTTGTTCAAATTCGGTCACGGTCTTGTCGCCAATGGTGATCGACGCCACCTTGTCGAGATTGATGCCGGTCAGTGTCCATGCCGCATTGGCGTTGGCGCGATTGGCTCCGGCCGTGACAAGTGCCTTGGAGGTCACCGTCACCTTGTCGGCTCCATAGCTCTTGCCGCTGTTGTCGATGAGCGAGATTCTATAAGTGGAATCCTGAAGATTTTCGGGCACAAGATATTGCAGTCTCTGACCGTCGTCGGTGGTTTCCAGTTCTATGTCTGTGACCTTCTGCCCACCAATGGCTACCGCCTTCACGTTGTTGAGATTACTGCCATAGAGTGTGGCCACAGTGCCCTGGGCGACAATACGCTCAAAGCTCTTGGTCGTGGCAGCAGGATCGCCTTCCAATGGTTTCACCTTCACCAGTCCCTCGCGGCTGGTAGACTTTCCGGCCGTCGTGGTGGCAACGATTTTCAGGTCGTAAGTGCCGGCTTCAAGCTGCTGCTCTATTTTATTGCCCTCGGCCACTTTCACTCCGTCGATATACCATGCGCAGGTGGTGTAGTCGGCGGGTGTCACCGTCAGCGACATGCTGAGCTTGCTGTCGCGGTTGAACTCGGCAAAGGTGGCCAGCTGGCCGTCAGCCCTGTCGGGAAACACGGGGTCGATGATGCGGGGATCATCGTTGGGCGAGGCCGTAGAGATAAGGTCGTCGTCGCTGCATGAGATGAGGGCCATGGATACTACGCCCATGGCAAGCAGCATGTAAGAATATATCTTTTTCATCATTATTACGGATTTTATTAGGATGGGTTATTTCTGACGGTCCCACCATACTGGTGTGTGCCAATTGTCGGTGCCCCCCATACGGTCGAGCGCCTCGTCGTAGTTGGCCTTGTTGTAGGACGACTCAAGGACAGGATAACACAGTCTGACGGGGATTTCCTTTCCGCCGGTGAGATACTGTCCCCAGCCGTAATCAGCCGGTGACTTGAGTTGGGGATAGCCTGAGCGGCGCACATTGGCCCAGCACTCGGCGGGATTGGTGAGATGCAGAATCCAGGCCTGTGTATTGATCGACTCTTCTTTTTGGGCATCGGTATGGCCGATACCGTTCTTCTCCTTGTAGACATTGAACTCCTCGTCGCTGACGGCCTTGCAGCCGTAACGGTCGGAGAGCAGGCTCATGGCCTTGCGCACGCCTTGCCAGTAGAGGTCCTCAACGCTTCCCCGGCCAACATTCCAGCCCTTAAGTGTTGCCTCGGCCAAGAGGAAGTCTACCTCGGCCGATGTCATGATAATGCCGGGATTGTCGGTCCTGAGGAAATTGTTGGCCAACTTCGGGCGCACTTCCCGGTTCAATACCGGATTGATCTTGGAGTTGGACTTTGCCATTTCGGTGAGCAGGTCACTGGTGTATCCTGTGGGCCAAGCATCCCAGGAGTAGGCTCCGGGATCGCAGGGTTCAATCTTGATGCCCTTGCCGAGAATCTCATCGGTGAGGTCGATGCGGTTGTCGGTTCCGGTGGCGCTCATCAAGCCGTCGTAGTAGAAGCGGGCGATGCGATAGGTGCGAGGATCGCCGCTGTCCCTGAGCTTGTTGAAAAGCGTGGAGCAGATGTAGCTTGGGTTGTTGGCAGGGTCATTGCCGAAAAGCAGCTGCGAGAGCCGGTTGCCACGATAGTCGGAATAAGACTCCTGGCCGAAACTCATGGAGGTGGTCATATAGTTGATGCAGGCATCGTCACCGGCATCCTCAATGATTCCGCCATCGGCCTTGAGGGCTTTCTCAAATTCCGTGCGGGCCTTTGCGGGATCCACATTCGAGATGCGCATGGCAAAGCGCAGGCGGAGGGAGTTGGCAAGCTTCTTCCATTTTGCCAAATCACCATGATAGATGACGTCGCCGCTTACTTTGTCTTTCGATGCGTCGATGCTGATGACGGCGGAGTCGAGCTTGTTGAAGAAATCATCATAGATGTCTTTCTGCTTGTCATACTTGGCATTGGCAATTCCCTTGATGAAGCCGTAGCCGGCCTCGCTGTAGGGGCAGTCGCCATAGATATCGGTGATGACAGACATGAGATATACTCGGTAGACATTGGCCACAGCCTTGAGATTGGGCTTGTCGCCGGCATGCTCAATAGCGTCGACAATGTTTTTCACGGCCATGGGATAGAGTGAGGTCCAGACGCGGCTCATCTCGTTGTTGTCCACGGTGTGGTGGCCGCCATAGTTGGTGGTATTCCAACAGCCCATGAGCTGCTGGTCGAAGGCATAGAGATAGTTGCGGTAGATCTCCACCATGCCCAAGTCGCCATAGGTCTGCAGCTCGGCAGTGGTGAGCTGTGCGTTGGGGTCTATAGACGGTGCCTTGGACGGATCGGTGTTGATGCTCGTCATGGTGTCGTCGCTGCTGCACGATACGGCGGCCAGCGAAACGACGGCAATCACCGCCATAGTGATATATTGATATATTTTTTTCATAATGGTTGTTGTTGATGGTCTATGAATGAGTCTAAAACTTTACATTGACATTGATACCATAGCTCTTGCGTGAAGGCAGTGAGCCGTATTCCAGTCCCATGCCCGTCGTGTTGTTGTAGTTGGAGTCGGGATCGATGTCGGGAATGTTCTTCCACACGATAAACGGGTTGCGGGCCACAAAGGACACGCTGAGACCTTTCACGAAGTTGTGCAGCCATGAAGTGGGCACCTGATACGACAGGGTGAGTTCACGGCATTTGACATAGGAGTTGTCGTAGATGAACATGGATGGCGCATTGCGGCACACGCTCATCCAGTAGTCCTCCGGATTGACATAGATGTCGTTGGGGCGATAGGTTCCGTCGCCATTGTCGATAACACCCGGGGCGATGAAGCCACCTGTCGGTTTCCATGTGTCGGCACCCTTCTTGATACCGGCAGCCTCGCGTGCTTCCTCTGAACGGTACCACTCGTCGCGGCCCTGCAGGGTGGCTTTGGCCTTGCCGCTCTCATAGGCGGCACGTTCCGACATGGAGTAGAGGTCGGCGCCCGCCTTGATGTCGAAGATGGCGTTGAGAGTGAGGTTCTTATAGGTCAGCGTCGTTGTCACACCGCCGGTCCAGTCCCAAGAGGCATTGCCCAAGACGTGGTTGCTTTTGTCGTACTCGGGCAGGCCGGTGGAAGGATCGATGAGCACCTGCCCGGCGGCGTTGCGTTTGAAGTCGGGACCAACGATGGAACCGAAATTCTCGCCCACCTTGGCGGCCACCTGCACGTCGAGCCACGTGGCCTTCTCCAGCTCAAACATATCCATACCGTCGACAAGGCGCACGACCTTATTGCTGTTCTTCGAGAAGTTGAGATTCAAGTCCCAGGAGAAGTCGCGGGTCTGGATGGGGCGTGTGTTGAGGGTGATCTCTATACCTTTGTTGTCGATCTCTCCGGCATTGATCAGACGGTAGGTGTAACCTGAGGTCCACGAAGTGGCCATACCCATGATCTGGTTCTTGCTCTTCTGGGCATAATAGGTGATGTCGAGTCCGAGGCGGTTGTTGAGGAATTTCGTCTCCAGACCCATCTCAAAGGAGTTGGTTTTTGTCGGCTTGAGATCCTTGTTGGGAATGGTGCTGTTGTTGATATAGCCGATGGTGTAGCCGGGATAGGTGTATTTCGACTTGGTGTAGACGAGTCCGAGCTGATAAGGATCCGTATCGCTACCCACCTGTGCCCACGACATGCGCAGTTTGCCGTAAGGCATCTTGTTGCCAGCATGCAGCAGCTCAGAGAATACAAATGAGCCCGAGAAGGAGGGATAGACATAGACGTTGTTGCCCGTGGGCAGTGTAGAGCTTTGGTCGCCGCGGAGCGTGGCGTCGAGATAGAGCATGTGACGCCAGCCCAAGCTTGCGGATCCGAAGAGTGAGTTGATGCGCTTGCGGTAGCTTGAGGGCTCAATGCTGGTCTCGTTGAAGCTCGTGAGGTTCACCACGTCGCGGATCTGCATGTCCTGTGCCGTGGTCACCGTAGTTTGGTTGTTGACCTTGTAGATGTTTCCACCAACGGTGGCGTTGAAGTCAAAGTCGCCCCAAGTATGGTTGTACAGTGCCAGGAGCTCAAAGTTGTACATGCGGTTGCGGAAGCTGCTGGTCTGCAGGCGTCCAGCCTCAAAGCCCGGCGTAGTGGGTGCCTTGAAGTCGTTGAAGGTGAACCAGTTGAGATCGGCTCCGAGCGTGGCCTGCAGGCGGAAGTCGGGGGTGATGTGCCACACGCCCTTGCCCGTGAGACGGAAGATGTCCTTGTTCGAGTTGTTGTAGTTCTTATAAAGATCCCAATAGGGGTTGACATTGTAGGGATCCATACCGTTCCAGTTGGAATAATCGCCATTCTCGTCCTGATAGGTTCTCAGCCATGCCTGGTCATAAGTTGTGGCAAGGGTCATGAGATTCTTGCCTACGTTCGACTTGCTGTCGCCCAATGCAGGACGGTTCTTGACATACTCACGGGTATAGTTGGCACTGAAGTCAAGGTCTACCTTACCCATCGTCGTATTGGCGCGCAGGTTGAAGATGTCGCGGCTCATGTTGGTCTTGGGCACGATGTCCTTGTTGCGCATATCGGTAAAGGTGAAGCGCAGCCCGGTCTTACCGTTGTTCATGCCCACGATGGCGGTGTTGGTAGCCGTGAGACCCGTGCGGAAGAATCCGGACACGTTGTCGGGAATGATGAGGTAGGGGCGCTCCACGCCATCGAAGTATTTGAGCATGTTGGAGCCGTCGGCCTTGGGACCCCAGCTCTTGTTGGTGTTGGACACGGCATCGATGCTGTATTTGCCATTGCTGCCCATACCATACACCTGTTGCGTGTTGTTCCATTTGGCCAACTGCGTGTCGAAGGTCAGCGAGCCGTTGTATTCCACGCTCATTTTGTCTTTGGCTGCCTTCTTCGTGGTGATGAGGATCACTCCGTGGCTGGCACGGCTACCGTAAAGGGCGGAAGCGGCAGGCCCCTTGAGCACCGACATCGACTCGATATCATCAGGATTGATGCTCGATATTCCGTCGCCGAGGTCGAAGCCTCCGGCACTGCCGGCACTGCCGAAGTTGGTGTTGTCCAAAGGTACACCGTCGACAACATAGAGCGGCTGGTTGTTGCCGGTCATTTCTGTGTTACCACGCAGCACGACACGGGTGCTGCCGCTGGCACCACCCGCGGTCTGGCTCACTACCAGACCAGCCACCTTACCGGCCAGCGAGTTGATGACATTGGTTTCCTTGGCTTTTTTCAGTTCGTCGCCCTTCACTTCTCCCACACCGTAGCCCAGGGCCTTGCGGTCGCGCTTGATACCGAGTGCCGTGACGACGACCTCGTCGAGCGTCTTCTTGTCCTCTTCCAGCACCACCGTCATACCGTCGGCGGCTTTCACGGTCTGGGGCTTGAAGCCTACGTAACTGATCTCAAGAAGGGTGCCCGGGCTCACGCGCAGCGTGAAATGGCCGTCGAAGTCGGTGACCGTGGCCTGGTCCTTGGTGCCTTTCACCCTTACGGTGGCTCCGATGACCGGCTCTGTGCCGTCGGTGACGGTGCCCGATACCGTCTGTACCTGGTCGGTGATGGTTGATGCCACCGACGCAACGGCTGGACGGGTAGCCATACATGGGGTCATGCTGAGCGCACAGAGACACGCCATGCAGGCTGCATTTCGATTGATTTGTTTCATTGTCTGATTGGTTTTATTTAGTTGTTCTTGATTATTTTTCTGCCTTGATGCAGCAAAATACCCTCGTGGACGGCATCTACACGCATCCCGGCAAGGTTGTACCAAGCCCCGTCGGCCTTGGCGGCGACCGGGTGACCCTTGACATCGGTGTAGACATTGTGCTGGTCTTTCTTCTGATAGATGCGCACATAGTCGATAAGCATCTTCGACTCATCGCCGGAGGCGGGCAAGGCTGTAACCGCATTGGGATCGGCTATTCCCGTGTAGTCGCCACCCACAGCGAGGTTGAATATGATGAAGTAAGGTTTGTGGAAATAAGCCGAGCGGCTGAAACCCTTCTTGATCGTCGCGGTAAAATATGGAGTGGCGTCGTTGTCGACATAGAACTTCAGATAATCGTCGTTCCAAACAGCTGTAAAAATATGGTAACCGTCGGTGAGATCCTGTGCCACGGCGACATTGCCCGGCGAAAACTGCTGGTGCCCGGCAATGTTCTCTCCCCAATGGATGGTTCCGGCCACCGTGCGATCAGCGGAGCCATTGGCCAAAGCATCCTTCATACCCATTTCCATGATGTCGATCTCACCACACTTGGGCCAATCCACTGAGTCGAAGTCCTCGCCCATCATCCAGAAAGCGGGCCACAGTCCGTTGGCCAGTTTGGGCAGTTTGATGCGGGCCTCAATCTTGCCGTGGGCAAACGAGACCTTATGCTCACTGTTGACTCGTCCTGAAGTGAACGATTTGCCGCCGTAGTTCTCCCTTCGCGCCGTGAGTACGAGGTTGCCGTCGGCAATCGTCACGTTTTCCGGGCGCGCGGTGTAGGCCTCAAGCTCATTGTTGTAAGGGCTGTTGGTGGCTTCAACATTCCAGTTGATGCCGAGGGTGTTGGTGTCGAACTCGTCGCTCCACACCAATTCATAGTCTTGCGCGCTGGCAGTCATGCCCAATAGAAGCACGAAGACAATGCTGAAAGTCTGTTTTAAGTTCATCTGTTTTTGGTTTTTTCCGGCTGCAAAGATAGATCGGAAAAGGCCAAAGAAGGGTTTGAATGCTGACAGAACAAGGTTTGAATGCTGACAAAACTTACTGAACCACCGCCCATTACGGCAAAAGATACAGATAACAACCATGAGGGGACAGCCCGTTGTGGCTGTCCCCTCATGGTGAAGGCCTACTTGCAGAATTTGCTGGGCACCGTGCCGAAATGTTTCTTGAAGACGGTACTGAAATATTTGACATTAGCGAATCCCGTCTTTATCGAAACGTCGAGCACGGAATTCCCGTCCTTCAGCAGCGCCGCAGCCCGTTCCAGCCTCAGCAGCCGGATGAAGTCTTGCGGCGACTGCCCGGTCAATGTCTTCAGCCGCCCATAGAACAGCGTTCGGCTCATGGCCATTTCCTGGCACAGCCGATCGATGGTGAAGTCCGTGTCGCTGAGATTCTCCATAACGAGTCTTGTGGCCTTGTCCACAAAAGCCTGGTCTTCGGCATTCATCTCCGCGCTTCCGGTGCTGCCCGTCACGGTGCCGTCTGTATTTTCTCTTGAATGAGCCACAGTCTCCGGCACCTCTTCGCCGTCGGCTTTCTGGGCCAGTCTGAGGCTACGGCCGAGGTAGTACTTGCTCAGTCGGCGCCGGTTGGCAAGGAGGGTCTCAATCTTCGACTCAAGTATTTCGGTATCGAAAGGCTTTGCTATATAGTCGTCGGCTCCCTTATGCAGACCGTCGATCATAAACTCCCTGGTGCTTTTTGCCGTGAGCAGGATCACGGGGAGCCATGACGTGTCTTCATTGTCCTTGATGCGCCGGCAAAGTTCGTCGCCCTGCAGGCCGGGCATCATGATGTCGGATACAACGATGTCGCATTCGCCGTGGCTGAGGTATTGCAGGGCCTCGTTGCCGTCGGAGACCGCCACAACATGGTATTTCCTGCCAAAGGCCATGCTCATGTATTGTCGCAGGTCGCTATTGTCGTCGACAAAGAGCAGTGTATCCTTGCTCTCACCCTCATTCTGGGGTTGGAGCGTGGCCTGCTGGTGTTTGGGCAGGGGCAGAACGAGGGTGAAGGTGCTGCCCCTGCCCTCCTCGCTTTCCCACCTCAGCTCTCCGCCGATCCGTCCGACAAGGTCTCGCGTGATGTTCAGTCCCAGTCCGTAGCCTTTCCCTTGGGCTGCGTTGGTGGCGCGATAAAAGGCCGCGAAGAGTCGGCTGCGCTCCTCACGGGGTATACCCATGCCCGTGTCGGCGACATCGAGATAGACGTGACGACGGCCGGCATGGGCCCGCAGGACGATCGTGCCGCCCGATGGAGTGTACTTGATGGCGTTGGAGATGAGATTTTCAAAAACAATGGCCAGGATAGTAGTGTCGGAGATAAACGACAGCTTTCCCGAGGGAGTTTCAGTCTTCAGTTCTATCCCTTTGTCCTGTGCCACAATCATAAACTTTCTTGCCAGCGACTGCATGTATGCCGTGGCATCAAGCAGCTGAGGATGGAAGTCGTGTCCTCTCATGCTGGCTTTCTGGAAGTCGAGGAGCTGGGTGATCATCGCCATGAGCCTGTTGCCGTTCTCTATGGCCATGTCGAGAAACTGGCGGCTGCGCGGACTCATGCCGCTGTCGGCGGCGATGTCCTTCAGTGGAGCGAGCACCAGGGTGAGGGGTGTCCGCACGTTGTGGGCCGTATTGACGAAGAAGTTGATCTTCTCCTGGTCGTAGTGCTGCCGCAAGCGGTTACGGTAATAGTTCCAGCCCATGTAGACGAGCCACAACAGTAGTGCCGTATAGACCATCCATGCCCAGAGGGTGTTCCACCAGGGTTGGGCTATGGTGATGGGAAGCGAGACTTCTCCCAACGACTGGTGGGTACTCTTGCTGAGACTCTTCACACGCAGCACATAGTTGCCCGGGGGCAGATTGGCAAAACGCGCGGTCTGCTGACTGATGGGCGGGCTCCACTGCCTGTCGAAGCCCTCAAGATAGCACTGGTATACGATGTCGTTCTGATAGCGGTAGTTGATGCTTTCGAAATGTACCACCAGGCTGTTTTCGCTGTGGCTCAGCGTCAGCTTCCCCCGATGCCTCATCCGGTAGAGTCTCTTGTGCCAGGTGCTGTCGGCCTCCACGCCCTCCACGTCGATATCCGTTATCCTCGGTGGGGCTTTGTAGGATATGGCTGCGGCTTGCATGGGAGAGATGATGACGGCGCCTTGGTTGCTGCCGAAGATAAGCCGGCCGTCGTGGAGGGCGGCGGCAGCCTGCCGCTTATATTCTCCCTCCAGTCCTTTCATGTAGTTGATGTTGACGATGGCTGTGCCCTGCAGGCAGGCCAGCCCGCGGTCGGTACCCATCCACAGATGGTGGTGACTGTCCCAAACGAGCGACGACACCACATCGGAGGGCAACCCTTGAGCCGTTGTCGTGTTGCTCACCCGCCGGCTGCGCAGGTCGTAGTGATAGATGCCTCCGCCGTCGGTGGCTATCCACAGTCTGCTGTTTCCGTCGAAGGTCATGGAGTTGATGAAGTAGTTGTAGTCTACGCCGCTGAACTCTTCGGGATAGAAGAAGCGGGCGACCCGCGAGGTGGCGGCATTGATGAGATAGGCACCATGAGTGGTCCCCACTGCCACGGAAGTATGGTCGGGCGACTCTATGATACACTGCACCTCCTTGATGGGGTATTCCCTACAACCCGAAGGAGAAACACAGACCAACGGGCCGTCGAGACACCCGATCCACATGTTGCCATGACTGTCGGCCAGCAGACTGTAGACATAGTTGGTACGCAGATTGCCCAACGAGGTGGCATAGGCCAGCCGACTGCTTCCGTCGGGCTTCACGGCATAGATGCCGTCGCCGTAGGTGGCGGCATACAGAGTGCCGTCTGATTCGGCCAGACTCAGCACCACCTTATTATATAAGGTATGGGTCCATGTACGCAGGCGACGGTCGAAGATGCTCACACCACGGTCGGTGGCATACCACAGATGGCCGCTACGGTCGGACAGGATATAGTTGACACCGTTGTTGATGAGACTCTGCCCGTTGAGATACTCATGCCTGACAAAAACCGGATCCTGCCTGACAGGTATGGCAAGGTCTACACCGCCCGAATAGGTAGTGACCCACAGATTGCCCCAGCTGTCACGCAGAAGACTGTAGACTCCGTTGCCCTGAAGACTCTCCGAAGGGCGGCCGTCGGTGTTGAGGGTGAGGGCTGTCTGGTGGGTTGACTCACTGTAGCTGTAGACGCCTGCGCCATCGATACCGAAGAGCAGCGTGGAGGCGTCCCAAGGCAGGATGGCCCGTACGGGCATCAGCGGCAGGCTCAGCCCCGGCTGGGGCACGGGGGCAAAGGTGCGGTCGTCGACGGCTACGACCCCGTCGTGGAAGGTGCCCAGCCACAACCTATGGGCCATAGCGTCGTCGTAGGAGCACTGCACCGACCTCAATGGCGAAACCCTCCTCATCTTGCCCTGCCGCGCAAGATAGGTCGCGTCGGAAGCCCCAATGAGAATGCCGCGGCCTGTCGGTCCCACATGATTGATATAATGGCCTTTGAGCATCAGTCTCACCCTTCCCCGTCCGTCGATATGACAAACGCCACGGTCGAGGGCTGCCCATAACCCTTCACTGCCGTCGGAACATACTTCGTTGAGCACAATGGGGCCGCCCAGGGCCGCCACCAGATCGTGAACCAGGGCAAAACGGTCGATCACAGGACTGAAAGCGTAGATGTGCCCTTTGTTGTCGTAGGCCATGAGGATGCCGCGCGAGGCTATGAAAAGTTTGATCACCATGCCGCTGACATCACTGTATTGGCGCTGGCGGGGCAGACGATAGCTTTTCACCGTGACCCCGTTGTAACGGTCTACGCCGAGCTTGGTGGAAATCCACATCGCTCCGTCGCTACTTTCGACTGTCGAATAGGCGCGCGAGCTCGATAAGCCCTGATCGGTATTGAGATTCGACGTGAGAAAGAGATGACGGACGGCAGATTCCAAAGGCTGGCTCCAACCATCCATCATAAAGATGGCTGCCAACAACGCCACTAAAAGACGACGCAGAATACAGTTGCGGTGTAAATCATTCTTTTCCATTGCTGCTGATCAAACCTCTGAATGCACAGAGATATTTCACCATTGTTGTCTTTATATATTCGTTCTACTTGCAAACTTACATATTTTTTACCAATAAAACAAGAGAAAGCATGGAGAATAAAACGAGACCGGCTGAACTCCTCCTCTCCACAACCACAAGGGGGGCCGGCTGCGCCCCTAAAGATCCTCTTTGGGAAATGTTCCCGATCTTCTCAAATATTCAAAATCTGCGTAATTGGCGGTATCTGCGAGCCTTATCGATTTACTCTCCCGCTGATGGCGCAGAAGAACAGCAGGTATAGTATCTTTATAAAGTCTGCGTGATTGGGGCTAAGCGGATAGTTTCCGTGGATGGCGGTGAGAGGAATCCGAGATAGCTTGTATGTGATATCGCCAATGTGTCACCCTTGCATCCCAAAGGAGTAGTGCCCCCTTCCATCCCAAAGGAGTAGTGCCATCCTTCCATCCCAAAAGACAAGGAAAAGAGTCATGGGCAGGCTTGACACCTATGGTGTGCTCCAGAAGCTATGGGGTGGCTGCGAGCTTGCTCACAAAGCCACCCCATAGCTTCTGGACCATTGCTCTATTAGGAGCAAAAGACTGTCCATGATTTTCCTACAATCTTAAGGTGGTAAACGTCCTTAAGGCAGTAAACGTCTATGCCTGGAGAAAGAGAGCTGTCTTAGGATATCACTTCATTTTTCCGAAGACAGCCCATCGGCATGCCCTACAGTTTCGCCCAAAGGGGGATTACTTGTGCGGCTTGCATACCAAGCGGAGGATCGTCTTGTTGCGCTCTTCCCGTTTGGTGTCACGGCTTACGCTACTGTTGACATCGAGCTGCAGGATGGGCTCCACGCTCTGCCCGTTGGTCGTTGGCCAGCCGACAAGTCCGAGTCCGTTGGGATTGCCCGTCTTGACGAAGTTGGCATAATAGTTGATAAACTGATCCGACACCCAATAGTCCTCGGGTTGCCAGTCGTAGACGCGATTGGTGGGCAGCGTTCCCATAGCATACTCGATGTCGGCAGAGTGTACGGCACCCTTGGCCTGCGACATAGCCGGCTGACCGTCCTTGGCATCCTGCACACCACCTGCAAGTCCGGCCACCTTACCCTTCACGGCCATGGCTGGGCGCGGATGGCAATAACGGTAGCGATAGACAGGCTGGCCGCCCGTCTGTGCATGGACATAGCCCCAGCGCCAGGTGGAAAAGTCGAGGAAGAGATCTGATGCCAAGTCGATGCCGGGACGTCCCTGCAGGTCGGCTTGTGTCTCTATGCCGTAAAGCGGGAAGATAGAGTCGGTTGCTGTTCCGAACGATTGTTGTGCCAAAGCCTTTGCTTGGTCCACGGTGGTGACAAAGAGCGTCATCTCCTGATTGTTGCCGCCCAAGAGCAGAGGCACATGGGCCTGACGGCCCTCATCGAAGGTGACAGAGGGCTGCTCGGTGAAGAAGCGTCCGTCTACGCAGGGAGTAGGCATCTTGCGGAATTTCACCTTCTTCATCAATTCCTCAGCTGGCATGGCGCGCAGCTCCTTGAGATTGCGGCATCCGGCTTGGGCCATCAGTTTCTTCCCCTCGGCCTCGGCCTCCTTCAATGTGGGCACCGGGCGCAGGCCTAAGATGGAACCGCTGGAGCCTATGGCCTGGGCAAAGAGGCCTTTGCTCATGGGCGAGGCCATCTGCGCACTCACCGACACGGAGCCCGCCGACTCACCGGCGATGGTGATGCGATCGGGATCGCCGCCGAAGGCTGCAATGTTGTTCTTCACCCACTGGATAGCGGCAGCCTGGTCCATCAAACCATAGTTGCCGCTGCCTTTACCGCCGCTCTCCTTCGAGAGTTCGGGCAAGCTGAGGAAGCCGAAAATGCCCTCGCGGTAGTTGGCCGTGACAGCAATGACACCCTTGCGCGCCATGGCTTGTCCGGCATAACGGGGCTCGCTGCCACTGCCGGCAAGCAGTCCGCCGCCATTGAAATAGATGAGCACGGGCAGTTTCTCCTTCATCGTCTTGGCCGGTGTCCAGATATTCAGATAAAGACAGTCCTCACTCATCTGTCTGGTGCCAAAGTTCATATCGCCGAAGAGTGGTTCCTGCATGGGATTGGGCCCGAACTGCGTAGCCTTCCTCACGCCCTGCCAGGGCTCTACGGGCTGTGGCTCACGCCAACGGAGATTGCCCACAGGCGGTGCGGCAAAGGGCACGCCCTTGAAAATTTTGACGCCCGACGAGTCGGTGCCCGCAAGGACACCCTCGGCTACGCGCACATCAACTAAGTTCTGACTGCTCAGGCCCAAAGCCAAAAACAGCGAGAATAACGACAAAAAGAATCTTTTGTTCATAAAGTATAACGGTTTTAGTTTCGTCCTTGTATTCTATTTTCGTCCTCTATCAGCCAAAGTCCAAGCCTCATCTGCTCTCCATCTCTTTGGCCTAACGGAAATTCTATACAAAAGTACTGATTTTCTTTGTTATCTCCAACAGATGGTGGAAAGAAACGTCGACTTGTAACGACAGACAGCTCTTCGTATTTTCATTTCTCATGCCGCACGCAGAGTCAGAGGCTGTTTTCTTATTCAACGACACCAAGTTCAAAGGGGATATCCTCAACACTGTCGTTGTATCTCGTGCCTGCAAAAGCCAATGTGGCGGCATAGATTCTCACACCCGGCAGTCGACTGATGGTCTTGGCACAAGCGGTGAGCGTCGCTCCTGTCGTACAGACATCATCGACGAGCAAGATGCCACGGCCGGCGAGCTGACAGGCACCCGTCAACTCAAACACACCCGAAACGTTTTTCTCGCGTTCCTCACGGCTCAGCATCGTTTGTGATTTGGCAAAAGAAGTACGTCTGAGGCTTCTTCGGTCAACATCCACATGCGCCTCGCGTGCCATTCCCTCAGCGATGGCCACGCTTTGGTTGTATCCCCGTTGCCGTTCACGCTTGGGGGCAAGCGGTACCGGCACAATGACATCAACGTCGTCGAAGAATCCATCGGCAACGAGTTCCTGTCCGAAGATGCGCCCCAAGGCATAACCGATGTCGGGGCGGTTGAAGTATTTGAGTTTGTAGATGGCCTGTGCCGTGGGCGAACCGGCATTGTAGAAAAACCAAGCCGCGGCTTTCTCTATCGCAGCAAGATGCCAAAACACCTTTGCCATGTCGTTGTCGAAGGGGTTGCGGGCATAGTGGGTGCGTGGGATGCTGATGTTGCATGCGCTGCAAACCGCCTGCTCCTGAAGGCACAGCCGGCATCCGCACACCGCACACCCCCTTGGAGCCAGAGTGTCGGCGAGACGTCTGGCGAGAGTGTCGAGCAGGTCTGACAGATGCGTCTTCATTCCCAATCGGCCTCTACGGCACTGTCGATGCACTGGCGGATGATGTCGAGCGTGTAGCCACGGCTCATGGCAAACTTGATCAGCTTACCACTCCGTTCATAATCAGAGTTGGCACGGATCTGTTTCCACTTGCTCTTGAGCAATGGCCGCAACTGTGCCAAGTATTCCTCGTCGCTCACCTCGTCAAGAATAGGCATATAGATACTCTCCGCAACCCCCTTGAGCCGCAACGCCTGCTCGATCTTTCGCCGTCCCCAACCATTGTATTGGATTTTATCGGCGATAAAAGCCTTGGCAAATCGCGCGTCGTCGACAAACTGCTGGTCGACGAGTTGTCTGAGCACACGCTCCCGCGCGTCGTCCGCCATCTGCCAAAGCCGCATTTTCTGAAGCATCTCCCCGCTGCTGTGCTCAGCCTTCACGCACAGCCCGGAGAGTTTTACGAGCGCTTCCTGCTCGGTAATGGTCTTCTTTTGCATAACTTCTTGTTGATCATGATGACTATTCAACAGATTGCTCCCTGGAGCCTCTGATTCCGACAGCGTATCTCTTCTTTCCGTAGTCGTCTTCCAAGATTTCCACCTCGCGGAATCCGAAGCCTCGCATCAGCTCCGCCGTATCGTCGGCGAATCGGGGATTGATCTCGAAGAGCAACGATCCGCCCCGGCAGAGTGCTGTTGCCGCATAACGGCTGATGGAGCGGTAGAACCGGAGCGCGTCGTCGTCGGGAACGAAGAGGGCTAATGGTGGCTCGTTGTCCAGCACCAGGGGCTCCATCTCCCGTCGCTCACTCTCGGCAATGTAGGGAGGATTGCTGACGATCACGTTCCACCTGTCCTTGTCGGCCTCCAGGTTGAGGGCATCGCGACGTACAAAGTTCACCCGCGCGTTGAGCCGCCGGGCATTGTCCTCTGCCACACTGAGTGCCGCGGTCGACAGGTCCCACGCCTCCACATAGGCCATCGGACACCTCAACGCCAGCGACACGGCGATGCATCCCGAGCCCGTGCCCACATCGAGCGCTCGCTGTCCGCCGGCCATACGCGCCGCGGAGAGATCAACCAAACGGGAAGTCTCCTGACGAGGAATGAGTACCGATGGAGTCACGCAGAACTCACGGCCACAAAACTCAGCCCGGCCCAAGACGTACTGTACGGGCTCACCCTGCCGAAGACGTAGGAAAATTTTATCCAATGATATTTTCTCGTCTGCGGATAATTCGTTAACTTTGCCGCATACAATATCGGTGAGCGTCAATCCGAATTGCATTTCAAGCACAGTGCGTGCCACGGCCTGGGCTTCGCCCGCAGCGTAGAGCGGTGTCAGGCTGCGCCATAGTTGTGTATATGTCATGCTGCAAACTTACAAAAAAAATCGCAACCCTGTTCCTTATTCTGAATATTTTCGACCGGTGCGCCGCTCAACCTTAAACGTAAATGTAGAAATGAATCAAGAGGAGACCGACAAACTTTACATGGGTCGCTGCCTGCAGCTGGCCCGCAATGGTGTCTATGGCGCCCGTCCCAATCCCATGGTGGGCGCAGTGATCGTTAGTGGCAACGGCCGCATCATTGGCGAGGGCTACCATGCCCATTGCGGACAAGGCCATGCCGAAGTCAATGCCTTTGCCTCGGTGAGTAAGGCAGATGAGCCTCTGCTTCACGAAGCCACCGTCTATGTCTCGCTTGAGCCTTGCTCTCACTACGGCAAGACTCCTCCCTGCGCCGATCTCATCATCAGCAAGGGCGTGAAGCGTGTGGTCTGCGGATGCGTCGACCCCTTTGCCAAAGTGCAGGGGCGCGGCATTCAGAAGCTGCGCGACGCCGGAATAGAGGTCACCGTGGGGGTATTGGAGAAGGAATGCCGCGACCTGAACCGACGGTTTATCACCTGCAACACGCTCCACCGGCCCTACGTCATGCTGAAATGGGCACGCACGGCCAACGACCGACTCAACCGTGGCGACGGCCGCCAGCTCCTTATCTCCACGTCATGGACCCAGGCGCTCGTGCATAAGCTGCGGTCGGAGTATGACTGCATTCTCGTGGGCTACAACACCATTATCACCGACCATCCGCAACTCAACGTGCGCAGCTGGGTGGGACCGGCTCCAATACGGCTCGTACTGAGCGGCAAGCACAAGATTCCCGAGGGTTTCAGGGGATTTGAAAGCATTAAGGAGGTGACAGACTGGATGAACGACAACCACTATCAGTCGCTCCTTGTGGAAGGCGGTGCCAGCACGCTACAGAGCTTTTTGGATGCCGACTGCTGGGATGCCATCCGGGTGGAGACGGGGACCATATCGGTGCCCTGTGGCACGCGGGCCCCACAACTGCCCAAGGACATCCGGCTCGTGGACCGGGAAATCTTTGACGGCAATATTATCGAGACATACGAAAGAAACTAACCTCTTCTCTCCGCCTCCTCCTGCAAGGACACGACAGCACCTGCGCCCCTCTCTACCGACAGACAGAGAAGCTGGGCAGAATTCAGGTTTTCGCCCGAAAGACAGAACGCAGAGAGAGCTATGATAACGAAGTTGACATTATGGAAACGATCTCTTTAAGACGAAAGAAAAGTACGTGGCGCCATCTGTTGCGCGATTATTTCCTCCTCACCCTGGCCATGGTCATCGGAGCCTTGGGATGGCAGTTCCTGCTGCTTCCCAACCATATCACGATGGGTGGCCTTACCGGTATCTCCTCTATCGTGTATTGGGGTACGGGATTTCCCGCCCAGTATGTTTTCTTCGGGCTCAACATCGTGCTGCTGTCTGTGGCGTTGGTAGTGTTAGGCTGGCGCTTCTGCTTAAAGACCATCTACGCCGTGGTGCTGTTCACGGCCTTTGCCACGCTCATCCAAGATACGGCCCAGTCGGCCCACCTGCTTGCCGACCAGAAGTTCATGGCTACCGTAGTTGGCGGCGTGCTGATGGGCACAAGCATCGGACTGGGACTGGCGTCGGGCGGAAGCACGGGCGGATCAGATGTCATCGCGGCCATCGTAAACCACTACCGCGACATCTCGTTGGGACACGTGATCCTCATCTGCGACCTTACGATCATCACCTCCTCCTATTTGGTGCTCCACAATTGGGAGGAAGTGTTCTATGGCTACGTGTTGCTGTTCATCCTTTCCTTCTTTGTCGATTATATCGTCAACAGCATGCGCATGAGCGTACAGTTTTTCATCGTCAGCACCAAATGGCACGAAATAGGCGAGGCCATCAACCATATTGCCGAGCGAGGCTGCACCACGCTCGACGGCAACGGATTCTATACCAATAAGGAGCTGAAGGTGGTGTTTTGCATCGCAAAGAAGACGGAGAGCCACCTCATTTTCGACCTCATCGACGAGATAGACCCCAACGCCTTTGTAGCGCAGAGTCCCTGCACCGGTGTTTACGGACAGGGTTTCGACCGATTCAAGACCCATAGTAAGCGTCTGGCCAAGCAAATCGAGGACGTAAAGGCCAAGACTTCTGCAGGTGCCGGAAACTGACAACCATCATAACAGCCTCTCCCTTTCCGATAAGAGACAAGAGCCCAAACCAGCGGACTCTGCATACCTCCCCATCATGTACTCCATGGTGGGGAGGTATTTTTGTATCGAAAAGTTTGAAACGACAGCCCCTTTACAAGGGCCATCACCCGACAAGTCGGCTTTGAAAAAGGTCTGTTGCGCAACAGATGAGACAACTTGTTTGATTTCGCTGTGTGCGGAAACAGTCAAAATGGCACTTTCAAAACACATTGAATTTATACGTAAATCAAAAAAAATCAAGCTTTTAGAGAAGAAAGACCATTGAAAATTTTGAGACACAAAAGTTTTTGCTTATTTTTGCAAAAATAAAGGGGGGCAAAGAGCTGCTCCTCGAGAATCATTATCCTGCCTCATGGCCTTAAAGGTCTGAGGCCCTTAGTTACATGTTTGTACATAATGACAACCTGCGAAGGCGTATCATGGTGCATAATAATTCTTTCAAACAAAAAAATTGTATGACAGGCTTCCAACATGAGATTGTGCCTTGGGGTCAGATCGGAGTGGAGGTCGTCTTGCATTCTAAAGTTATAGTACACAACATTTGATATGAGGCTTTCCTGCTCTGCAGGTTGTCAACGACATAAAGCCTTATCATCGAGGCCGGGTCTCCTTTCGAGAGGAAGGGAATCCGGTTTTTTTTGTCTTCATTACCGGAAAATGATGCTGGCCCGCATATGGAAGCCCACTGGCCCGCATATGGAAGCCAGCTGGCCCGCATATGGAAGCCCGCCGGCCCGCATATGGAAGCCCGCCGGCCCGCATATGGCGGCTGGGATGGACAAGCGGAAAACAGAAGGCCAATAGCCGTATTTTGTTCTGTCTTTGGCCCCCTCGTCCGCGGTTATGCTCTACCCAACCGCAAGCCGGTCGTTGAAGTAAGAAAAGGAGAAGAAACTTAAAAAGGGGGGATGAGCGCCTGTAGTCGCTCATCCCCCCTAAGGCTGTCCTGCGGTGTGAGGCCGCGGTTAGAAAGGTTGGATGCGGAAGGTGAACTGCATGTCACCATACTTCATCCGATACGGTTTCAGAGGCAGTGCTCCCCAGGTGTTGATGCCGCCCAAGCCATTGATCGTGGAGCCGATAATGAGTTCGGTGAACGGACTCTTTTTCAACTCTACAGCGTGGCGCTGGTCCTTCTCGTCACCGTCGTCGAGCTCGCTGATGCTGTAGTGAAGGGCACTGGCCATGAGATACTTGCCGTCTTGTCCGGGTTCAATTCTCACGCCCTTTCCAGAGGCATCCGTCTGTTTCCACCAACGAATGTCGCATTTTGTGCCGGTCTCCTGCGGACGTATATAGGGGAAGAATTGCTGGTCGGCCGTCTGCTCGTAGATTCCCACATTGGCAAAGTCCTTGCGGTCGGGATAGTTCTCTATCGGTCCGCGTCCGTAATAGACACTCTTGTCCATGGCATAGGGCAACTGCATCACCATGCCGAAGCGCAACGGAGCGGCAACATCGGCTCCGGCTGTAGTCTTGAGGCTTTCGCCGACGGTGATTACACCCTCGGGATCGATGTCATAGGTCAGTGTGAGCGTAGCTTTCACCTGAGGCATGTCGTAGATGGCCGACACCTGGGCACCGGATTCTTTCTTTTCGGCCGTGATCTGCGTGAGGTTCATCTGCAGGTCACGCCATGCGCTGCACTTTTTCTGCAGTCCGGCACCCATGTCGTTGTCGGTCACCGCGCGCCAGAAAGTAGGCTTCAGCGTGCCGCCTTCTCCAAGCATTGGCGTTTCGCCTGCCACATAGCGTTCCAGGAGTCCTGTCTGCTTGTTGAAGGCCATGTCGAAGCCCTTGCCCGTAATCTTGATAGAAGGCTCGTCTTTCTTGTTGCTGATCTTCACTTTTCCCGATTCCTTCCCTTCGGCAAGGCCTGACGGTTTCACATTTCCGCTTTGTCTGAAAGGCATCTGGCGGTAGGCCACAGTCTGTCCGGCCCTCATCAGCGGCTCGGCCTCCTTGAGCTGGAATTCCACGTTGAGCATCGCCTCGCCCTGTGGAGCTATCCGGTAGCCCAGGTCGAGGTTGGCACGTTGCTGCGGTTCCACGTTGAGATCCTCAACGGTGCCCGTCTTGATGGTCTTGCCGTCCTCCACGACGGTCCACACCAGGCGGTAGTTGCTCAGGTCGCGGAAGAAGTTCTCGTTGTAGACGCTAATCTTGCCATTGGCCACATCCATAGGCTCAGCCCAGATGTTCTGATACTGATAGGCCAATTCGTAGGCGTGCGGGTTGAGCTGACGGTCGGGACCGATGATGCCGTTGCAGTTGAAATTGTTGTCTGAGGCATCTTTCTTGTTGTAGTCACCACCATAGCAGTATTCGGGGGGGATGGTGCCCGTGCCCGGCTCATATTTGGCAGCGATGGCATCATAGTCGGCCACCGTGCGCGAGGCTTTGAAGTTGGGATGACGATGGAGGGCCTGGTCGACGAAGTCCCAGTCGTAGCCACCCTGATAGTTGGGATATTTGCGTATCAGGTCCCAGTATTCCTTCAGTCCGCCTCCGGAGTTGCCCATGGTGTGGTTGTACTCGCACTGTATGAGCGGCTTGGTGTTGGCCGGATCCTCACAGTATTTGGCACACTCGTCGGGCTCCATATACATCGGGCAGAAGATGTCGGTGTTGTCACCCTTGCCAGCGCGTTCCCAGTGGATGGGGCGCGTCGGGTCGAAGTCCTTTATCCATTTGTAGGCTGCCGTGAAGTTGGGACCATCGGCCGTCTCGTTGCCGAGCGACCACACAATCACCGACGGATGGTTGTAGAGCGTGCGCACGTTGTGCTGGTTGCGCTGCATGATTTGCATGGCGAAGTTGGGCTTGCGGGCCTCGCTGGTGAGTTCGTACCCGAAGCCGTGGCTTTCCTGGTTGGCTTCTGCCGTGACATAGAGTCCGTATTCGTCGCAGAGATCATACCAAATGGGATCATCGGGATAGTGGCAGGTGCGCACGGCGTTGATATTGAGCCTCTTCATGATCTGGATGTCCTGCAGCATACGTTCGCGCGTGACGACGTAGCCTCCATCGGGATCCATCTCGTGCCGGTCGGCACCCTTGATGAGCACGGGCTGTCCGTTGACAAGCAGCTGCTTGTTTTTGATCTCCACCTTGCGGAATCCCACGCGCTGCGGGATGGCTCCCACCACGTTGCCTCGCTGGTCCTTCACGGTTGCCACAAGGGTGTAGAGATAGGGAGTCTCGGCGGTCCATGTTTTCACGTTCTTGATATTGAAGCGCACTTCAATCTCCTTGTTGCCTTTGAACGTGGCCTTCGATTTTCCTACAGCAATGCCGTTCTCGTTGTAGAGCGCATATTCCACCGTCGGGTTCCCCATTGCGTCGGCTTTTACGCTGAGCATACCGTTCTTGTAGGTTTCGTCGAGGTCGGGGGTGAGCAGCAGGTCGGTGACCTGTGTACGTGGGTCACGGCTGTAGAGGTAGCTTTCGCGCGCTACGCCACTCAATCTCCAGAAGTCCTGATCCTCGCAGAGCGATCCGTCGCTCCAGCGGAACACCTGGAAGGCGATGAGATTCTTGCCCGGTTTGACCAGGCGGGTGATGTCGAACTCGGCCGCTACCTTAGAGTCTTCGGCATATCCGGCAAACTTGCCGTTGACGTAGAGGTAGATACAGGAGGTGACGCTGCCGAAATGGGCGATCACCTGGCGGCCTTTCCAGTTGGCGGGAATGTCTATCGTGCGGCGGTAGGAACCCACATGGTTATCCTGAGAGGGAATGGCGAGCGGCTTGTTCCAGTCGAACTGATAGCGCCAGGCAAAGCCTATATTGAGATATTCGGGATCACCATAGCCATTGACCTCCCAAATACCCGGCACCGACATGTTCTTCCACGATGAGTCGTCGAGGTCGGTCTTGTAGAAGTCGGTCGGTCTTTGGTCGGCGTTGGCTACCCAGTTGAACTTCCAGTCGCCGTCGAGCGAGAGGAAGTTGGCCGACGTCGCCATATTGCCTTTGAGGGCAACGTCGCTGTTTTCATAGGTGAAGAAATTAGTATGGAGTGGAAATCGGTTCACCTCATTCACCTGTTGGTCGTGCCATTCGGTAAAGGTGGGCGGCGTGTCTCCGTTGGCCCATACTTGTGCGGTCATTGCCGTTATGACCGCTGTCATCCATAGTCGTTTCATTTTTTGATAGAAATGTTTGATTGTTTTATATATGAATTCGGTATTCGGTTCAAAATTACACAAAAATATTTATAAAACCATGAAATAGTCAGGTAGATGTCATTTTTGCTACATTTTTTAATTGCGTTTTCAGGCAATATTGCACAGATGTGCTCATTTCACTATCAGCAAACCATAAATATCAGATGCAATGACAAGAAGAAAATATTTGATGATGATTGTTGGGCTGATGTTGTTCGTCGTTTCGTCGGCCCTGTTGCAAAGTTGTTCTGACGACGACGATGAATACTACTACGACGTCAATGTGCCCAATGCCATCGTGTCCATAGCCTCCAACGGCAATGGCCACCCCATTTTAGTTCTCAACGACAGCACACAACTCTACCCTGTCAACCTGCGCAGCGAGCTTTACGGCGGCAAGCGCATGAGGGCTTTCGTCAGTCTGAGGCAGCCTAAGGATTCAGAACTCAGTGACGGAATATATGCCGACGGACTGAAAAACGTCTATGTCAACTGGATTGACACGATCCGCACAAAAGAGATGGCTCCCGATCAGGGCTTGAAAAACGATTCCGTCTACGGCAACGACCCCTTGGAGATTGTCGACGACTGGACAACCTGCGTGGAGGACGGCTTCCTGACCATCCGCTTCCGCACACTTTTCGGCAACGGCAAGACCCACATTCTCAATCTTGTGAAGGGCACGGCCGACAACGAGGTGGTCGTTCATCAGAACGCCAATGGCGATGTGCGTGGAACGATGGGCGATGGCGTGATCGCTTTCTCGCTGAAGAAACTCGGACTCCAGCCAGGCACCACCCATCAGCTCACGGTGAAGTGGAATTCTTTCAGCGGAATGAAGTCGCATACGTTTACCTACAGAGTGCCGAAGAGAGATTGAAACAGCATCGGGACATTGACAGCATAGGAATAAAAAAGCCCGTTTTGCGTTATCTCTACGCAGACCACAGCTAAGATGAATATATTCGGCAGCAACAAGGAACTACAGATACTCAAGCGTTTCGGCAGGGGAGATGCCTCTGCCATGGACATGCTGTATGCCGAGTACGCCGACTATCTGACCGGTGTCTGCTGCAGATACATTGGCAATGAAGACGACCGCAAGGACGTGCTGCAAGAAGCCTTCATCAAGATATTCACGTCCATCGGCCATTTTAGCTACAGAGGGGAAGGATCGCTGAAGGCATGGGTCACGCGTATCGCTGTCAACGAGGCACTGCAATACCTGAGACAGCAGTGCAGGTGGAGCCCCATTGACAGCGACGCCCCGCTTCCCGACCATACGGAGGAGGAACCACCCGATCCCACCATAAGCACCGACAGGCTCGTGGAGCTCATCCAGCAGCTGCCACCTGGCTACCGGGCCGTGTTCAACCTCTTTGCCATCGAGGGCCTGAGCCACAAAGAGATAGCCCGACAGTTGGGCATCACACCGAGCACTTCGGCCTCCCAATACTTCAAGGCCCGCGCCATGCTGGCCAGAATGATAAAGGAAAACAAAAAATAATAACAACCCATAGACATGAAGCAGCACAAATCCAACTTAAGCCGCCGTTTTGAGGACTATGCTCCCAAGGCACCAGAGGGATTGCTCCACGACGTGAAAGCCGAGATGGAGCGACGCCAGCTGTCTGTGGGTCGTCCGAAGTTGAGAGAGAACCACCTCTTGATGAGGCGGGTGGCCTTACTCGCTGCCGCTGCCGCCGTGGCACTGACCCTTGTCATGGTTTGGCGCAGCAGCGATAAAGCCACCATGCCGACACTCACAGCCGGCAGAGGAACAATGACCGAAGGACAGAAGACTGAAGAAAAAAAGATAGCCGACGCAAGACCAACCGCCGACGATGTCCCCGGTAGCGCCACGGTCTTGTCTGGATTATCTTCAAGAGAGAACAGGCCGCTTCGGGGGCAGCCTGAAACGATTGAACGCTTAGCAGAGGCAGGGCATACAGTAGAACAGCAGACAGCCGTCACTCAGGCTCCGGCCTCAGAGACTTCGGCGCAAAAACAAGGGCAGCCGACCACAAAACGGTCTGCCCGCCATGATGACGATGCCTATGACGAGACGCGTGATATCGCAGACTTCGGCAACATCCGCCGCAGCTCAAACCGGCTTACCCTTTCGGCCTACTATGGCTCCGGCGGCAGCGACATGCACGGAAACGCGCAGGGCGTGGTCATGGCGGCCGCAGCAACCTTTGGCGAGAATGCCGACTTTCTGGATCTCCAGAATGCCAAGATGACTTATGGATCGCCGTCAAGGGTCACGTCTGACATGAAACATCATCGGCCCGTACGTGCCGGGGTCAGCATACGCTGGCAACTCTCCCGTCGGTGGAGAATCGGTAGTGGTCTCACCTATTCCTATTTAAGGTCGGACTATAGCGGGCGGGATGCCCGGGGCGAGACCACAGGCGAACAGCACCTCCATTATATTGGCATTCCACTGAATGTTGACTACAGCATCTGGCAGAGCCGCCACGTCCGCGTATATCTCACCGGAGGCGGAGAAGCACAGAAACTCGTCAGCGGCCGCAGCAATGAAAGCTCAACCGATGGCAGTGAGAGCAGCTACAAAGTGAAGGAATCGCGAATGCAATGGTCGGCCCAGATGGCCGTTGGTGGCGAATACCACCTCCTGCCCGGCTTGGGCGTATATGTTGAACCCGGTGTGGACCACCATTTCAAAAACGGATCTTCGGTGGACAACTACTATAAACACAAGCCCACTTCGTTCTCGCTGAACGTGGGCCTGCGGTGGAATTTCGAATGAGAACAGGCGATGCCCGCTGTTATGATTAAACTTTATTAACTATATCGCGTGCAATATCGTTCGGATTCCTGTATTCTAAAATAGGTTGCGACCTCGCAAATCACGAAACTTATAACAAACAAAATACAAAAAAAAATGAAACAATTCAGATCCATTGCTTTACAATTAATGGCCTTAGTCTTTGTCGGCGGTATGCTCGCCTCTTGTCTGAACGACGACGACAACGACAACAACAACAGCTTCTCCTATCTGTCCAAATCAGAGCAGTTGCAGGCATACGGTGTGATAGCCGGCAATCATGCGGGACGTGTCTATTGGGTCAGTGCCAACGGTATGTCGCAGGCAAGGCTCGACTCGGCCGACGTAACGCTTAACGTGGTCAACGACTCTACGGCTTACATCTACAACTTCCCCACCAAGCCCCTGGCCGACACCATCAAGACGGAATACTCAGACCTGAAGGCCGCCATGCTCCAGCAGCCCAACACGACGCTGACCATCTATACGCGCTACTTCCGTCTGACCCCCATCTATTTTCAGGCAGACCCCTACAACATCACTTACAACGTGACTTACGGCGGTGCCAACCACAAGGTGGAAGTGGCCTTCTATACACAAATGCCCAATTACCTGTTCGGCACTTACGATTCCAGTTCCAAGCAGTTGCAGATTGTGATGAATGAGGGAGCCGTTTGGGTTGACCGCGAGAACAACGGCACCAATCCTACGAACCACCTGATCACCTCGCGCAATTTTCTGTATAAGAGTATCTGAAAGGCCGACTGACTGACGGTGAGTGCTGACGCAGTACTGCTGCGTTGGCTTGGTAGCGATTCTTCTGCTTATCCCCTATACATTAAGCCGCAGGCTGACAATTGTCGGTCTGCGGCTTTATTTTTGTTTGTTATTATAACAGTGTTCTTACAACAGGCTTTATCCGCAATGGATGAATCTTCTCACGAGCTTCTCCATAGCCTCCGGATCGTTGGCAACATCGGCGCGCAGCGTGCGGTCGTTGAAACCACGGAGATCGGCCAGTATGGCATCGATCATGAGGGGTGAGAACACTCCGTGCTTTTCGAAGATAGCACGCTGGCGCTCCAGGCAGTCGGCCGATGCCGCGCAGCTGTCGGGCAACTCCTTGAGCTGGCTCAACTGCTTGCGGTGGGCCTCATCATGGATGTCGCCTTCCACGAAGGTAGCCTCTGCGACCTCAAGCGGATGCTCCATCTCGAAGCCATGGCGGCAGGCCACGCAGAGTCCGGCGATGAGCTGGTAGACGTCGGCAGAGCCGTCGGGCGAGCGCATCTCCACCGTCTGCTTGTCGCTGAGGTCGCGCATCTCCTGCTTCTCCTGGGGATTGGCCTGCGACATCATGTCGATCTTTGCGGTCCATCCCAACGGGACGCGCACGAGGGCCGAACGGTTGCTGACACCCCAGCAGACATTGGTGGGAGCCTCCTGATGGGGCACAAGGCGGAAGTAGGACATCGGGTTCTTGTTGCCGAAGGCGGTGATGCTCTGTGCCACGTCCATCATTCCAGCGATGGCGGTGCGTGCCGTGTCGGAGAGTTTTCCGTCTACGAGCATTTGGTTGACACCGTCTTTCATCATGCGCATGTGGATATGCAGGCCGCTGCCCGCCTTGCCTTTTGTAATCTTCGGGGCAAACGTGACGTTGACGCCCTCACGGTAGGCCAGATTGCGGATGCACCATTTGGCAATGGAGAGCTGGTCGGCGGCCTCGCGGGCGGGAACGGGCAGGAACTCGATCTCGTTCTGCTCATAGTTGAAGCCGTCCTCAATGAAGTTGCCTACCTCAGAATGGCCGTACTTGATGCTGCAACCAGCCTGGGCCAGATACTCCATGCACAGCTTGCGGAATTCGCCTCCCTTGGAGAAGGGTCCCGACTCATGGTAACCGCGCTGGTCGACGGCGTTGAAACGGTTGTCGTTGGGACGGATGACGTAGAATTCCAGCTCGCCCATGGCTTGGAAGTGCATGCCTGTCACATCGTGGAAAGCTTTCGTGGCCTTGCGCAGGGTGTTCTCGGGTGAGGATTCGAGCAGCTGTCCGTCGCGGTTGAAGAATGAGCAGAGCATACAGAGTGTGGGCTGCGCGCTGAAGGGATCGAGGAAGGCCGTGCGGAAGCGCGGGATCACATAGAGGTCGGAAGAACCCGAGGGTATGAAGTTGAACAGGGACGATCCGTCGACGCGCTCACCACCGGTGAGGATCAGGTCGAGATATTCGAGATCATTGATGACAAAGTTCAAGGTTTTCAGCCTGCCGTCGCCAGCCGGATACATGAAGTTGACGAAGCGGATCTGATGGTTCACGATGTAGTGGATGATGTCCTCCTTGGTAAACATCGTGTGGTCTTTCTGCAGCTCCACAACGATGGGATTGGCTGCATATTCGATGGAGTTTCTCATAATGATTGGTTTAAGTTTTAATTGTAGGTTATTTTCGGCAAAGATACAAGGTTATTTGCTCATTACCAAACTTTTAGTCTGAAATTTTCTGAAAATGCCGGCACTGCGGGTATTTTCCGTGAATGTCGGTTGGAGGAATCTGAAAAGAAGGTTTGTTTCCTAAAGATGAATGAGAACGGGCATAGACGTTTACTACCTTAAGATAGTAGGAAAATTGTCATGGACGGGCTTGCCCCAAGCTGCCTCTGCTTCAGGCCGTAATTCTTTTTCTTGCCTTCCTCTCCGACAAGCGAGAAGTCAAGCAGCATCTGGCTCCTGCCGTCAGTGATGCCAAGGAAGAGCGCCTTGAAGCCAAGTATCATCGAGTGTGTCACGTGGGAGAACACCTTTCCTATAAGTTCTGTCTGGAAACCACGTTTCGGGAAGTCTGTGTCATCAACCATCAGGCAGACCGGGCCTGTCTGCCCACTGGTGCGGTTTTTCTGCACTTTACGCCAAAGTTGCCTGGAAACTGCGGAGAGGATCTTGCGCCAGTCATGGGAATCTTAACCCCTGACTAAGGCGCGGTAGCTCCGCAGTCTGGGGTGGAACTGGGAAGGAACTGTATTCCGTGCCTCGAAGACACACGGTAGCGTGAAGCGCGCAATGGCATAAGATCTTGAAGATAGGGTGTCCATATCTCGCAAAGCCGCAAAGAACGCAAAGGCACACCCACCGCCCCCTTGTTTTCTCCATAAGGGTCGATATGGCTGCGGATTAGCTGCAAAATCTATATCTTCCGCAAAAACAAGCGCATGTATTTGCCGCTATCGAATTAAATGCCTATATTTGCGGCAGAATACACTCTTGAAATCAAATGACACTCTCCGCTAAATTCATCATTCCGTGCTTGGCCCTCTTGCCATGCCTGCCTTTGGAGGTCATGTCGCAGGTGTCGCTGTCGAAGGCAGACGTATGCTTCTTGGGCGGCCTGCATGATGATATGAAATATATGATGATCAAAAGAACATCATTGGTGAAGGTGGCCTGGATTTGATAATGATTGGCGTGGGATTCATACCGACTTACGGTTGGGCAATCTCAAGTGCCTATTTCCTTGAAAAAAGTGCATTGGAGAATAATAATTTAGATTTTTGGAATGAATATAAACCCCATATAAAATGATGGAATTTTATTATATGATGCACTATGTGATTTATCGCTGGTATAGGAAGCATAATGAAGACCAAGATTCGTCGATGGTATATGCTATATCAATACTTGGTGCGCTATCATTAGGTCTCTTTATTTCACTGGATCATTATGTGTGCTTGTTTCTTGATATACCAAAGTTTTTTAATAAACCTTATATTGTCATATACACAATTCTTTGGTTGGTTCTTGAATACATAATTTTTTTCCCGGGTGGGAGATATAAAGATATTTTTAACGAATTCGATAAGCAAAGATACACTCTAAAGATGAAGTCGAGATGCAATGCGGCAAAGATATTTAACTCCAGCTTGTTAGCTCTAAACTTATCCTTAGTCATTTTAGGTGATTATCTCAACCATCATTAACCGCCGAGTGACGAGATATGAGCAAGGATGCGAATAAAGGTCAAGCGGAAATGGGCGATACCAAAAGCTATTCTGCTATATCCGCCAACGGCAACCCGCTCTCCATACGTCGCAGTGGCCTGAGGCAGGACGGGACGTTTGGCCTCATCGACGACCTGGCCCTCTCCTACGACATGTATCAACCAAATATAAAAGTAATGTTTAACCGGGTCAACCAACATTAAAAATAAGGCTTAAAGTAGTCAACCAAAAGCGCTAAACTACAGTGCGACAGGTTAACCACAACAGTGTGGTGGTAGCCATCCAACAATACGGCAGTTGCCACACAACAACGTGTCAGTGGGCGCGAAAGAGGCTTAAACAAAGAATTGGCAAGTCAAGTTTCACAATCCAACAACTTGCGGAACTTGCATTATTTTATTGGTCGTTATCTTTCTCCAACCCGAGAAAAATGCGTAAGTTTGCAGTATGAAATCCATTGTCTTACAAAATTTAGTCATTGGCAACGAAGGTCGCCGTGTGGCAGGACCGCTCAACGCCGAATTCAGGCCGGGGCAGTTGTCGTGCCTGCTGGGGCGCAACGGAGTGGGCAAATCGACACTGCTGCGAACGCTCTCGGGCTTCCAGCCGCCCTTGGGAGGAACGCTGCTGTTTGACGGGCAACGCTTGTCGGACTTGTCGCGGGGACAACGATCGAGGATGATCTCTATCGTGCTGACAGGAAGGCCGCAGCTGAGCAACCTCAAGACCGAGGAGCTCGTTGCCCTGGGGCGCTCGCCCTACACGGGATTCTTTGGCCGACTGGGCGAGGCCGACCGGCAAGTGGTGACGGAAGCCTTGGCCGACGTGGGCATAACGGCTTTGGCCGAACGCAATGTGGCCACACTTAGTGATGGGGAGATGCAAAAAGTGATGATCGCCAAAGCCTTGGCACAGCACACGCCCGTGATGCTCCTGGATGAGCCCACGGCTTTCCTCGATTTCCCAAGTAAGGTGGAGGTGATGGCCACGCTGTCGCGGTTGGCCGAGGAGCAGCAGAAGATCATCCTGCTCTCTACCCACGACGTGGAACTGGCCCTGCGCACCCGTGCCCGGCTCTATACGTTTGGCGAGGGGCTGACGGAGGTCAGCCACGAGGAGGTGAAGCGGTCGGTTGACGTGCTGATGGCCTCAACCACGGCTTTGCGCTGAAGCCGCCGGACCAACCCCAAGCTCACAAAAAAGCGGTGCTATAACGATGGAAACGGCTTATTTTTTGTATCTTTGCAAAAAAGAAACACTCATGACTGAATGGGAAAAAATGTTGGGCGGAGAGCCCTACGACGGCAACGACTCGATGGTGCTGGAACGTCTGTTTGCCAATAAAGACCGCGTGTGGCGCTACAATCAGATTCAGCCCACCCGCTTTGAGGAGCGCGAGGCGGCTTTGCGCCAGATGCTGGGCCGTTGCGGCGAGCGTCCGGTCATCAACGCGCCGTTCTATTGCGACTATGGCTGCAACATCGAGGTGGGCGACCGCTTTTTCGCCAATTTCAATTTCATCGTTCTCGATGAGGCCAGGGTAACGATCGGCCACGATGTGTTCATCGGGCCCAACGTGAGTCTGCTGACGGCGTGTCACCCCACCGATCCACAGCAGCGCAACACCCGCGTGCAGTGGGCGCGCCCCATATGGATCGGCAACAACGTGTGGATAGGAGGCAGCGTGACGGTGCTGCCCGGCGTCACCATCGGCGACGGCACAACGATTGGTGCCGGTTCGGTTGTCGTCAGTGATATTCCCGCCCACTCCATCGCCGTGGGCAATCCCTGTGAGGTGGTAAAAAAACTGTAAACATGAGATATGTGATAGAAAATTGCGCCAATGGCGCAGAGAGCGCCCTGCGCGCTCAGGAGGGTGGAGCCGACCGCGTGGAACTGTGCGCCGGCATTCCCGAAGGCGGAACGACACCCTCGGCGGGAGAAATCGTCAAGGCGCGGCAGCTGCTCACCGACACCCGTCTCCATGTGATCATCCGCCCGCGGGGCGGCGACTTCTGCTATACTCCCGACGAACTCAACATCATGGCCTACGACATCGGCGTGGCCCGCAAGGTGGGAGCCGACGGTGTGGTGACGGGTGTGCTGAGGCCCGACGGGACAGTAAACATCGAAGCCATGCGCCGCCTGATGGACGCCGCCCAGGGCATGAGTGTCACCTTCCATCGGGCCTTCGATGTCTGCCGCGATCCGTTTGAGGCCATGGAGGAGATCATAGGCTTGGGGTGCGACCGCATCCTCTCGTCGGGCCAGGAACCCACAGCCGAGAAGGGCATGGCTCTGCTCGGCCAACTGAACGGGCGCGCAGCCGGGCGCATCATCATCATGCCGGGCTGCGGAGTCAACGCAGGCAACATTGTCCGCATCGCCCGCGCCACGGGCTGCAGGGAATTCCACTTCTCGGGGCGATCAGAGGTGGCGAGCGCCATGCGCTACCGCAATCCGCGCGTCAGCATGAGCGGCACGGAAGGCAGCGATGAATACGGTCGGCTGCTCACAGACCCCGCAAAGATCCGGGCCGCACGCGAGGCCTTGGAACATTGATACCTCTCTATAATTCTGACAAAAATCCAATCTACATTATGAAAGTAAAAACCTTTTTCTTATCACTCTTTCTCCTCTTTTCCGTGGCTGTTGGCCAGGCTCAGAAGCCAGCGATGACGCAAGAGGAAAAACAAGCACTTGATTTCCTTTATGCCTATATGGCCCAGTCGGACAAAATCGACCATAGCGAGGCCTTCTATCTCAACAATGTAAGGCTGGCCATCAAGGCGCGCCGCGAGATGCCGTGGGGGGCTAAAGTTCCCGACCGCGAATGGCGCCACTTTGTTTTGCCGTTGAGGGTGAACAATGAGGATCTCGACACCTGCCGTGCCGTGTTCTTCCGTGAGCTCAGTCAGCGGGTGAAAGGCATGTCGATGTATGACGCCGCTCTCGAAGTGAACCATTGGTGCCATGAGCATGTGACCTATGCCCCCAGCGACGCCCGCACGTCATCACCCTTGGCCACCATCCGCACAGCCACGGGCCGGTGTGGCGAGGAGAGTACGCTCACTGTGGCCGCGCTGCGCGCCGTGGGCATCCCCGCACGCCAGGTCTATACGCCCCGCTGGGCCCACACCGACGACAACCACGCATGGGTGGAAGCCTGGATCGACGGCAAATGGTATTTCCTCGGTGCCTGTGAGCCGGAGCCCGTGCTCAACCTGGGCTGGTTCAACGCTCCTGCCTCCCGCGGCATGCTGATGCATACACGTGTGTTCGGCCGCTACGACGGTCCTGAAGAGGTGATGCGCCGCACGCCCCGCTACACCGAAATCAACGTCATCGACAACTATGCTCCCACGGCACGCCTCAATGTCCAGGTAGTGGATGCCAACGGACAGAAGGTGCCCGGCGCTACGGTGGAATACAAGCTCTACAACTATGCCGAATTCTACACCGTGGCAACGAAGCAGGCCGACGGCTATGGCCGCAGTTTCCTCACGGCCGGACTGGGCGACATGCTCATCTGGGCCACGAAGGGCGGACGCTTCGGCTTCTCCAAGGCTTCGTTTGGCAAGGACAGCTTGGTGACCGTGGCTCTCAGCTACGACGCCGACAACCTGCCCCTGACAGGAATCGACATCGACATCGTGCCACCGGCCGAGCATGCCAACATTCCACCCGTCACTCCCGAACAGCGCGCGCTCAACTCCAAGCGGTTTGCCTATGAGGACTCGCTGCGCCACGCCTATACCGCCACATTCCTCAACGATGCCAAGGCCCGTCAGTGGGCTGCGGCTCATGGCTACGATGCCAACGCGCTGGCCCCGCTGCTTGTGGCCACCTGCGGCAACCACGCTGCCGTATGCCACTTCCTGGCCTCGCTGCCCAAGGAACAGAAGACGGCTGCCGTGAGACTGCTCAAGCAACTGATGCAGAAAGACCTGCGCGACGTCACTGAGGCCACCCTGCGCGACCACCTCGCCTACGATGCCCAGCTGAGTTGCGAGAAGGCAGGCATGAGCGATGAGACCTTCGACCAGTATGTGCGTAGCCCACGCATTGCCAACGAGCTCCTCACCCCCTTCCGCGCCTACCTGTCGAAACAGTTTGCCGCTTACGTGAAAAAGAACAATAAGCAGACCGTGGCCTACTATCAGCACAATCCCCGCTTGCTCGAGAATTTCGTCAACAACTACGTCACCCTCGACGACAGCTGCAACCTCAGCGCGGCACCCATCTCGCCCGCCGGCGTGTGGAAGGGACGCTTGGCCGACCGCCACAGCCGCGACATCTTCTTTGTGGCCTTGGCCCGTTCGCTCAACATTCCGGCCCGTATCGACCCCGTGACAGGCAAGGTGCAGCTCATGGGAGGCAGTAAGACGCAGGATGTATACTTCGACAGCAAGGGACTCACGACACCCGAGCAGGGAGTGGTGATGGCCGACTATCAGCCGACACCAACCCTCGACAATCCGAAATACTACAGCCACTTCACCATCTCCAAGGTAAGCAACGAAGGTCGGCTGCAGCTGCTCAACTACGAGGAGGGAGAAGTTGACATGGGCGGCGGCACCACCTATGACAACCTTCTGCACAAGGGCACCCATGTCGATGCCGGCGGCTATCTTATGGTGAGCGGTACACGTCTGGCCAGCGGCAGTGTGCTGGCCCATCTGCAGTTCTTCACCGTGGCTCCCCACGACACCACACGCACGCATCTCGTGATGCGTCAAGCCACCAATGGCGTTCAAGTCATCGGCTCCTTCGACTCTGAGTCGCGCTATACCGATGCCAAGACGGGAGAGGTGAAGTCTGTACTCTCCACCACGGGCCGTGGCTATTTTGTTGTGGCCGTACTCGGAGTTGGACAAGAGCCTACCAATCATGCCCTGCGCGACATTTCGGCCGTGAAGGAGCAGTTTGAGAAGTGGGGACAGAAGATGGTATTCCTCTTTACCGACCGCGACCAGTATAATAAGTATATGGAGCGTGATGAGTTCAAGTCGTTGCCTTCAACGGTGAACTATGGTATCGACACCGACGGAAAAATCCTTACCCAGATACGCTCGGCCATGAAGCTCAACGCCTCCACGCTGCCCGTATTCATCATTGCCGACACGTTCAACCGTGTGGTCTTTGTCAGCCAGGGCTATACCATAGGACTCGGCGAGCAGATAATGGATGTCATACATAAACTCTGAACGGATCACAGCAGACACTCGCCCACCCCATAATCCTCACCCCCCCGTGTGAAAATCGGTGACTCGCGGTAGGAAGAAAGGTTTATGACGATCGTGAATGATGAATGATGAATGGTGAATGATGAATTAATATCGTCTTACCAGCGCTATCTCAAGCTGGACCGCAACTACACCGCCAACACCATCGAGGCCTATATCCACGACCTCGATTGGTTGCGGCGCTATATGGACGCGCAGGGCAAGCGGCCCGAGGAGATGAAGCTGGCAGACCTTGAGAATTTTGCCGCCAGCCTTCACGAGTACGGCATCGGACCCACGTCGCAGGGACGCATCCTGAGCGGCGTGCGGTCCTTTTTCAAATACATGCGCATGGAAGGATATATCGACGACGATCCGACGGAACTCCTCGAATGGCCTCATCTTGGCGAACATCTGCCCGAGGTGCTCTCGACACAGGAGGTAGACCAGTTAGAGGGCTCCATCGATCTCTCCGACCCTCAGGGGCAGCGCAACAAGGCCATTATCGAGGTGCTCTTCTCCTGCGGACTGCGCGTCAGCGAACTGGTCAATCTCAAGCTTTCCAATCTATTCATGAAAGAGAAGTTCATACGTGTGGAAGGCAAGGGGCGCAAGGAACGCCTCGTTCCCATCAGCGACGAGGCCATCCACCAGCTCTATCTTTGGTTTTACGACCGCCGTCAGCTGAAGATAAAACCGGGCGAAGAAGACTATGTCTTCCTCAACCGTCGTGGTTCCCACCTCACCCGCACGATGATCCTCATCATGATCAAGCGGCAGGCCAAGGAGGCGGGAATCGAGAAAACCATCTCACCCCACACACTACGCCACAGCTTCGCCACGGCCCTGCTCCGCGGTGGCGCCGACCTGAGAGCCATTCAGGCCATGCTGGGCCATGAGAAAATTTCGACAACAGAAATATACACCCATCTCTCCACGGAAGACCTGCGAAAGGAAATCCTTGAGCATCATCCGCGCAATATCAGATGGCAACAACAACACGATAACGATGAACAAGGATAACGAAAAGGAAATCTTCCCCATCGTGGATGAGGAAGGCAATGTGTTGGGACGCATCACGCGTGGCGAGGCCCACGACGGACGAAAGGTGCTGCATCCCGTGGTGCATCTGCATGTGTTCAACAGCAAGGGGCAGCTCTTTCTCCAACGCCGGCCTCACTGGAAGGACATCCAGCCCGACCGTTGGGACACGGCCATGGGAGGCCACGTAGACTTTGGAGAGAACATTGACGAGGCTTTGAAAAGGGAGGTGAGAGAAGAGTTGGGCATCACTGGCTTCATTCCACAAAAGCTCGGTCACTATGTATTTGAGAGCAGACGTGAAAAAGAATTGGTGTATGTCAACAAGACGGTTTACGACGGCCCTATCCGGCCCAGTAGTGAGGAACTTGACGGCGGTCGCTTCTTCTCGCCCGAAGAAATCAAGGCAAGGATGGGACAAGGATTCTTCACGCCAAACTTTGAGAATGAATACAAGAAGTTCTTCTTGGCAGGAGAACTGTCATGAGCGAAGGGCGGGCTCTCGCAGACGCCGGTTTCCAGATTCTTCGCCGCCACACTTGATGATTTTCGGGCGATCAGAAGGCCTCACAGGCGTTGCCCTATGGCTATCAAGCGAGACACGTCATATTGCCGAAGACACTGATATTCCTATCGTTGGAACACATGCGCACCCTTGACCTATATCATAAAAATTTATCAAAGATTGCAAAAATCCAAGATTTTTCTTGGGTTGAATAGTTCTTTTGAATATCTTTGCAAGCGTAATCGCGAGATTACGGTTAATTAAAGTTTTTCATTAGGTTAGTAGTTTGATAGATTTTTAAGTAAAAAAGGTTTATGTTATCAGACATCGAAGCAATTTCAATGTTGGGCGGAATGGCGGTGCTGGCTGCCTTGTGCATCATCACCTTAGTTTGGACCAACATCCGATAGCATTCATCTTTGGGAGGCAGGTGCTCGTGGTGAGTCCCCGCCTTTGTTTTTTTCCCTTGCCTCCAAAGCTGATTGTTGTGCAGCAACCGCGATACCCGTGGGTGCCGGAAGACTATTGTGCATGTTTTTCCGCCTTAATTCTATTTCCACCCTTGCATAATTTAAGAGTTATTCAACCTTATCGCATGAAAAATTTTGAACTATCATCATTGGTTTTTAAAAAAATTTTTTAATTTTGTACATGGAACAGCAGATTATACTTATCTAAACATAGCCAAAAGTGGAAGGAGAACAACTTCTCCCTTGTAGTTGGATGACGTGAGTCGTTCATCGAATGAGGTTAAAACCACGGGCAAATTCTTTTTGACGATAATGACGGCAAAGATTTTCTTCGGAAATCTTTGCCGTTTCATTTTTTATTATTACCTTTGCACCCGTCTAAACCGCAAGAATGCCCAGATGGCGGAATCGGTAGACGCGCTGGTCTCAAACACCAGTGGAGCAATCCATCCCGGTTCGAGCCCGGGTCTGGGTACAATATAAATCCCGTAAGTCCTTTTACATAAAGAGCTTACGGGATTTTTCATTTTCTCTTGGGAAACATTTCGGGAAGAGTAAGCCTTATATAAAGAGAGTGTTATTTTGCGGGGATTATCAAATGACTCCAAACCAAGAGGTGGTACTTGAGCTAAGCAGGTTACTTCTTTTAAGCTCGTGCAGCCTTTAAAGCAGCCGTTAGACACCTCAGTCACTGATTTTGGAATGGTGATGCTCGTCAGACTTGTACAATCCTCAAAGCAATAAGGTGGCATTTTTGTGTAGTTTACGATGCTACGTTTTACTGTTTCTTGACTTCTTAAACGCAGTTTTTCCATTGATTGTGATGGCTTTGGGGATAAAATTGTTATTTTTGCGGTGTAAAATATGATACAAGTATCAAAAATAGTACTCTAATATGATATTTGAACGTAAGAAATATTTGGATGAACTTATCGCAGGACGTGGGAATGGACTTGTGAAGATTATAACAGGTGTCAGACGATGTGGAAAGTCTTTCCTGCTGTTTGATATCTGGCATAACTGGCTGTTGGAACACGGGGTGACTGATAGTCACATCATTGAGATACAACTTGATGATTTCCGAAACAGACGGTTGAGGAAGCCAGATGCCTTGCTCGACTATATAGACTCAAAGGTAGTGGATGATGGTAATCCTTATTACGTAGTCTTGGACGAGGTGCAGCTGGTAGAAGAATTTGTGGAGGTTATTCTTAGCTTGACACACATGAGAAATGTGGACGTGTATGTGTCGGGGTCAAACTCTCGCTTCCTGTCAAGTGATGTTGTGACTGAGTTCCGAGGTAGAGGTGACGAGATACGCATCTGGCCTCTCACCTTTGATGAATACTTTAGTGGTATTGGTGGAGATATACGCAAAGCTTGGTTGGATTACTATACTTTTGGAGGACTACCACAGGTGGCTTTGCTTGAAACGGAAGAAAAGAAAACAGACTATTTACGTAGTCTGTATGAAACGACCTATCTGCGTGACGTAATTGAGCGCAACCATCTGCGTAATCCAGAAGGAATGAAGGAATTGGTGCGTGTATTAGCCTCGGGCATTGGCTCGTCAACCAATCCAACGAGAATAGCCCATACCTTTCAATCTGCACAAGGAGTAACCATAAAAAGAGACACTATAAAACAATACATAGACTATCTGAAAGACTCTTTCTTGATAGAAGAAGCATTACGCTATGATGTGAAAGGCAGAAAATATATTGGTACCGAGACGAAATACTACTTCGCAGACATCGGCATTCGTGCAGCCATTCTCAACTATCGACAGCAGGAAGAAACGCACATTATGGAAAACATTATCTATAATGAGCTTCGCAGTCGAGGATATAATGTGGACGTAGGATTGGTTGAACTTGGTGGCAAGGATGAGAACGGTAAGTTTGTCAGAAAACAGTTGGAGGTAGACTTTGTGGTGAACCGTCCTCCATACAGAGTGTATATCCAATCGGCTTTTCACATGCCTACGCCAGAAAAGGAACAGCAAGAGCGACGTCCTTTATTGTCAATTAATGACCACTTTCGTAAGATTGTCATTGTTGGTGATGACATTCATCGCAAGGAAGACGAACTCGGAGTATTGACTGTCGGACTCTTGGATTTCTTGACAGACAAGGACTTGTTGGAGCAAGGATAATCATTTTATTATATAATTATGCATAGATCCAAGAACAATGCGCACTCTATCGTTAATTCTGCACGCTGATTATTGCGAGAAAAGAAGTTAAACCCACTCTAAGAATGCCTAAGATGTAGCGTGCAAGATGATAGGGTATATTCTGACATGTAAAGAAAACCATCTTTATTTTCTTTCTCGGGGTGTTAACAAGGCATTAATATTGTGCAAGAATCGGAAAGGAGAAGCTGTACAACAACTCTGAATTTCTTTAGGACATTGTTGCCCAGCTCGGCTTTTATATCTAACTTTGCACTTGCATACTTATCATATAAAGCAGAAGACAAGGCAATGAACCATAAACTACTTCTGATTCTCTTCCTGGCATTGTTATCACTAAATGCTTGGAGCCAATCCAAAATAACAATGAAGGGAGAGTGGATGTACACGGATGTAACTCTTTCTGACGGCGGCTCGGTTCACAACGTCCCGGGATTGATAGATACTGGCTGCTCGGTTTGTATCATCGATTCTACCTATGCCGTAGACTCATGCCACATCAAGGATTTAAAAGGAGACAAGATGATGGACAACACGGCCGGACAAAGCATCAAGACGTCGTATGTCTATTTGGACAGCATCTCCTTTGCGTCATCCACATACACTCATGTGTGGTGCTTCATTGTGGATTTGGCCGGGAAACTGAAGCAGTTTGCTCCAAAGTTTATTATCGGTGGTGACATCTTAAAAAGGGATCTGTGGTGCTTTGACCTGAAGACGTACCAACTCCAACGCCTAAGCAATTTACCCACCAACGTCGCGACTTCCCTGTCCTGGAAGCAGCATGCTGACGACGGACTGAACATGATTATCTTTAAAGGTAAGATAGCGGGCAAGAAGACACGTATCTTATTTGACACCGGTTCCCGATTCAATGAACTGCTCCACGCATCTGAGCTGACGCCGACATCTTATGTAGAGCTTCCCTGCGCCGACATAGCAAATGGGCTAACGTACAAAAAGGTTGCGCAATGCAAAAATATCCCCGTAGAGATTGCTGATGAGCATTTCAAGGTTGACTTCAACAAAGAGACAAGAGACGGTTCAGACTACCCCCGCCTTAACGCGAGCTTTCTTATGGGAAAAAGATGGGTACTTGATTATGAGCATCGGCAGCTGCTCATATTGCCAGAATAATTCTGCGGACAGCAGGTGGCTTAGCGCTTTGTGGCTGTCATCGTTGGCAGCTTGGCCCTGATGCTGTTGCTGATCGGAGGAATGGCGGACTGCTCGATGAACTGGTCCACATCCACTATACCCATCTTCTCGTCCTTGAACTTCTTCACATCCTGCTTGTCGGCGAAAGAAGCCTTAGTGATGTACACTTCTTCCCATTGGTCATATATCTTGCGGACGTCCTTAATGGTTACCGTCATCTGTCGGGACCACCGGCTGGAGACCATATCGGTATAGGTGATTCCATCAGGACGAAGCGCATAAACCTCGCTTGAGTGGGAACTTTTTAACTGCTGTTTATATTTGCCAAGAGACAAGGACTTCACAGTGTCTGGATAAAGATGGTCGAAACTGAACAGCACTTTTGCAGCGAGCGTGTCAGTTCGCCAGAATGCCGGATTCATCGCTTCCTTGTTTTTGCCAACACCATAGAAGTCAGGAACGGGAAAAGGAGGTGCGTATGATAAAAGACTTCCATTCCTGCATTCTTCTTTCTTGATGCTGTCGTCAGCTAAATATCTTGCGGCAAGCGTACGATGGTCTACCTCACCATTCTTAAGTTTGACAAAGTAGTAAGCCACGCCATCATAATAATACTCCAGTTGTCCGTTATAGAACTGCGGTGCTCTGAAATAAGCCTCAAACACAACGTATTCAGGACGTTTCGTGACAACTGACACCTCGTTTAGCGCTTGCTCCCGGGTATCCATGTACAACACCTTGTCCTTCAAAGTGTCGGTGTCAACATCTTTGTTCAGGTAGGCCACATGGGATACGGAAAACTTAGGAACACTGTCCTTAAAACGAATATAACCTTCGGAGTCTGAAGTCGTCAGCAGTGTTCCTCTTGCATTGAAGACCGATGCAAATTCAATAGGTTGCCGTGTATGGCTGTCTAACAGCCTGAACTGTACTTGTGCCTTTGCTTCTACACCTAAAAGGCAACAAACAACCAACGCAATAATATTTTCCACAAACTTAAGATTTAGTGAATGAGAAGAGGGAAAACTATTCCTGCCAGATTACAGACGGCATGAGCGATGAAGCAATATCTCACATCATGGTATCTGATAAACAGATAGCATAAAGGTATTGCAAAGACAAGCGTGTCAACCCTTAAGAAAGAGTCTCCAAGATGGGTGCAGAAAAACAAGATGGAACTGCACACAATGATAGCAACGGGGTTAAAGCCACCTCTTTCCATCATGCTGACGAGCCATTTTCTGAACAGCATTTCCTCAGCGAAAGGACCTAACAGGCCTGTCGAGACAATAGAAATGAGCAGTGGGGATGGTTCCGCAGTAGGATGTGGATAGGCCGTATTGCTCAACTGACAAATGAGATATATGGCAAGTTGCCAAAGCAGACCTAAGAGAATGGAAATCGAAACCACTTTCATTTGAAGTGCCGATGGCCGCAACATCCATAAGTCAAGCTTTTCTATTTTATTCTCTATGGCCAACGCGACTAATAGGAATGCAGAGCAGGCCATAGCCATGAGATCTGGTGCCAATTTGGAAGCGACTGCGTTGTCCCCGTTATTTAAGAAAAGGCCCATAAAAGGTGCAGCAACTAAGATCGAGCCCACCAAGCATATCACCAAAAAAACGATAATCCTGCTAACACACTTTGGCTTACTATAAGTTATATTGTTCGTTTCGCTTCTTTTATTGTCCATGTACTCTAAATTCCGCAGCACTATAATTTAGATTTATTTATAAGTTCCTAAGCAGCAAAATATTGCTCAGGATTTTGCCATGTCGGAAAATTCACCTAACTCTTAGTGCTGCAAAAAAGAAAATGAATCACCAGCAAGACATGGCAAAAATACGAATATAATTTGAGAAACTTACACCTTTTGGTGGAATTTTTCCCATCATTGAGTAGTTTGTTACGATTTCAACCGCATCGACTTGAAGAAGTTAAAGACGCGGCAAGTGGGATAGCGCCAAAGGCAGTGAGAGACGATCTACCTAAATTGCAGGGGCCGTGCCTCGTGCCGGCCCTAACCCTACCAACACGGCCCCTGCAATTGGGCTCAGCATTACGGACGCAGGATGCCCGATTGTGGCACATTGCCCTGGTTCACTTGCTCGTGCTTGATCTTTCGGCCGAAGTCAAAGCTGTAGCTCAGCTTCAGATAGACCTGCGGGCCATAGGAGTCGGAATGGTGCCAAGTGTCAAAGGCGTAGCATCCGTAATCGTAATACTGATGATAGGGCTTGCTTTTGGAGAACATGTTCCTCGCACCGATCTCAGTCTTCAAACCGTAGCCCGACCAGCCCGCCGCCATGCCAT
>Ga0256405_10001125_pt1 | contig 77565 bp, 61 predicted proteins | sample RumenRJG_02DNA_FD_189096 | JGI IMG/M metagenome (GOLD analysis project Ga0256405, IMG submission 189096) | Bovine rumen microbial communities from Lethbridge, Alberta, Canada - RJG_02 | ecosystem: Host-associated > Mammals > Digestive system > Stomach > Rumen | place: Canada: Alberta... | reverse complement strand
TTTTCAAAGTGCGTCGGTTATTTCTGAAACGAAATAGCAAAACGACGTGCTATTTCGTTTGAAAAACTATTCATCAGGACCGCCAAAGCGTTGAAAAATGCACGTTTTCGGACGGTCTGAGGGGGGGCCTCATTACAAGGGGCGGGCTAAACGAGCACGACGACAAACGATACAGCAAGATATTTCAAAAGAAAATATACAGAAAGGAGTTATGCGGCAATTCCTCCCCGCCTTAAGAAGACGGGGTCTCCTTGCCGGATAATGTGCAACGATGAAAGATAAAAAGACAGTTCTTCTCGGAGTAAGCGGAGGGATATCCGCGTACAAGACAGTCTACGTGGCGAGCGGACTCAAGAAGAAAGGCTACGACGTGCATGTCGTGATGACGGACAATGCGGCAAAATTCGTTACGCCTCTGACCTTCGAGACCATGAGCGGCAACAAGGTCGTGACTGATGTTTTCGACCCGGCCAACGAGACGCCGACCGAGCACATCACACTCGGCCAGTCCGCCGACGTAGTGCTCATAGCTCCGGCTACGGCAAACACCATAGCGAAGCTCGCACACGGTATCGCCGACGACATGCTCACTACAACGATGCTCGCTTGCACCTGCCCTAAGCTAATCTCTCCGGCGATGAACACTGCCATGTTTGAGAATCCGGCGACGCAGGACAACCTCGCGATACTCCGCGACTACGGCTACGAGATAATCGAGCCGGCAACAGGCATGCTGGCGTGCGGAGTTGAAGGCAAGGGCAAGATGCCTGAGCCCGACGTTCTGATCGCGTGGGTCGAGCAGGCAATCTCGCATAAAAAGGATATGGCGGGACTTAAACTGCTTGTCACCGCGGGACCTACGCAGGAAGCGATCGACCCGGTCCGCTACATCACCAACCACTCGAGCGGCAAGATGGGCTACGCCATCGCGAGGATGGCAGCAAGGCGCGGAGCAGACGTTACTCTCGTGTCCGGCAGGACAGCCCTTGCGCGCGAGCCGTTTGTAAAGACTGTCGACGTGCTGAGCGCTCAGGATATGTTTGATGCGGTGACCTCGCGCGCGGACGACATGGATATAATAATAAAGGCCGCGGCGGTTGCCGATTACAGGCCTGCAGAAGTCGCGACTGAGAAGATAAAGAAGAGTGATGCCGCGGCCGGCCGCAGCGTAGAGCTCGAGCCGACTCAGGACATCCTCGGATACCTCGGTCTGCACCGCAAGGAGGGACAGTTCCTCTGCGGCTTCGCGATGGAGACACAGAATCTCATAGAGAACGCGTCTGCCAAGCTGACCAAAAAGAATGTGGACATGATCTGTGCCAACAGCCTCCGCACAGAGGGCGCGGGCTTCCAGGGCGACACCAACATAATAACGATCATAACTAAAAACGGCAGCAAGGAGCTGCCGATAATGAGCAAGGAAGAGGCCGCCGACATCATCCTCGATGAGATAATGGCCAGCCGTTAATACAGTTTGATACTATAAAGGTACAAAAATATGGCTCCCTGACGGGGCCATATTTTTTACGGTTTGAATCGATTATGCTGGTGATTTCGGTGGCTGCAGCAAACCGTTGAAAGCATCTATTTGTAACAGATGGCTTTCTTTATCTGCTCTGCACACTCTTCACTGACCAGCATGCTTACCAGCTGGAAGGCGAAGTCGAATGTAGCTCCGAGGCCCTGTCCTGTGATGATGTTTCCGTCAACAGCTACGCCGGTGCCTGTAAGCGCCGCGCCGGCCATGTGGCCTTCAAAGTCAGGGTGGCAGGTCGCCTTCTTTCCTTCGAGCAGTCCCAGCGAAGCCGGCAGCGAAGGCGCTGCACAGATTGCCGCAAGATACTTTCCTTCGGTCTGGGCGAACTCTTTGCACTTCTCCGTAACGATGCTGCTCTTCGCCATGTTCTCAGTTCCGAGCCGTCCACCCGGCAGCACTATGAGGTCTGCCGAATCAAAATCGACATCTGCCGCCATCTCGTCGGCTATCACCTTTATGTTCCTCGAGGACTCAACCTGACGCCTGTCCATGACTGATGCCATCACAGTCTCGACGCCTGCCCTCCTCAATATATCTACGGTTATCAGGGCTTCGCATTCCTCGAAGCCGTCAGCCAGAAATACTATCGCTTTCATCCTGTTACTCCTTCATCTCAGTCCTTACTGCTTGATTTGCGGCAATGCCGCTGGGATCATTGAGATCATTCCTATTGTACCATAACTGTATGACGCAGCGGATTCTGCTTTACCACAGGCCGCAATTGACGTATAGTAAAAGTGGGTTGACAATATCTTGGATGAAGGGAGGCATAACATGCTGGTTTTCTGGGGAGACGGATCGCAGGCTGCCATGGATCTTGTAAGAAGCATCCAGGTACGCAGCACGGATAATTTCAATTGGACTTTCATTTTTATACTCGCAGTCGTTTTCTATGTTTACTGGTCAGAGATAAATAAGAAGAACTACGATGCCATATTCGCCGGGCTGGCTCTGTACGGAGTCCACTGGCTGTACGAGATAGGCAACGCTGTCATCGGGCATGTGACAGGCTACCCTCTCTGGTCGGTAAGCAACGAATCTACAACATATATATTGCTTATCGGCGTATGCTGGGAACTGTCGATGATGTTCTCGCTTGCCGGGATAATATCTTTCAAGATGCTCCCTGCTGACAGGAACACCCGCTACTTCGCGAAGAACGGCAAAGGCGGCATAAGCTGCAAACTCGCAGGAGCTCTGAGCATGGCGCTGCTGTTTGCACTGGTCGAATCTTTCCTCGCGGGCACATCAAATCACTCGTTCATATGGGTCTACAAATGGTGGGGCGTGATCCCGGTATTCATCACGACGTACATACCTTTCTTCCTTGCTAGCAACTATGTGCCTGACATGGCACCGGCCAAAAGGAAAAGATTCCTGATATGTGTGTGGGGACTTGTCGCACTGCTGCTCATAGTTCTGATACCGCTGGGGATCATATAGATGATTTAATGCGCCAACTTCGTGGTGCCTGGATGCCCGTTTCCGGGAATAGACGCCACATTATTGACGCAAATAAGCAAAATCAGGCGGATTTGCGTCAATTCATCGGTCGCAAAAAGCGCTCTGAAGCATAAAATTGAGAAAAAGATGACGCAAATCTGCAGATAATTGCAGAAATGCGTCATCTTTTTGCTTGTGTAATCTTTACCTGTAAACTGTATCAACGGATGCGTTGACGCAAAACAGGCCATTTTCCGGAAAATGTGTCAACTATGTGGCGTTCGGATGCCCATATCCGGGAAATAGACGTCACATTACTTGCCGGACAGCTGCTTATCTATCGAAGCCGCGGCGAGTTTGCCGGCGCCCATAGCACTTATAACAGTAGCCGCACCAGTGACCGCGTCGCCGCCGGCATACACAGCCTCACGGGACGTGAGGCCGGCCTCGTCTACGACGATGCCGCCGCGGCGGTTCACCTCGAGCCCTTCCGTCGTATCCTTGATGAGCGGATTCGGGCTCGTTCCTATCGCGATGATAACAGTGTCGACATCGAGTTCAAACTCGCTGCCCTCGATCGGTACAGGACGGCGACGCCCGCTCGCGTCCGGCTCGCCCAGTTCCATCCTGATAGCCCTTATGCCGGTGACCGAGCCGTTCCTCGGGTCGCGGGCGTCATCAGGATTATTGTAGCCGAGCACTTCCACAGGATTGCACAGCAGATGGAATTCGATTCCCTCCTCCTGTGCGTGCTCGACTTCCTCTTTACGGGCCGGCAGCTCATCCATCGAGCGCCTGTACACGATATATACCTTATCGGCGCCGAGTCTGAGCGCCGTCCTGGCGGCGTCCATAGCAACGTTGCCGCCGCCGACTACCGCGACCTTGCCGCCCTTCATGATAGGTGTATCAGGGTTGTCGCGGTATGCCTTCATCAGGTTGCTTCTCGTCAGATACTCGTTAGCCGAATAAACTCCGCGGAGCGACTCGCCCGGGATGTTCATGAAGCTCGGAAGTCCGGCTCCCGAACCGATAAACACAGCCTCGAAGCCCATCTCAAAGAGCTCGTCGATAGTCAGAGTCTTTCCGATGATTACATTAGTTTCAATATCAACGCCGAGGTCCTTGAGTCCCTGCACCTCGCGCGCAACGATCGCCTTCGGCAGACGGAACTCAGGGATACCGTAAACCAGCACGCCGCCCGCCGTGTGGAGAGCTTCGTAGATGGTAACCTTGTAGCCCTTGCGTGCAAGGTCGCCCGCGCAGGTAAGGCCCGACGGGCCCGATCCCACGATCGCTACCTTGTGTCCGTTGGAAACAGGCGGCTCAGCCTTTACGGCCTCCTGCCTGTTGTGCCAGTCAGCCACGTATCTCTCAAGACGGCCGATCCCGACCGGCTCAAACTTCACGCCGAGAGTGCACTTCTGCTCGCACTGGGTCTCCTGCGGGCAAACGCGTCCGCAGACCGCCGGCAGAGTCGAGGTCTCGCTGATGATCTGATAAGCGCCCTCGAAGTCCCCCTCTTTTACCTTCGCGATGAATTCCGGGATGTGCACGTTTACCGGGCAGCCCGAAACGCATGGCTGGTTCTTGCAGTTGAGGCAGCGCGCAGCCTCGGCCAGCGCCGTCTCCTCGGAGTAGCCCAGAGCTACCTCGTCAAAATTATGTGCCCGCACCAGAGGATCCTGTGACGGCATTTCGTGTTTCTTAGGGTCTATTGCCATTTCCGTTCCTCCTCCCTGCTAAGCATTCGCGGCGCCGCCGTTCGCGGTGAACTCGTCCGCCGCCTTGTAAAGATTGCAGGTCTCCTCGTGAGCGTGACGCTCGAATTCGAAGTAGGTCCTGCCCCTTGCTATCGCCTCATCAAAGTCGACCTCGTAGCCGTTGAAGTCCGGTCCGTCAACGCACGCAAACTTCATGACGCGGCCCTCGTCGGTGTTGAGCGTGAGCCTGCAGCAGCCGCACATTCCCGTGCCGTCCACCATGATCGGGCTCATCGATACAGTTACCGGCGCGCCGAACTCCTTCGCGGTCAGAGTGACGAACTTCATCATGATCAGCGGTCCGATGGTGATGATCATGTCAAACTTCTCGCCGCCTTCAAGCATCTCGCGGAGCGGAACAGTGACGTTGCCCTCGCGCGCGTACGACCCGTCGTCTGTCATCACAAAGAGCCTGTCCGAACACTCGTCGAACTCGTCCTCGAGGATCACGAGGTCCTTATTGCGGAAGCCGATGATGCTCGTGACCTCAGCTCCGATGCGGTGGAACTCCTGTGCGACAGGCATTGCGATGGCGCAGCCGACTCCTCCGCCGACGATGCAGACCTTCTTTATGCCCTCGGTCTCGGTCGCCCTTCCGAGCGGTCCCACAAAGTCCTGCAGATATCCGCCCTCCGGTACGTGGTTCAGTTTTTCAGTAGTCGCGCCGACGATCTGGAATATGATCTTGACGGTCCCCTCTTCAGGATTTGTTCCCGCGACAGTCAGCGGGATCCTCTCGCCGTCCTCGTCGACTCTCAGGATAATGAACTGTCCCGGCTTTGCCTTGCGCGCCACAAGAGGCGCCTCGATCTCGAGCTGCGTGACAGTCGGCCTTAGCGATCTCCTTCTTACGATCTTATACATATTGTCTCCTTGTTTGCCGGATGCCATGCGCATCTGCTGACCGGATCCCTTTATTCCGGCCGTCACGCAAACGCGCGGCACGGTTCTCTAAAAACAACGAGGGCTTCAAAGCCCCCGTCCCTTTTACGCGCATGAGCGCAGTCTCTTACTATTCAGCGTCGAAGCTGTCCTTGCCTACTCCGCAAAGAGGGCATACCCAATCTTCAGGAACATCTTCCCAAGCTGTGCCTGGAGCTACTCCGTTATCCGGATCGCCTGCTTCAGGATCATAAACATAACCGCAAACGCTGCATACATACTTATCCATTTCATTCCTCCTGTTGTGTAGATATGAGGTGCCGCGCGGCAGTTTTGCGCACGGTTCTGACAATTCAGATTTTACAGTTAATCGGCGGATAAATCAACAAACGCGTGGCGGGGCGCCTTCACCATCCGATCAGTCGTGCATTGCGGCGCAAGGTGCAGCGCTGGGGCTGCGAGTTTGTGATAAGTAAAACTGTTCATATCAATTATAATCTGTAGTTTTACTTTTGCTAATGACGGGCCTATAATACAGACAAGAAGAGAAGAGAAACGCCGGACGGCGAAACGAAGACTCGGATCTTCAGGATAAGGCCGATGGGCGTGTTTACATAAAGGAGGTAAGCCATGACAGCATTAATCTTCGTAGCAGCCGCAATGATCGTATACGTATTTGCAGATGTCGAGTTTGAGGACTCGCTTCAGTAAATGAACTTCTGATGATCAGTAACTAAGAAACTAAGAATCCTAATAAATGATAAAGAAACGGCTCTGAAGAGATCTTCGGAGCCGCTTTCTTCTTTAATTATCAGAATTATCAGATAGTGAAACATAGAAAAGGATCACTGCCGGAATGGCGGAGATCTCTTTTTATCATTTTGCGAACTATTCAGCTTATCTCTATACGAATCACTATGCGACGCAGCAGCCCTCTTTCGATTCGCCGGGGCTGCCATTGCGATTCGAAGCACATTTTGCCTGGTTGCAACCAATCGGGTGTAGATTTTCAAAAAATACGTCGCGAATTACACCCGATTCGCGTTATTCACTGCTTTTTCAGGGCAAAATCGCCGTTTGGGTGTAGATTTCAGGATTTTTTCTCCACATCTACACCCATTTCGGCAAATCGGGTGTATATTTCTGAAAAAATCTTCGAGAGTTACACCCGATTAGCAAAATTTCCTGTTTTTTCAGGGTAAACCCGCCATTTGGGTGTAGATTTCAGGATTTTTTCTCCGAATCTACACCCACTACATCAAAACGGGTGCATTTTGCAGGAAAAGTCTTCTGCTCATGCACCCATTTAATATCAGTATCGGAAATACCGGCCCAAAGTGCGGATATTTCTATGCGTTCGTTACTTTACGCTTCCGCACAGTTTCCGCATATCTCTATATGTTTCGGATCTGCGCTTTTTCTTTATACCTCTTCCTTAAGATAGCGCAGCGCGTAGTCGTAAAACTTTTTCGCGGCCTTGGTCATGTGCTCGCGTGATGTGTAGGCGATGCCGAACTCGACTTCCTGAGGCGGGTCGAGCGGGAGCTTCACCAGATGGTCGTTCCAGTACTGCGCCGAAAGCTCGTTGACGAATGCCACGCCGAGGCCCATCCTCACCATGGCGAGAGTCGCCGGTGTATCATAAGTGGTGAATTTGATCTCCGGGTCCAAATTGTATCTTTTGAATATATCGCGGACCTCCATGTCGTTGCCCCACGAGGTCATGATGAAGCTGTCCTTTTCACAGTCCTTTATAGGGTAGGCCTTCGCGCCTGCAAGACGGTGGTTTTCGGGGACGACCGCGATTATCTGCTCCTCGGCAAGCGGCGTCCACTCGTAATCCATCGGCTCGGCGTATGCCATGAATCCCATGTCTGCGACATGGTCATCCAGATGCCCGAAGATCTCTTCCCTTATGCCCTCCATTATGCTGAACTGCACATTCGGGTAGTCGTTCTGGAAGGTGCGGACGATCTCGGGCAGCCATGTAGTCGCAACGCTTGGGTACGCGGCGATCGTGAGGTTGCCGACGGAGATGCCCTGCATCTCGGACGCGAGCTCGTACATCTCTTTTTCACGCGCAAGGTAGGAGCGGACTATCGGGAGGAGCTTTTCTCCCTCCGAAGTTACCGTCACGCCCTTCTTGGAGCGGACCAGCAGATTGAGGCCGAGCTCTTTTTCGAGCGCGGCAACAAGCTGGCTCACGGCCGATGGTGTGTAACCGAGAGCTTCGGCGGCCGCTCTGAAGCTGCCGCGCTCAACTGATTCAATAAATGCCTTGCAGCGTGCGCTTTCCATTTGCAGTATCTGGCAGAAGTTGGGCTTTCTGCGACCCTCCCGGAAAAATGCTTTTCGGTTATTTCACTAAATCTGAAAGGATGCCGTTTGCAGTGTCGACGATGCCGGAGGCGCGCTGGCGCATCTCCGATGCGAGGGCCGGGTCGGCCCGCTCTATGGCCGGCAGATTGACATTGACATTGTATGCGGCTGAGGTGATGCCGGCATAGAGGCAGCGCGCCGCTACAAATATGTCGCTCTCCAGGTTCTTGTTGGAGCGGCCCTTCAGGGTTGCCGCCAGGCGGAGGGCCGCCAGCGAATCTTCCATCACCATCATCGGAGCTTCCGCGGCAAGTACCGAAGCGGAAGCGATCGCAGCCTTTCTTTCTTCACCAAGAGCAAACTCTATCTGGTCGATGATCTCGGCAGTCATTCCGTCGTCGCCGATATCGTCCACGGAATAGCCGCAGCCTTTGAGTCTTTCGATCTCAGCTGATACTCTGTCTATCTGGATATCCGAGAATGATTTGGCCATCCCATAGGCACGGGATACCTCACCGAAGGCCGCGGCATCATTGTCGATGCCGTCGGTCAGACTCTTCATGAGGACTTCTGCCTCGGAGAGAATGTCCTTGTTGAGTTCTTCAAACTCGGCATACTTAGGCTTGCCGATCGTATGGTTGGCGACCATCATTACGAGCGCGGCTCCCTGCGCTGAGCACAGCGCAGCGGCGGCACCGCCGCCCGGGGTCGGGGCACCCGACCCGAGCCGCTCCAGATATTCATCAATACCAAGTCTTTTCAATTCCTTACTCATTCTTATTCCTCAAATTCCACTACCAGCGGATTCTCTTCCGCCTTTGCTCCTGCAGATGCTTTCTGCTCCGCATCCGCCGCTGCACTTACTGGTGCTTTCTTCTCTGCAGCTGCCGCTGCGTCTGCGTTTGCATCTGCATCCGTCACTGTCTCGATGTCCAGATCCGGCTCGTCCGCGACTGTCATCTTCACGGTCTTTCCTGCCGGCTCAACAGGAGCCAGGCCTCTGCTCTCAAGGCTCTCCATGAGTTCGCCGAGCCGTCCCTTCTTCTTCGCCATCACCATGATGACCACGATCAGAAGCAGGTCGATGAATATGGCCGGCACGGCGCCCTCGACGCCGAATTCATAGCTGTATACCCAGTTGCTCACCGCGTTCATGGCATCCAGATGGAATACCGAAGCCTCGGATACCAGGCCGCTGTTTGGCAGGCCGAAGAGGAAGTTCTGTGTGAAGTTCCACATCGTGTGTATGCCGAAGCAGGTCCAGACGCTGCCCGAATACCAGCGCAGCAGCGAGTACGCGAGGCCGCATATGATAAGGTCGGCCATCGCCAGAGCAGTAATGCCCGGATTGAAGCTGTGCAGCAGTCCGAAGACGACTCCGTTCACGACTATCGCCACCCAGAGCGGGTAGTGCACGTTGATCCTGTCATACATGAAGACGCGGCACCAGATCTCCTCCGAAGAACTCTGGATGAATACGCATATGAACGCGAATATCATGATCGGGATCTGCGACGAGGAAAAGTCCAGATAGAGCTTGATGTCCCCGTGCAGCAGAGCGCAGAGTATGCAGAAGAAGTTGGTAAGGAATCCCAGCAGGATTCCGACGCCCAGCTTGCTCATGCTGCGGCGCTTCGCCGTCGGCTTCACCACATCCAGCAGGAAGCGGTTCTTCTTTGTGAGCCAGCATACGAGGAAGAACACCACGACCGATGACAGAGTCAGGGCGTAGTATTCAAGCACGAATGCCATCGCCGGTGACGGATTCGGGAAGAGATGCTTCTGCAAAGATTCCTGATAAAGCGTCAGAAAACTGCTTACCACCATATACCAGACGAAGAAGGCTGCCAGTATCCATATTATTCTGTTTTTGTAATTCGTTTTTCCGAGCACTTTTTACTCCTGTTATTTTTAGAATAAAAGTGCGGCTGCGGTTATGCAATAGCTGATCCACTGGTTTTCGAGCCGGGCACTCCGCAGCCGCTCATCTTATTACTTAAAATACTTTATTCCGTTCTCGAACATATGCATGAAGTATTCGCCCGGCACGTTCCTGTACAGTCCTTTTCCGACTCTCTCTGCATGACCCATCTTTCCGAAGACCCTGCCGTCAGGCGACGTGATGCCCTCGATGGCCATCATGGATCCGTTCGGGTTGAAGAGTATGTCGGAGGACGCGTTGCCCTCGAGGTCTACGTACTGAGTCGCGATCTGACCCATGCCCGCCAGTTTGCTTATCACGTCGTCAGGAGCGATGAAGCGTCCCTCGCCGTGGGATACAGGCACGGAGTAGATATCGCCCACCTTGCTGTATCTGAGCCAAGGCGACTTGTTGGACGCTACTCTCACGCGGACTATCTTCGACTGGTGGCTGCCGAGCGTGTTGAATGTCAGCGTCGGGCAGTTTTCATCAGTGTCGATGATCTTTCCGTAAGGCACGAGTCCCAGCTTGATGAGAGCCTGGAATCCGTTGCAGATTCCGCACATGAGTCCGTCGTTCTTTTCGAGGAGCTCGGTCACGCCCTCGGTCACCGCCGCATTCCTGAAGAACGCGTTGATGAACTTGGCCGAACCGTCAGGCTCGTCTCCGCCCGAGAAGCCTCCCGGAATGAAGACTATCTGGGCCTCCTTCAGTGCTGAAGCGAATGCCTCGACAGATCTCGCGATCTCGTCGGAGCTTCTGTTCTTTATTACCATTATCTCAGGCACGCCGCCCGCTTCACGGATGGCACGTGCGCTGTCGTATTCGCAGTTTGTTCCCGGGAATACCGGAATGAGGACCTTAGGCTCCGCGCGCTTGTAGAGCGGTGTAGGCCAGGTGCGCGCCCTGTACTCGAGGTTGCTCACAGGACCGGTCATGCCTGCCGCGAGCGACGGGAATACTGACTCGAGCCTGCCCTGATACAGAGCCAGGAGATCCATAAGGCTGACGCTCTCAGATCCGAAGCTTATAGCCTTCTCCTCGACCGTGTATCCGACGAGCTCTATGTCCATATGGCGGGCTGCGATCTCGAAGTCGTCGGTGACCTCCATCAGCATGCCGCCGTAGCAGTATCCGAAGATGTCCTCGAGGTCCATTTCCTCAAATCTGAATCCGATGCCGTTTCCGTAGCTCATCTTCATGACGGCCTCGGCCACGCCTCCGATACCCGGAGTGTATGCCGCAACAGCCTCGCCGGACTGCATCATCTCGGATGCCTTCTCCCAGAGCTTTATGAGGGATGAAGGCTGAGGGAGTCCCTTGCCCGGACCGTTTCCGTCTTTGTCAACGTAAGGCTTCAGAAGGACGACCCTGTGTCCTGCCTTCTTGAACTCAGGCGAGATTATATTGCCTGTCTTGCCCATGGTCACCGCGAAGGTGATGAGTGTAGGCGGAACATCGAGGTCCTCGAAGGTACCGCTCATCGAATCCTTGCCGCCTATCGAGCCGATGCCAAGTCCCATCTGGGCCTCGAAGGCTCCGAGCAGAGCTGCCAGCGGCTTGCCCCATCTCTTGCCGTCCTGCTTCGGCGATCCGAAGTACTCCTGGAATGAGAGGTATACATCTTTGAACTCTGCGCCTGTTGCGATCAGCTTCGAAACAGATTCGATGACCGCAAGGTATGCGCCGTGGTATGGCGATGCCTCGGATATGAACGGGTTGTAGCCCCATGCCATCAGCGAGCAGTCGTCGGTCTCGCCCTTGATGAGCGGGATCTTATGTACCATAGCCTGGATAGGCGTGATCTGGTTGACGCCTCCGAAAGGCATCAGCACAGTGCCCGCTCCGATCGTGGAGTCGAACCTCTGCGACAGACCCTGCTTTGAGCAGGTGTTGAGGTCTGCAGCGACCTTTCTCATGCCGGCAGTAAAGCTTCTGTCGCTGCCGTACATGCTAGTCGCGTTCCAGTCTCCCGGCGCTGCCGGTTCAATGTCTATATGCTTGTCAGCTCCGTTGGAGTTGAGGAACTCCCTGGAGATGTCCACTATCTTCTTGCCATTCCAGTGCATCACAAGGCGCGGCTCCTCTGTAACTGTCGCGACCTTCACGCACTGCAGGTTCTCGCCCGCGGCGATTATCTTGAAGAGCTTCTCGTTCTCGGCAGAGATGACGCATGCCATTCTCTCCTGGGACTCGCTTATCGCGAGCTCCGTGCCGTCGAGGCCTTCGTACTTTTTAGGAACAGCGTCGAGATCGATGTCGAGGCCGTCAGCCAGCTCGCCGATGGCAACGCTGACTCCGCCTGCTCCGAAGTCGTTGCAGCGCTTTATCATTCTGGTTGCTACGCCATCGCGGAAGAGCCTCTGGATCTTGCGCTCCTCAGGAGCGTTGCCCTTCTGGACTTCGGCGCCGCATGTCTCGACCGAGTGCGCGTCGTGCGCCTTGGACGATCCCGTTGCTCCGCCGATGCCGTCGCGCCCGGTCGAGCCGCCGAGCATCATAACTATGTCGCCCGGCTCCGGCCGCTCTCTTCTTACATTCACCGCAGGAGCGGCCGCCATGACGGCGCCTACCTCCATGCGCTTCGCGGCATATCCCGGGTGATAGATCTCGTCTACCATGCCCGTGCACAGTCCGACCTGGTTTCCGTAGCTCGAATATCCCTTTGCGGCTGTCGTTGTTATAGTCCTCTGCGGCAGCTTGCCCGGGATGGTCTCGGATACAGGCTGCAGAGGGTCTGCCGCGCCGGTGACTCTCATAGCGGAGTAAGCGTAGGCCCTGCCCGAAAGTGGGTCTCTGATGCATCCGCCGAGGCATGTGGCGGCTCCGCCGAAAGGTTCTATCTCTGTAGGGTGGTTGTGTGTCTCATTCTTGAAGAGGAGCAGCCACGGCTCGTTCTCGCCGTCAACCTCAACGTTTATCATGACAGTGCATGCGTTGATCTCTTCGGACTCGTCAAGTTTGTCGAGCTTGCCCTCTCTCTTGAGGTGCTTCACGGCTATGGTCGCGATGTCCATCAGCGTGACCGGCTTGTTGCGGCCGAGCTCCTTTCTTACCGCGAGGTAGTCCTTGTAAGCCTTCTCGAGAAGAGGATCCTCGAAAGTGACGCTGTCGATAACAGTACCGAATGTTGTATGTCTGCAGTGGTCGGACCAGTAGGTGTCGATCATGCGAAGTTCCGTGATGGTCGGATCCCTGTGCTCAGTGTCGCGGAAGTACTCCACGCACATCGCAAGGTCTGCCTCGTCCATCGCAAGACCCATCTCGCGGATGCAGCCTCTGATCTGAGCTTCCGTCATATCGCAGAAGCCCTCGAGCACCTTTACATCCGTAGGCACCTCGTACTGCATCTCGAGAGTCTCAGGAACTTCGAGCGAAGCCCTTCTTGTCTCGACCGGATTGATCACGTAGTTCACGATAGCCTCGACATCGGCCGGCATGAGCTCGCCGTAGAGCACGTAGACTCTCGCGAATCTCACTGTCGGTCTCTCGCCGCGGCTTATTATCTGAACGCACTGCTCAGCCGAGTCCGCACGCTGGTCGTACTGTCCCGGAAGAGCCTCGACCGCAAATACGTACGCGGCTTTGTGCTCCCTTTCCTCATCGTCGAAAGCGTTGCCGTTGTCATCTATGAAAAGGCCCGTGAGTTCTTCGACGGAAGCAGCCATGTTGTCAAGCTGCGGCTCAGCAAAGACCTTCCACCTGCAGTCCTCAAACAGCGCCTCGTCGATGTTCTCGGCGTCATATCTGTTGATGACCCTCGCGCCTTCGAGTCTGCTGATCCCGAGGAGCGTCTTCACATCGCTCATAAGAGATGCCGCCTCGCTTCTGAGGCCTTCCTTCTTTTCTACATATATTCTGTAGACCATTCTCTGCTCCTTTTATCTGAGAGCCTTCAAAGCTCTCTGTCCTATATCTACCCTGTAATATTTGTTTGCGAATTCTATTCTGTCGAGCATATCGTAGGATTCCTCGACCGCCTCAGCCAGAGTCGGCGCAACGGCCGTGACTCCGAGGACGCGTCCGCCCGATGTGACCAGCTCGCCGTCTTCAAGCGCCGCGCCGGCAACATATACGTGCGGAAGAACATCATCCGGTATATCTATCTCGTAGCCCTTCTGGTAGCTCACCGGATATCCGTCCGAAGCGGCGACTACACAACATGCGCTGCCGTCCTTCCACTTCACTTCGACATCCGCGAGCCTCTCTTCGGTGACCGCCTGCATTATAGTCAGGAGGTCGCTGTCCAGAAGCGGCAGAACGACCTGTGTCTCAGGATCGCCGAATCTGCAGTTGTACTCGATCACCTTCGGGCCGTCGGCAGTGACCATGAGGCCGAAGTAGAGGCAGCCCTTGAAGGTGCGGCCCTCAGCGTTCATCGCGTTCATGGTAGGGATGAAGATCTCCTCCATGCAGCGCGCCGCCACCTCGTCTGTATAGTACGGGTTCGGAGCTACCGTTCCCATGCCTCCGGTGTTGAGACCTGTGTCGCCGTCGCCTGCGCGCTTGTGGTCCATCGAGCTCACCATCGGGACAACAGTCTTGCCGTCGGTGAACGAGAGCACGGATACCTCAGGTCCTTCGAGGAACTCCTCTATGACAATGCGGTCGCCGCTCTCGCCGAATTTGTGGTCGGCCATCATCGACCTTACCGCGTCCATGGCGTCTTCGCGAGTCTCAGCGATGATGACGCCCTTTCCGAGAGCCAGACCGTCGGCCTTTATGACCGTCGGCATCGGAGCGCTCTCAAGATAGTAGAGCGCGTCGCCCATGTCGTCGAAAGTCTGGTAGCGCGCGGTCGGTATCCCGTATTTCTTCATGAGGTTCTTGGAGAAGACCTTGCTGCCCTCGATGACAGCCGCCGCGGCATTCGGGCCGAAGCACGGTATGCCGAGATTTGTGAGCTCGTCGACGCAGCCCATAACGAGCGGGTCGTCAGGAGCCACGACAGCGTAGTCCGGCTTATGCTCCTTCGCAAAAGCCTTGATGCCCTCGATGTCCGTGGCCTTCACCGGGAAGCATTCCGCGTCGGCAGCGATGCCGCCGTTTCCCGGAAGCGCCCAGATCTTTTCCACTCCGGCGTTCTCCCTGAGTTTTTTGATGATGGCGTGCTCGCGCCCGCCGCCTCCGATTACAAGTATATTCATTTTGTGCTCCCTCCAGTCGCCTTTACTGCTCTCACCGGTTTTTCATCCTTACAGAGGTGCTCTTTTCATGGTACTTGTGTATTATTTCGAAAAAACTTCGTAAAATACACATTTTTGGTTGTTATCAGCGGTTTTTCGCTCCTAAAAAGTCGATTATGTGTAGAATTGCATGATTTAAACTGTAAAATGCACAATATTTTTGAGATTCTGTGTATTTTTCGGTAAAAAATATCGAAATCTACACAATTTTCTCATTTTTATGCCGCATTTCCGCTTTCAGAGAAGGATTTTGTGTATTTCTCGCTGCTTTTGCTCGATAAATACACAATATCTGTCAGTGATGGAATAAACGCATTCCTGTGAACGCCATCGCTATGCCAAGTTTGTTGCAGCAATCGATGACCGCGTCGTCCCTTATGGAGCCGCCAGGCTGGGCGATGTAGCTCACGCCCGATGCAGCCGCTCTCTGAACGTTGTCGAAGAACGGGAAGAAGGCGTCCGATCCGCAGGACACACCGCTGATCGAGTCGAGGTAAGCCCTCTGCTCTTCGTCCGTGAAACGCTCCGGCTGCTCGGTGAAGTACTTCTGCCATACGCCGTCTGCGCAGCAGTCCTCTTCATTCCTGTTTATATACGCGTCGATGACATTGTCTCTGTCAGGACGCTTGATCTCATCTTTGAACGGCAGGTTCAGCACTTTGTCGTGCATACGCAGGAACCATGTGTCTGCCTTACCGCCCGCGAGCCTCGTGCAGTGCACCCTTGACTGCTGGCCCGCGCCGACGCCTATCGCCTGGCCGTCGTGCGCGTAGCAGACCGAATTCGACTGGGTGTACTTGAGGGTAATGAGCGCGACGATCAGGTCGCGGACCGCCTCCTCGGGGAGGTCCTTCTTCTCCGTTACAACGTTGGAAAGAAGCTCGCGGTCGATCTTAAAGAAGTTGTGGCCCTGCTCGAAAGTGACGCCGAATACCTGCTTGGTCTCCTTTTCCGGAGGCATGTAGTCAGGATCGATCTTAACGATGTTGTAGCCGCCCTTTTTCTTCTGCTTCAGGAGCTCGAGCGCCTCGTCTGTGTATCCCGGCGCGATGACCCCGTCCGAGACCTCGCGCTTTATGATGCGCGCGGTGGTCTCGTCGCATACATCTGACAGAGCGATCCAGTCTCCGAAGGAGCACATACGGTCGGTTCCCCTGGCGCGTGCGTACGCGCAGGCGAGAGGGGAAGCGTCGAGGCCTGCGATGTCGTCGACGAAGCAGGCCTTCTTCATCTTATCCGTAAGCGGCAGCCCCACGGCGGCGCCTGCCGGACTGACGTGCTTGAAGGATGCGGCAGCCGGCAGACCGAGAGCTTCCTTAAGCTCTCGGACGAGCTGCCACGAGTTCAGCGCATCAAGAAAGTTTATGTATCCCGGCCTTCCGTTCAGGACCTCGAGTGGCAGCTCGGCGCCGCCCTCCATATAGATCCGTGCCGGTTTCTGATTCGGATTGCATCCGTATTTCAGTTCGAATTCGTTCATCTTCCGTCTATTCCCTTCTCTTTTTCTTGGTTTCTGCGGCAACGTTGACGCAAGCGCGCCATCTCTTGCTGCTTTTGCGTCAATCCGCCGGCCGCTAACCGCTGCCTTTCGGGCCTTTTTTGACGCAAATCCGCTGTCTGTTGCCGCTTTTGCGTCAACCTGCCGGCCCTCAGCCCTTGCCATCCGCGGCCTCATTGACGCAAATCCGCTGTCTGTTGCCGCTTTTGCGTCAACCTGCCGGCCCTCAGCCCTTGCCATCCGCGGCCTCATTGACGCAAACCCGCTGTCTATTGCCACTTTTGCGTCAATCCGCCGGCCCTAAGCCCTTGCCATCCGCGGCCTCATTGACGCAAACTCGCTGTCTGTTGCCGCTTTTGCGTCAACCTGCCGGCCCTAAGCCCTTGCCATCCGCGGCCTCATTGACGCAAACTCGCTGTCTGTTGCCGCTTTTGCGTCAATCCGCCGGCTGCAAGGCCCTCATCAGCTGTATTTATTGATCAGCCGGCTCTCGCACTCGCCGCTCGCGAGGTCCGTATATCTGACATACAGCGAGATCTTATTGTCCGCGTCGAGTGCGTTCCAGATCTCATCCGTGAACTCGTCTATGTCATCAGGCACCGCGATGCGCTCCGGCTCTCCCTGGAATGTCGGGAGCGGGTTGCCGTCGCACTCATATGTATGGATGAAATGTCCCACGCCGGCCTTCGGCGCGTAGTCATAGCCGAATCTGTTGCAGGCGCTTCCCTCGGCGTCGGCACTCTTCAGGATGCTCATCCTGTATTTGAAAGCCGACGCACTCGCAGCCGATCCTGCCGCCGCGCCTGCGTCCGGTCCTTCTCCGAACACCACCTCGGCGCTTATGCGCGGAGTGAAGTTCGGCGCGTCCGGCTCAAAGCACCTGGACTCGAGCGCCTCGTAGAATGACTTGCCCGCGGCGAGCCCCTCGTAAACAGTGTCGGTCTGGTCGCCGTTCGTGACTATGAGGTGGTTTTCGTATTCCCTTACCGCCGCGTAGATGATGAGGCTCGGGTCCTCCACCTTCGAAGCGTCGAACGGCTCAGTGAATACTGCTCCGTCCTTCACGGTGAATACGCGGTTTCTCGAATTTGCCGAACGTCCCATAATAAAATATGCGATGACAGCCTTGGTGCCATCGCTGGACTGGCCGGCTATGATCCCGCGGCCCGGGTACGCATTGCCCCTGACCGCTTCGTCAAATCTGCTGACTTTATATACGTCCATTTCTCTCCTTTACTATCCTGCGGCAGATCTTCGCCACAGCCACCGGCAGAATGAGCCATTCAGCCTGCTCCATGACGCGCCTCTGCAGTATCTCAGGTGTGTCCCCTTCTTCAACATTGACCGCCTTCTGGGCTATGATCTCTCCTCCGTCGGCGATCTCATTGACATAATGTACAGTCGCACCGGTCACCTTGACGCCCCTTTCGAGCGCGGCGATGTGCGGCTTGATCCCGTAGAACCCGTCCCCGCAGAATGAAGGGATGAGCGCCGGGTGTATGTTGATTATCCTGTGCTCGTAGTGCGTGACGAAGTCCTTGCTGAGTATGGTAAGGAAGCCGGCGAGCACGATAAGATCGACGTCCCTGGAGTCGATAAGCTCCATGCACACCTTCTCGAAGCCCTCCTGGCCTCCGTTCGCCTTGCGCGTTACCACATGCGTCTCGATGCCTGCCTTGCGGGCACGCTCTGCCGCGTACGCCTCCTCCCTGTTGGAGATGACGAGCACTATTTCACCTTTTTCGATGAGGCCCGAATTCTGCGCATCTATAAGTGCCTGCAGGTTGGTGCCTCCGCCGCTTACCATAACGGCTATCCTTGCTTTGTCTGCCATAATTAGACCTCCGCATATCCAGTAAAATTATATAACAAACATGCGGTCAATATCTATTTTTATATGATCTGGATTTTTTCAGTTCCGCGGACGATCTCGCCGATGAGGTATGCGTCCTCGCCGTTCTCCTTAAGAGTCTCGAGCGCTGTCTGAGCGTCGTCGCGCGGCACGATTATTGTCATGCCGACTCCCATGTTGAAGGTGTTGAACATGTCCCTCTCGTCGATGGCTCCGACAGCCGCGATGAGATTGAAGATAGGCAGCACCTTTACGGCCTTGCGGACTATGACCGCGGACAGACCGTCAGGGATCGAGCGCGGGATGTTCTCGTAGAATCCGCCGCCCGTGATGTGCGAGATGCCCTTGATCTTCTCATGTCCAAGCTTGTCTGTGAGAGCCAGGACCGGCTTGACGTAGATCTTGGTAGGCTCAAGCAGAGTGTCTGCGAGCGACCTTCCGCCCAGCTCCATATTCTGCGCCTTCATCGCCATGAGGTCAGGCTTGCCGTCAAGAGCGAATACCCTGCGGACCAGCGAGAACCCGTTCGAATGCACGCCGCTCGACGGAAGAGCGATGATCACATCGCCCGCTTCCATGCGGCTGCTGTCGATCATGCGGTCCTTGTCGACAACGCCCGTGCAGTATCCCGCGAGGTCGTACTCGTTGACCGGATAGAATCCCGGCATCTCGGCAGTCTCGCCTCCGATGAGCGCGGCTCCGGACTGTACGCAGCCTTCGCATACGCCCGAGACGATCTGCTCTATCCTCTCCGGAACGTTCTTTCCGCACGCGATGTAATCGAGGAAGAAGAGCGGCTTCGCACCTACGCAGATGACGTCGTTCACGCACATCGCAACACAGTCGATACCGATGGTGTCGTGCTTGTCGAGCATGAAGGCGAGCTTAAGCTTGGTGCCTACGCCGTCAGTTCCGCTTACCAGCACCGGCTTGTTTATTCCTTCGAGGTCGAGCTCAAAGAGTCCGCCGAATCCGCCGACCTGCCCCATGACTCCCGGGGTCACTGTCCTCGCGATGTGGCTCTTCATGAGTTCGACAGCCCTGTATCCCGCTGTGATGTCTACTCCCGCCGCCTTATAACTGTTTGATGATGAATTCGTTATCATATGTCTCTCCTAATCTTCACGCCCTGTCCAGCAATACTTGCAGAGCTTGCACGACGGCAGTCCTATCGCCTCGACGACTCCCTCGAGCGTCTGGAATTCCAGCGTCTCGAAGCCCATTTTCTCGGCGATCACCTTGCGCATCTTTTTGCCGCGCTCCGTCGAAGCGTCGGCGTATTCGTCGATATGTTCAAGTCCTTCTTCACCCTCGAGTTCTACTATGACCCTCCTCGAAAGAAGGTCCATCTCGCTGTTGTTGCGCGAGAAGTTGAGATACTTGCACCCGTACATGATAGGCGGGCAGGCCGATCTCATGTGGACCGCCTCGGCCCCGTTGCCGTAGAGGAATTCCACGGTCTCGCGGAGCTGCGTGCCGCGCACGATCGAGTCGTCCACGAAGAGCAGGTTCTTTCCCTTGATGAGCTCGGTCACCGGGATCTGCTTCATCTTCGCCACCTTGTTGCGCTCCTGCTGGGTCGTCGGCATGAAGCTTCTCGACCAGGTCGGAGTGTACTTTATGAACGCCCTCGCGAACGGCCTGTGCGTCTCGTTGGAATATCCGATCGCGTGCGGTGTGCCGCTGTCAGGAACTCCGCCCACGTAGTCGACCTTGGAGATGTCGAAGCCGTTCTCGATATCGTTTCTGGCCATGATGCGGCCGTTGTTGTAGCGCATCACCTCGACGTTGACGCCCTCGTAGGTCGTGGTCGGGTAGCCGTAGTAGCTCCAGAGGAAGGCGCAGATCTTCATCTCGTCTCCCGGAGGCATGAGCTGAGTGCAGCCGCCCGGCGTGAGTTCGACTATCTCTCCCGGACCAAGGTCCCTGAAATCCTCGAAGCCCGCCTTGAGAAGCGCGAACGACTCAAAGCTCACGGCCGACGCGGTCTCAGCTGTCGCAACGCTCATAGGCAGTCTGCCCTTGAGGTCGCGCGCCGCGACTATGCTCCCGCCCTCCTTGAGGACGAGTATCGCCGCAGTGCCGTCGATCTTCTCCTGAGCGTATCTGATGCCTTCGATAAGGTCGTCCTTCTCGGAGATGAGTGCCGCGACGAGCTCTGTCTGGTTGATGCGTCCGCCCGTCTTCGCCTCGAGGTGGCCGTGCGAGCCCCTGAGGACCATGTCTATGATCTCATCGACGTTGTTGATGATGCCGACGGTGCTGATGGCGTAGGTGCCCGACACCGAGCGGAAGAGCAGCGGCTGCGGATCCATGTCGCTTATGCAGCCGATAGCCGCCGTGCCTTTCATCTTGCCGAGTATGCCTTCGAACTTGGTCCTGAAAGGAGCGTTCTCGATATTGTGTATCTCGCGCTGGAAGCCTGTCTCATTGTCGTATGAAGCCAAACCGCCCCGGCGGGTGCCGAGGTGGGAATGGTAATCGACGCCGAAATAGACGTCCAGTATGCAGTTTTCTTTAGAGGTTATTCCGAAAAATCCGCCCATATAAACCCTTTCCTGTTCTCCTTATTATTCTGCGAAAAACAGTTCATTGAGTGCGAGCGGCTCAACGTATTCGCCGTCCTTGTATACGCGCATGTTGCCGGATGCGATCTCGTCGATCAGCATGACCTTGCCGTCTGCGTCGTAACCGAACTCAAACTTGATGTCGTAGAGGTCGAGTCCCTTTTCCTTCATGTCGTCTGCAACGATCTTTGTGATCTGCTGAGTCATGGCTCTGAGGTCGTCATACTGCTCCTCTGTCATGACACCGAGGACGACCAGTCCGTCCTTTGTTACCAGCGGATCGCCGAGAGCGTCGTTCTTGAATGTAGTCTCTACATAATAAGGAAGATCCGTGCCCGGCTCGATGTACTCGCCGTATCTCTTGATGAAGCTTCCTACTGCCTTGAGTCTGCATATGACCTCGAGTCCGTGTCCGAACACCTTGGCCGGTTTTACTTCCATTGTTGTGTCTTCGAAGTTCGCCTTTACGAAGTGAGTTCTGATGCCCGCCTCGTTGATCTTGCTGAAGAAGTAATCGGTCATGCGGAGGTTGAAATCTCCCACGCCCTCGATGGTAAGTCCTACCTGGTTTTCGCCCGGATCAAACTTTCCGTCCTTGCCTGTGACATCGTCCTTGAACTTCAGCAGATAGTTGCCGTTGTCGAGTTCGAATACGTTCTTTGTTTTGCCTGTATAGACCAGCTTCACCTTTAGTCCTCCTTTATACATACTCTTTATTTTACTTGAGGCTTAAATGTGCCGCTTCCGGAGCACGGCTCCCGCCTCGCTGCGGCTATACGCAGCGGTACTAAGCTCTGTCTTCGCAGCATCATTCAGTAGTGCTGCTCGCCAATCGCTAAGTGCCGGCTGCCGCAGAGTCTCCGGGCGCCGCACATTTAAGCCTCTGAACTAACTAATCAATAAGTGCCTTGCCTGATTACGCTGTATGAATATTACAGTCGGTCCTCTATGCCGGCATCTTTTTTAAGGACAGCTTCCGCTTCAGCCGCGCGGCGGGCGTCGAGCGCTGCAGCCAGATCGTCGTCCGACAGCGCGAGCATTTCGGCGGCAAGGAGCGCCGCGTTCTTTCCGCCATCGATGGCGACCGTGGCGACCGGGATGCCGCTCGGCATCATCACGGTCGACAGAAGGGCGTCCATACCGTCAAGCGCGGCGCCGCGGCATGGCACTCCGATGACCGGGAGCGTGGTGTTTGCGGCTATCGCTCCCGCCAGGTGGGCAGCCATGCCGGCGAAGGCGATTATAACGCCGAAGCCTTCGCTCCTTGCCGCCAGCGTCCAGTCTCTCGCCTCGGCAGGTGTGCGGTGCGCCGAATAAACATGCGCCTCGTACGGGATACCAAGCTCCTTCAGTACCGCGGCAGCCTTCTGCACTACAGGCAGGTCGCTGTCGCTTCCCATGATAAGTCCTACTTTTTTCATCAGTCCCTCCGTGTCCTTCTGCTTATTTATAAAAATCGTCTTTCGAGTATACCTTCGTTTTCCTGTTGTCCCTTGTTACCATCGAATGGATGGCATGGTAGAGCCCCCGCAGCAGCGCGAAGACCAGAAACATAACAAGGAATCCACATATCCCGTACGCGATGTCGCTGCTTTCCATCCGGCCTGTTCCCGTGTACCACTGACCTATCTCGACCGCAAAGGCAAGCACCATTATAACCGTGAATACATAGAGCCAGGTGATCACCATCGTGTGGTTGCGGCTGGCCAGAAACTTGAATATCGGATACAGCACAAAGATGAGAAGCATGCCTAACACTCCGAAAACCAGGAAGTGAAGCTGCTTGTCGTCAAGGTACCATCCGCCGGCATCGTTGATGCCCAGTATGCTGTCATGGAGCCTTGAGGCCCATGTCGTGAATCTGTAAATAATATCCCACATTGTCATACCAGGTATTTTAACGCATTGAGCGCCCTATTTTGTGTTAAGTACGAAAAAAAAATACGAATAAATTGTGCATTCTCAAGTGCATTGATGCTTACAGAATATAAAGGTTTTTGTTTGTAAAGGTTTATTGATGACACTTTCCCGCACTCCATATAATCAGCATGAATAGTTGTCTGTGTCTGCCCGGCGCAGACGCAGTTTGCCGGCACGGCCGGCACAGAAGGAAAAAGGCAAAATTATGAGAACTGAAAAGACACACTTAAGAAGGATAGCGGCCATCTTCATCATCGCGCTTATGTTCACGACGATGATCCCGGTGCTCGGGGGAGACATCTGGCCGGCAGCATCCGCGGCTTCGGTCACAGCGTCCGGCAAGATAAGCGACAACGACGTAAACATGAGAAGCGAGCCGGACACCAAGTCGCAGATCGTCGGGAACTTCAACAAAGGCACCGTGCTGACCATCCATAAAGAGGTCTTCACAAGCAGAGTGAGCACCTCGGCGACCAAGCGCTGGTACTACGTAACTGCCGGTACCAAGACAGGCTATGTAAGATCAGATCTGGTCGACAGCATAAGCTACGGAAGTACCGCCGCGATGACTACCGATGACCTCAACTACAGAAAGGGTCCGGCCGTCACATTCGGCAAGCTCGGCACCGCTCTGGCAGGCAATCCTGTCACAGTTCTGCTGCCGGCATCGCGCAGCGGAAGCAGCGAGAACTGGTACAAGGTATCCGTAGCCGGAGAGATCGCGTATGTCATCGCTGACTATGTAGGCATCGGCACCGCCTCGCCTCTTACTCAGCCGCAGCAGGCCGACCTCAGCGGAAAGTCCGACCTCGCGAAATCCCTCCTCTCGACTCCTACGATCGGCGGCAGTGCGAGGGTCGTATATACCTTCAATACAGGCAACTGCAGCAGGCTCTTCTCGATCAAAGGCCACAAGAATGCAAAGGTCCCTCAGGGCATGGCATTCACCGGCAGCGAGTACTACATCCTCTACGGAATGGCCGTAGGTCAGGCCGTAGTGACATACTCGGCTAACGGCAAGCGCCTCAGAGCAAGCAAGTTCTCGTTCAGTATAGGTCACCCTAACGGCATCACATGGGATCCGCAGACACATATCTGCTATGTCTTCAAGGGCAACACCAAGAAGATCTACACCTATAACCCTGCAACGAACAAGTTCGGAAAGTCCAAGGTGGCATACTCATCTTCAGGTGTTGCGTATGACAACGCGACCGGTATGATATACGCTACATCGAAGACAGGCATCAGAGCTTACAGCGCGGACGGAGGCTTCAGACACCAGAAGCTCTTCGCGAGATGCAGCCACGGCATCTTCCACTACACGCAGGACTGCGGAGCCGGCGAAGGATTCATCTTCCACTGCATCAGCGGCGCCAACAAGAAGACGACCAACTTCGTCGACATCTACAGAGCGTCCGACAACGCTTACCTCGGCTCCATCAGAGTCAATCTGGGCGAGGTCGAGAGCGCTGTAGTCGGCAACGACGGATATCTGCAGCTCCTCGTCAACACGATGGGCAACAACACCGACTACGTGTGGAAGACACCTCTCAACGTCAGAGAGCTCAAGCTGTAATGAAAAGGAACGGTGACATGATAAAGACAGTAGGCATTCTGGGCGCGGGCTCTGTGGGCAGCGCCCTTATGTATGAAATGTATAAAAGAGACCCGGAGAACGTTTATCTCCTCGCGACGGGAGAGCGCGCTGAGCGTCTCACCACAAAGGGCATCTCGGTCAACAACGAAGTTTTTTTCCCTAAGGTCTATTCCGAGCCTTCGCAGGGCATACACATAGACCTTCTCATTCTTGCGGCGAAGACCTACAGCATGGCTTCGGTAGTTAAAGACATGCGCCCGCTCATCGATGCGGACACCATCATACTGCCGATCGAAAACGGCATCACCACGACCACGATGCTGCAGGGCGAGTTCCCGGAGAACCGCGTCTTCCACGGCGTTGTGCTCAGGACAGATGCTCACCGCATGAGCCGCAGAGTCTACTACCACACGCTCGGCGAGATGCAGATCGGCTATGCAGACAACCGCGTCGTGAAGCCTGAGGTGCAGGAAGCGTACGAGAGACTCAAAGAGCTCGGCATCAACGTGAAGGTCTACGAGGACATGCGCAAGGCGAAGTGGCGCAAGTGGATGCTCAACACCGGAGCCAGCCAGACAGCTGTTGAGGTGCAGGCAGAATGCGGATTCTTCGGACAAGTCGAAGAGGTGCGTTCGCTGATGAAGATGCTGATGGATGAGATCCTGGCAGTCGGCAAGGCAGAGGGCGTCAATATAGACGAGAAGGACAGAGACGAGATAATCGAGATGCTGATAAACTTCCCGCCGGACAAGAAGATGTCCATGCTGCAGGACTACGAAGCCGGCAGGCCTATAGAGATAGACGAATACGCGGGCGAAGTCGTGAAGCTGGGCAGAAAGCACGGCATACCGACGCCGGCAAACGAGATCCTCTATCTCGCCATAACAGCGCGCCAGAAGATCGCCGAGCTGAGAAAAGGCTAAAAAGGTAAACGACCGACAGCAAAATTAGTTGTCGGTCGTTTTTTTATTCTCCCTCGCCGGAAAGGCAGGTCAGCAGCGTATTCCCGCTGCTGCCGCAGTAAAGGGTGCTCCGCGTCGCGCCGTCAAGGGCTGCCCGGCCTTACGGCCAGCGTACTGTCCCTTGACTCTGCTCCCGCTCCCGGCGTCCGGCGAAATGTAACATGAATACGGAGGGCATCGGCACTGCGCACATCCGTACCATGTGTAGAAAACGCGATTTCTTCTCTCGAAATGCACACTTTTCAGCATTTAAGAGCCCAGAGAGGTAACAAAACGGTCAAATTGTGTATCTTCTTGAGAATTCTTCTGATAAATACACATATTTTCCCGAAACATGTGTATCTGAAAGCAAGTAATCGTTCTTTCTACACAAGCGGCCTGCTTTTACAGAAGTTTTTTCTGAAAATGATGAGTACTTGTGCATTTTTCGAAGGTTTTCGGAAGAATATACACAATACGGGCCGCCCCGCGTTGCCGCGCTGTCCGGCGGGGCCTACTTAGCCCGCCCGCGCAGCTGTAAAGCGTGCATAAGCGGCATGGCGGCCCCCGCGAGTCAGAGGAGACGAGCGGAGTTAAAGTCCTTCTCCCAGCGTATCTATATTCAGATTCGTCTTCCAGATGTAATCTGTGCCGCTGGAATTGTTGGCGAGTATCTCGAGGAATCCGTCCTTGTCGACGATGCAGCTCTCTACCTCCGAGAGGTCGCATGAGAGCGTTCCGAGATATCTGCCGTTCTTCATATCATACATGTCGATGTAGTTGGTGCCGTGCTTGCTGCTTCCCGACAGGCATCTGAACATTATGCCCGCGTGGCCGCCGCAGTCCTGCGTATATGTATGGCCGCTGTGCTTTACCACTCCGCAGGTATACTTCACCTTGTAACCGTCGCTTATGTCGTAAGCGACCATCGCCGTCCTCGAACAGGTGTAGAGCAGCTTCTCTTTTCTGTCATAGCCTATTCCCGAGCATCCGTACTTAAGGCTGACCGAACCGTACTTGTTTGTCGACGGCTCATAGGTATAGACCTTTGAAGTCCAGCCCTTTGCACAGTAGCAAAGGCCGTTCTCATCCGCGTAGGTGAAGCCGTTCGGATGTCCCATCGACACTCTCGGGACACTTACGTCCTTTCCGTCACCGTCCACATCAAAGCTTATTACCCTGTTAGGGCTTCCCATGCCGTACGAGATGATGTACTTGTCCCCGGTATACGCAAGCCCCTGCGGAATAACTGCTCCGCCGGCTCCGGTCACCATCTTGACCACCTCGCAGTTGTCCGAATCCAGATGGTAAATAACGCGTGCGGACGCTCCGCCTGCAGACACAGCCTTTGACCCGATGACCTTGAGGCTCACGACATCATCTGCCGCATCGTATTCGAGCGTGGACTTTGCCCTCACCTTTATCTCGCAGTCACCTGCGCCGGTTATCTGTATCTGGTTTGTCGCAGGATCCACGACGGCGACCTCAGGGTCGGTGGACTCGTACTTTATGTCTGTTGCCGCGCTGGCATCAAGGCTGAATGGCTCACTGAAGCTGAATTTGGTCACCGTCTTTATGACATCGATCGACTGAGGCTTCTTTGTCCTGAAGTTTCTGATGCCCGTGGCGATACCTTCCTTATTCGCATTGTCTGCCCTTACCACGAAGGAGTAGGACGTATCTTCCTTGAGGTCTTCAACGGTGATCTCAGGCACGCTTGTCTCATATGCTGCCCAGCTGTCATCGATGGTGATCTCCTTGGCGTAATCTTCGTAGGCCTCGCCTTTTGCTTCGGCATCGGCCTTCACCTGGTCGCGCTCCTTCACCCAGACTTTGTAAACATCGGTGTTCTGTACACCGTCCCAGCTTAAGACGATGTAATTTGAACCCCTGCCCGGAGAGCTCATAGAGTCTCTCTCCACGCGCCCCGGATAGAGCCTGTAGTGCTTGAAGGCCATAACGACTGTAATAGTGAATACAGCCATCAAAATAACGGAAGCATAGGAAAAGAGCCTGATCCACTTGTGCAGGTCGAATTGAAGGTTCCCGAGCCTGAGCTGCCTTTTATATGTGCCCTTACGCTCCTTGCCCTTCTTTGCGCTCTTTACTTTTCTTCCGCGTATATAATGCGGCATCAGCCACCTCTTATACTTTTAGACAGTGAGAGCCGGTCCTTGCGGGCCGGCTCCCTAGTCCTCGTTTACTGATCTGCGTCGAACGGCAGGATCGCGACTACTCTTGCTCTCTTGATTGCCTTCGCAACTGCTCTCTGGTGCATTGCGCAAGTACCTGTGACTCTTCTAGGGAGGATCTTTCCTCTCTCTGTGATGTACTTCTTCAGAGTCTCAGCATCCTTATAGTCGATCTTCTTATCCTGGTCTGCGCAGAACTGGCATACCTTGCGTCTTCTGACGCCTGTATTCATGCGCTTAGGTCTGCTGTTTCTTTCCATGATTCGTGCTTTCCCCTTTCTTTAGAATGGAATGTCATCTTCAGCTGCCTGGAATGTATCCGGCATGTCGTCAAAACCCGTGAACGGGTCCTGCGGTGCGCTGAAGCCGGTGTCCTGCATTGCCGGAGCAAAGTCCGGTTCCCTGCCGGTAAATGTGTTGCGGCTGACACCCTGTCCTCCGCCATTACCGCTGCCAAGGAACTCCACTCTCTCAGCAACAACGTCTGTTGTGTAGACAGTGACACCTTCTCTGTTTTTGTAGCTTCCGGTCTGGATCCTTCCCAGCACTGCTACCTGTCTGCCCTTCGAGAGGTAACGGTCGCAGGTCTCTGCCTGTCTTCCCCATACCGTGATACGGATGAAGTCAGCGCCCGCGTCTTCGTTGCTGTCTCTTCTTCTCGGTCTGTCCACTGCGATGGTGAATCTGCAGACAGCCGACTGAGTGTTAGGCGTGTAGCTGAGCTCTGGATCTCTTGCAAGTCTTCCGATCAATATAACTTGATTCATCTCAGACCTCCTGTCCTTTCACTACTCTTCGTCCTGGCTAACGATGATATGTCTCATGACATTCTCGTTGATCCTGAGTCTTCTGTCGAGCTCCTTAGGCAGGTCTGCCTCGGCCTTGAACGGGATCACTACATAGTAACCAGTGTTCTTCTTGTTGATGCTGTAAGCAAGTCTTCTCTCGCCCCAAACATCAGCTTCGCCGGCCTCGCCGCCCGCGTTGATTACAGACTTAACTGTCTCAACGAGGTTTGCCTTTGTCTCTTCATCCAGGCTCGGATCAAGCACGAATAGAAGTTCATAATCTCTCATGTTGACACCTCCTGTGGTCTGGTTGGCACCGCTTCACACGGTGCAGAAAGTAATAATTAAACAGGCACGCCGCATATGACGTGCCCATATATTGTATTCAATACGACCCGCAAATGCAAGACTTTTTTATGCTGTCTCTGCAGGATCTTCTATAACATTTCCGATGTCGTCAACATCTTTGATCACGTACTTTACGCCTCTGCCGTTACCTGTGTATCTCATAACGAATGAGTAGTTGGTACCGCCGAGTTTCTGTATCCTGATGCTTCCGGCATCCCAGCCTCCACCTGCGGCATGTACTATCTGACCGTCGCCTATATACATGCACACGTGGTTGGAGCGGACGAGCACATCACCCTTACGGAGATTGCCTTTGGATACTTTTCCGACGCTCTTCCAGTGTCCGTAACGGGTAAAGCTCTTTTTGGTCATTGCTATGCCCTTGCCGGCCTGGCATGCCGCCAGCATGTTGGCATCGCCTGCGCCGTGAGCGTAGCACGCGTGTACGAACGGATTGCAGCAGTATGTCTTCTCATAGGAGTGTCCGTTCACTTTGCCCTTGCCCTTGATATTCTTTCTCGGTCCTACGTTGGTCTGGCAGAAGTAGCATCCATATCTGTGCGATCTCTTGCCTGTTCCGTAGGTGAAGGAATTATCGTTGGCGATATCTATGCCCCACTGGACTGCCGCATTGATGGCATCCTCGTTGGTCATCTCCTCTTCGAAGACCTTGAACTGTTTGCTGATATCCGGGCTCTGCTCGGAGCCGTCTGATGTGAACGCTACCAGTTTCAGCTTGTATATAGTGTCAAGATCAAAACCGGTGATCCTGAACTTGCTTTCACTGGTCTCGCCTATGATCTCATCACCGCTGTAGATCCTGTAGGTGCTGTAGTGGTCATTACCGTTCCAGCTTACCATGAGATCCTGGTCTGCAGTCGCTACATTGAATCCCGTGATCGCGTACATCTCAGCGCCAACCTTATTGCTGGCCGCACTGTACACAGGATCCTTCTTGTATCTGTAAGCCTTGACTTCGTAGTTGAACTCTCCGCCCTGGGCTTCTGCCTGCTCGTCTTTGAACTCAGTGCCTTCGGTCTGGCCGATGGACTCGCCGTCACGGAATATCTCGTATCCCGCGGCTCCCTCTACCGGCGTGAAGCTGAGTTTCATCTCGCCCTGAGTCGTATCGACATCGAGCTTCGGAGCATCAAGGCTCGGTACGACTTCAACTGCCTCGGTCTCATCTATATCGCTCGTTCTCAGGCCGTTGCGGGCAACTATCTTATAATAGTAGGTGTTTCCCGTGTGCAGCTTTTTATCCGTAAATGTGGTATCTGCTGTTGAATCGAGATACTCATAGTTCTGTCCGTCTTCGGATCTGTAAACACGGTATGCAGCCGTGTTCCCTGCCTTGTCCCACGAAAGCTGAGCGGTCGAATATGTGCTTCCGGATACCTGAAGTCCCTCCACCTCGACCGGAGTCGAAATGAACGCCAGAAGAGCGCACACCACCACTATCATGGCAGCGTCCGCTATGATGATCCCCTTCTTATGCTTTCTTACCCAGGCTTTTATCTTCTTCATATTAATCTGCGTCTCAAAGATGAGTGCCGCTTAAAACACAGCACTCATTGATTATAGGATAATCGCTGTAAAAATTCATCAAAAAAGGCCAATTTTTACAGTGTGGTTTCTGTGAATTCACTTCTGCTTTCTGTTCACTCTTGCAGCCAGCTTCATGATGTCCGCGCACGGATGCTCAAACAGCCTAAGGCTGAAGAAGGCTGTCATCAGGACAGCTATGAAAATGTACACGGCGTATGAGCCTATCATCGGAAGCCCGCCGGTCCTGAATGCGTGGCCAGGGATCATTCCGGCCACTGATGCCTTGTACTTGCCTCCGAAGAGCATGTGAATATTCGGAAGAACTGCCCAGTTGCGGAAGAGGTAGCATACAGGTCTGTGCCAGAAGTATACGTTGAGCGTTCTGGCCCCCGTCACGGTGATGAAACCGAGGTCTTTGTCCGGGATCACGGCGATTATCGCGAGCGTGATGATAATAGCTATCAGCCATATCCCGAGCCTTATTGCCCAGCCATATGTTATCGCTGCTCCTCCGAAGAAGTCAGCAAGGAATTCGTAGGAACGCCTTCCGGTGAACCATTTCCTGAGGCTGTAAGCTCCCCACGGCAGCATGCGGCACGCGATGAGCGAGAGCACTATCACAGCGGCGCCGGTGTACTTCCATTTCTTCTGCTCTATGAATCCGAGGAAAGTCCTCATATCCATGTAATAGCCGAGCATATATATAGGGAGAAAATTGATCATCCTCGACAGGCAGAAAGTGTCACCCACCGCCGGGAAGTATCCGATCACGGCGCTGAGAGCGAAAGCTCCGGTAAGCATCACCCATGGCTTTGTCTTGCCGTCTATACGTCTCATCACATAGAAAACAAGCTCAAACTCAGCCATTACGAAGAGGTACCAAGGGATGCCCGGTTCTTCTATCCAGTGCCAAAGAGGATTCTGTCCCATCAGTGTACGCGTAAACTGAAGGAACACCTTCAGAGCGTAGCCGCAGAGGAAGAACCCCAGGACCTTGTCCCAGCGCAGGCGCGTTTCTCCTTTGATGCCGAGAGACGCTCTCTCCTCCGTTATATACTGCTTGTGCACCAGACCCGATATGAAGATGAACGCAGGCATGTGGAACGAATAGATCCACAGCGTTGTCCACCTGACGAGTTCTGAGTCTGAGACATAGTCCGTTGTCATATGACCCAGCACTACCAGGAAAATGAGCAGAGCCTTTACGTTGTCGTATTTATATATCCTCTGTTTCAATTGCTTTCTCCCGTTCTTTACTGGCTTTCCTAGGTCCCAACTGAGATTATACCCCATTGGGCCGCAAATCTTAACACTTGTTTAGGTAAGCCTTAAGTCTTGTACAGAATCATTGTCCGCTTTATTGCTCTGGGTTAGCATATAACTGAAATAATGGGTAAAAGTCTGCCCCTACGGCAGGCGGGACTTTAACGTTATCACAAGGGAGATCAGAGTTATGGATGTTGCAAGAAAATATAAAACTATGCTGAACATCGCGCTCGTTCTGATCCTCATAGGTCTTGGTGTGATGGCTGCATCCTTCACTTCAGACGCTATGAGTGGTCTCGAAGCATCCGGCTATATCAACAGTTCGGGCGGCGCGGTGCTGAGAACAAAGGCAAGCACCAAGGGCGGAAGGATCGCGGTCCTTCCTAACGGCTCCACTGTGCAGGTCCTGAGAGAGGACTTCACACACAAGAAGAAGAGAAGTGCCAAGTACAGATGGTATCTGGTCAATACCGGAGCCGGTCAGGGATTTGTGCGTTCCGATCTCGTTGTCGTCACAAATTACGGTCATGCTACCGGCACGACCACCAAGAAGGTCGCTTACAGGCGCGGAGCCGGTTCAAGGATGTCCAAGAAGGGCAACATAAAGAAGAAAAAAACATTTGATATCATTCTTGAGGCGAAGGCCAAGGGATCGAGCGCGGTATGGTACAAGATATACAGGAACGGCGGTTTCTATTATGTAAAGAGATCCGGCACAAAGATCGCAAACGTCACGACCGGTCTTCCTCAGGTGGCGGTCTCAGTTGAGCCTGCCGACACTGTGGTGCAGTCAGCCGAGGCTCTCAAAGTCGTAAACGGCGCATGCGCGTGGGCGCAGCAGATAGCTTCGGATAACCGTTTCCATTACGGTCTCAAGCCATACGCACAGCATAACGGATGCTACTTCTGCGGAACGCAGATGCTTGTAGGCGGAAGGTCCAAGCTGGGTGTAAACGATTATGAATTCACCTATTGCTGCAACCCGTTCGTTCACGCGGCATTCGCGCATGGCGGCGATGAAAAGACCATGCTGCAGATATGCAGAAACGGCAGTTCCTATGACTACCATCAGGGAAGAGGATATGACGCCTCACCTCTCTTCGCCAAGCTGGGCAAGCCTGCCATGTCGAAGCTGAAGAAAGGCGATGTCATCTGCTCCAGCAATCATGTAATGCTGTACATGGGCGGCGGCAAGGTCGCCGAGGCTGCCGGAGGAGACGACAATGTACCTTACAGCGCAAAATGGAACAACTCCATCAGGGTCACCGAACTCAGCGAGTCCAGATACGCCAAGTATTACGGAGTATTCAGGTACATCGGCAACGTCAATTAACAGTCAATATCATTCTGTAAGCAAAGGACCTCCCGGCGGGAGGTCCTTCTTTTGATCATTTATTCTTAATGTCCCGGATCAGTTTATCCGGTCGAGCGTCTCACGCATCTTTGCAGCGCTTGCTCTGAGCTTATCTAATTCTTCCGGAGCGAGCTTTTCCTCAAGCCTGCGCTCCACTCCGTTCACGCCTACGATCGAAGGCACGCTTATGGCCACATCCCTTATTCCGTACTCGCCCTCAAGTGTCGATGATACCGGAGCTATGGTAAGCCTCTGGTTGAGGACGGCATCTGCCAGCGAACAGACGCATGTCGCGATACCGTAATGCGTCTTTCCTTTCGCCTCGATGATGCCGGCACCCATGCCGCGCACTTCATTATACAGTGCTGTCTTCTGTTCGTCGCCCCATGTGAGCCCGACGTTTTCGCAGTACTCTTCCATAGGTATTCCCGCTATCGAAAGCCTGCTCCAGAGCGGAAACTGCGTGTCACCATGTTCTCCGACTATGTTGCACTTGATGGCTTCAATGTTTATATCGGTATAGTCCGCAATAGCTCTAACCAGTCTGGACGTATCCAGTATGCAGCCCGTCCCGAATACTCTTCCGTTAGGAAGACCCATCCACTCCGCGACTTTGTACGTGAGTATGTCCACAGGATTGGATACAACCATGATGACGCCGTGGGTGTAATGCTCTTTGATATTATCCGTGACCTGCTTCAGGATGCCGAGGTTGTCGGATATCATGTCGAGTCTCGACTCGCCCGGGCGTCTGTTTCGGCCTGCCGTAATGATGATCAGATCGCATCCGGCACAGTCCGGATAGTCTCCGGCGCATACAGATGATGTTCCCATATACGGGATGCCGTGCTGTATGTCCTTCGCCTCTCCTTCGGCTTTCTTCCTGTCGATGTCGATCAGGATTATTTTGCTCGCGAGGTTGCGTATGGTAAGAGCGTAGGCGATCGATGCTCCTACAAAGCCTGCGCCTATTATCGCTACTTTTCGGTTGTCTATGGCAGCATAAAGGTGCCTGTTCTGTTCGTTCATAAAGTCCTTCTGTGTTTGCGGCCTAGCCTTCCTCTGCAGGATCAGCGTCTTTGCCGTTCTCCACTCTGTCTCTTGCATTCTTTACGATGCTGTCGATGAAGCCCTGTCTCCGGTTCTTCTCTGCCTCTTCAAGCTCTGAGGATGTCGGATGCATCACCTCATATATTTTGTCGAGGCACTTCTGGACGGACTCCGGATCGGTCCTGTAAACAGAGTACTTGTTCTTGTGCGAGAGGGACGCGACATAATCCATGTCGTACTCTCCCTCAACCTTCTGTGACTCTATGTCCCATGATGCCAGATCTGTCATCTGCATCTTGACGAGATCCTGTATCTCGTCATAACTCATGTTGGTGCTGAGATTGCTGCCTGCTACCTCCATGATCTCGCCGTACTTGAGAAGTATTGCCGGCGATCCCGTCATCTTGTCGATAACAGCCCTGACTACCCTTTGCTGATTCTCTACACGTGCGGAGTCCTGCCCCTCAAAGGCATGACGCTCACGCGCAAAGTACAGTGCCTGCTTACCGTTTAAGTGGTTCCATCCCTTTACATAAGAATACTCAGAGATGTCGCTGTCAAAGGCAACAGGTGAATAAACATCGATCCCGCCGATAGCGTTGATGATGCCTCTCATGGATGAGAAGTTGAGCTTAAGATAATAACTTAAGTCTATATTGAGCCAGTCTTCTACAGTATTTACCGTCTCGTCGACTCCGTATACTCCTGTATGAGTCAGCTTATCCATCTGCTGGGCTGTATGGAGCTTGACGTAGGAGTCACGCGGTATCGACGTGAGCAGTATCTTCTTGGTCTTCGGATGGATCGTCATTATCATGTTGACGTCGCTCCTGTCGAGATCCTGTTCTCCCGCCCATCTGTCGATACCTGTTATGTACAGGTTGAATGGTTCCTGAGTCGGATCAATGCTTGCCCCGCTGCCGGTCTCGGCAGTGGAGTCGTTGCTTATGGCACTTATCTTGTTCATCGTGGCATATGCGGTTCCGAGATAATATGATACTGCTCCGATAACCACTATAAAGAGCGCACCGATGATTATGCCGAGTATCCTCTTCCACCTTCTGCGGCGGGCAAGCAGCACTGTTGTCACCACTAGCAGTGCCGTTACTATACCTATGATGATAAGGTTGAGGTCAGGCGGAAAGATGCTGACAAGTATCATCATAGAAAAAAAGGCGGCAGCTGTTATTCCCATCAGCAAAACGAGGATCGCATATGGGATCCTCTTAGGGAATATTCCTCCGCCCTTTTCCTTCTTCTTTTTTGGTTTTACGTATTCTGTCCCGTTATTCTTTGTTCTCATCTGCCGTTTTGTGCTTTCCTGATTCTTCTGCTTCTGCTTCTGCTTCTGCAGCGGCCTTTGCTGCCTCGCGGAGTTCTTTGCGCCTTTCACGCTCGTAATTGAGGTACTCTGTAAAGTACTCTTTCTCGAGCTCGCTCGTGTCCTGGGTTATTATTCTCTTGATACCCTTCTTCGGCTTTTTCGGCACGATTATTATGCACAAATACAGCAGCGCAATCAAGAAGAGAAAGAATGCATCTTTATATAATTCGCGGCTGATAAGAACAGCGACTATGCCCATTATGCCGACTATGCCGTACATTATGAGTACGGAGCGCCTCTGGCCGAAGCCGGCAGCCATCAGATGATGGTGCAGGTGGCCTTTGTCCGCATGCATGATCGATTCATGCTTCAGTGTCCTTCGCAGCATAGCGAAGAGCGTATCGAAGATTGGCACCGCAAGCGTAAGGATCGGTATGAGTGCTCCGACTATAGTTGCCTGTTTGAGAGGAGATATGACTGAAAGAACGGCTATCATATAACCGAGGTATAGTGCTCCTCCGTCTCCCATAAAGGTCTTCGCCGGCGAGAAGTTGTACGGAAGGAATCCGAGGCAGCCTCCTGCCACAGCCACAAGAGCTATGCACACCGGCATGGATCCCAGCCTTGCTCCGTGGATATATGCCACGTATGCAAGGGAAAGTGCCATTATCGCTGTCGATCCGGCTGCCAGCCCATCCAGTCCATCCATCAGGTTTACTGCGTTGGTTATGCCAACTATCCAAATCACTGTTACCAGATAGCCTACTCCGGCACTCAGCATCAGATTTGTATTGGAATATGCAAGCTTCAGACCAAAGAAGTTGCTGATGAATGTGATGCGCACCCCAAGCGCATAAACGATGCTGGCAATGGCGACCTGTCCGCCAAACTTTACCAGCGGCTTGATATCCAGTATGTCATCGATTATCCCCAGCAGGTACATCAGTGCGCCGCCGAGCATGGCGACCTGTATCTTATTATTCATTCCTGCAGGAATAATAAGCGCTGCCATCGAACCTAAAAAGATGCCCATTCCTCCGAATCGCGGGATCGGTTTCTTGTGGACACGCCTTTCATCCTTAGGCTTATCTATGATACCGAATTTATTTGCAATACGAATGCTAAGCGGCGTAGCCGCATACGCGACTACGACGCTTATGATCATTGCCTGTATTATTTTACTCAGGTAGTAACTTACTCCGGGCATTATCCCCTTTCCATGGGTTGATTAGAAGGATCCGAGGTCGTAGACATAATTGTCTCTGGCCCAGTAATCTCTTTCGGCAACCCAGTCCTTCTTCTTCTTTGTTTTGTATTTCCAGACTTTTACTTTTTTATATTTCCACTTCCACTTGCCTTTTTTCTTGACTCTCTTCCACTTTACTCTCTTCTTTACTTTCTTCCATTTTACTTTGTATTTTACAGTTTTGTATACATATGTGTAATGATTTCTGCCAAAATACTCAGACAGGTAGAAGTGAGAAGTTCCGTTGCTGTTTGTTGTATGGAAGAGACCTTCAGACTCGTGTCCAACCGGAATATTGATGACAGCGTCAGGTCTGCCGCTGCTGTCGTTATTGCACGACCACATATGATCGACAAATTTGGCTTCACCGTTCAGCACCGGCTGCAGGTTTTCGCTGTTCCAGTCGAGGGCGAGAATTATATTTCTGCTCTGTCCGCTTCCCGGGCTCAGAAGGAAGTATACATACTTCTCATCAGCATCCATCGCCTGGTAGGTCTCCGGGTAAGCGCTTGTTACCTTTGTATAGATATGACCTATCGCTTCAAGGTTTTCAGCGTTGAATACCCAGATATTATTGTTTGCGCTTCCGGTAGTTTGCGGATAGCCGCTGACTTTTCCTCTTGACCTTGCTACATACACATCATACTTAGGGATGTATGAAATAGCCGCGATACCGTTGTTCTGCGCTCCCGAAGGCATTCCGGATATCTGCGATGCATATGTGTACTGAAGCGTTCTGTTTGCCTCAAGCTGAAGTGTTTCAGGATTGATGATCGAGATATTATGCCTGTATCCGCCATAGCCTACCGCAACCAGCTTGTGTCTCTTGCTGTCATACGTCATACCGTTGGCGTGATGGATCCCGATGACCGGGCCCCTGCCCACGACAGCCCCGTCGCTCAGCCTTATCTTGAGCACACGGCCCATCTGAGTAGTTGACGATGCCAGCATGTAATATGCGTAAGTTCCGTCCGTAGCAGCTCCTTGCGCAACAGCATATCCATCGTTAGGCTCGCCCAGCAGTTCCCTCAGGCTATGTCCTGTATAGACGGCCTGAGTCGAGCCGCTTGCGATCTTAGGGCGTTTGATCTCATCGAGCTCTGCAGCAGTACCTTCCGCAAATTTCTCATATTCAGGTGCAGCAGCTGCTGTTTCTCCATCTGCTGTCTCTGCGGTATTTTCCTCTTTGGCTTTAACACGGTAAGCTTCTACTTTTACAGTTCCACCCTTGTCGCTTTTGAATACCCATTTGCATTCCTTGCCGGCTTCTACCTTCTGCTCCTGGGCTTCCAGTATGCCGTTTTTATCTTCGGCAAGAAATACCATATAGTAGGCTGCGCCGTCGACCTTCTGCCAGAATACAGAAACGAAGTTCTCATCCTTCGAGGCCTTTACGGTGATCTCCGCAAGCTGTACTTCTGCCTCAGCTGCAGGTGCCACGGGTTCCGTAACTGTCTCAGGAACAGCTTCAGGTTTCACGTCAGGTTCTGCGGCAGCGTCTTCCGGAGTCACTGAATTATCAGTGTTTCCGCCTGTTTCGCCTCCGCCATTCTCAGTCTCATCAAGGGTGCCTTCATTTTCTTCGACCGTGGTGACTTCTCCGTCCTCTGCAAAGGCTTCCACGAAATCGTAGCCTGTCATCGACAGAGTCATCATGAAGGTCAGTACCAGTGCAAATAATCTTTTCGCAAGTTCTTTCTTAGTCATTTAAACCAGCTCCGTTTTCCCCCATTATCGCATTCTCCGCGAATATAACATTCCATGTTCATTCTATCAAAAAGCGGGGAGCGGCTTTTCTTTCATATACAAACATTAAGGTCACAATTGACTGCCCTTTAGTATATCACAAATCAGTAACCTTTTTTACGCAGGTATTCATAAGTGCGCTTGCTGTTATCCGAGTCGATATATTTGAAGTATCTGCTCCGCATCTCTTTTGCGCGCTCGCTCTCCTCGAATCCGTTCTCTATATTACTGCGTATGCCTTCGATAACGTCATCGAGTTCTGTATACCTGTCACCGAAGAGATCATGCTCCATGTCGAGGTAGCTGCCGTGTGCTTCCATGTACATATCGTAGTCAAACTGGTAGAAGATGACCGGTTTGCCCATGTAATACACATCCCAGCATACGCTCGAGTAATCCGTGACCAGCATCTGGCACTTCATCATTATCTCGTTGAGCGGTCTGCTTCCGAACTGCACCAGCTCTATGTTCTCGGACGGCGAGCTGAAGCGTCCAAGGTAGTCCTTGAACTTCGGGTGGATGAAGAATATCAGCTTCACTCCGTTTTCCCTGAGGCACGCATTCAGCTTTTCGCTGCCCAGCATCTCCATGTAGTTCCTGAAATAGTCGCTCGCAATGAAGTCTTCGTCAGGCTTTTCCTCGAGCCATGCCCTCCAGGTAGGCATCACCAGTACGATCTTTTCATCAGGTGTCGACTTGTCTTCGAGCACATCCCAGCGCGTGAAGCCGAGAACCGGCGCGTTCGACGGCGAGTATCCCCAGAACTCATCCATTATGTGCTGCTCAAAGTCTGAAGTCGTGGTGATGTGAGTCATCGGGCTGCTGCCCTTTGCTCCGAAGAGCCCGTCCGTTCTCTTGAGCGCAGTCACTCCGTGCTGAAGGAAGTGGATCGGCCTCGACGCCATGCGGATCGAGATCAGATTAGGCTTTGGTCTCCATGCGTAAAGGTGTTTTCTCGAGTCAGATCCAACGTATACGCGCGCGTTTATCGCGTACAGCAGATGCCTGAAGCTCATAAACTGCAGCACCTGTCCGCCGTACGGCTTAAGCTTTTCGTAATCAGCGGCTTTCTTATCTATTACATAATATATGTCTTTCTTCTTCTCTTCAGGCAGGTTCTCCATGCACCATTTGAAGAAGTAATAACCGTTGTCCTGCGCCGCCGAGCAGAATTTCTCGAAAACCAGCCATATGCGGCGCTTTCTGTTCATCCTGCTCCAGAGTATGGACCAGACCGGTACCGCGACTTCTTTGAACCTGGTGGTCCTGTTGTCGTAGACAGTCTTCTCTCTCAGCGTGAACGCCAGCGACCTCGAAAGCGAGATGTGCGGGAATGCGACGTAGTCGCCGAGTTCGCACTGGTAGAAGCTTCTTCTGAGCTTCTTTCTCATCTTACGGCTCAGCATTATGGAGTAGTCATAGGCCTCTCCGTCCTTCTCGGCCGTCACGTAGATATCCCAGTAGAGGCAGCCGTGCCTGAGTACCGACATATCCATGGAGGCTTCGATGATGATGTCTCCGTCGCCGGATGCATTGAAGTCCATGTCATGCGCTATGGATTCCATCTCGCTCCTGTACTCGAGCACCACCCTCTTCACGGAGCCGATGGTCCTTGCTTTTATGCTGAGCTGCAGCATGCTGCCGCTTGTCTTTATATTCAGGAGCTCTGTCCCCGGCATCTTATAGTTGATGGCCTTGCTGACCGTGATGTCTCCGACCTGTCTCCTGAGGTTTCTTTCCTTTACCTCTGCCTTGACGGCCTTGCTCCTGCTTCTGGATTCCGCCATCGTCTGCGGAACGGCTTCGGTCGTGAAGACATATGGGAACTTTCCGTCGTAAAGCTCTTTCAGCCTGTCGCCCGCCTTTATGCCAAAGCCCGCCTGGTGGAAGACAGCCACATCGTCAGGTCCGAGGTCCTTCGCCGCTATGTCCATATCGAGGCGGCCTGCTATCTCGCGGAAGTTAACGACCCTGCGCGGCTTATCTTTGTTGAAAGAATAGTCTTCCGTCTTCATGCTGCCGGCATCGCCCGTGAGCATATATGTCATGAGGTCTGCCGCGGCTGTCTTTGTATCATACTGGATAAATCTCTCTCTATACGATCTGTCGTCAGCGTAGCTCAGCTTCTCATAAGACCTGGTGCGGAACATCTCCGCGAGTTCTTCGAGCGTATCCACCCTCGCGAAAGGCAGCTCTTCTATTCCGAAGTACATTCCGCGCTCCGATGCGTAGTTGTCGTAGTCATAAGTGAAGAGTATGACCGGCTTTCCTGTTATTGAGTAGTCGAAGAAAACGCTCGAATAGTCAGTGATGAGCGCATCCATGCTGTTGATGAACTCGTACTTCTCAACGTCCTTCGGGAACGGGAATATATGTGTGAAGCCGCTTAGATCTATCGCCGTCTGGACGATAGGATGCAGGTTCACGTAAAGCTTCTGGTCGTCTGCCAGAGCCTCATCCATCGCTTTGAGCTGCAGCAGTGTATCATCGACAAAGCTTCCAGTCTCTATGTTGCGGTTGTCCTGTCCGCGCCATGTAGGCATATAAGCGAGCGTGCTGTACTTCTCATCTCCGCAGAGCTTCTTTATCTCTGCTGCCTTTTCCTTATCACAGAAAACGGAGTTTCTCGGATAACCGTGAGTGATCACTGTACCCGTGAAGAGATCATCGAGCACGTAGTCGTGCATCATGACTTCTCTGGTGAAGTCATTCGGGAAGAGCAGATGGCTCGCCTGTATGAAGTTGTGCTGCGAGTTGTGTATGGATGCAAGCTCGCCCTTCATGCTGCGGCCGAGGGTCTTCCATGGTGTTCCGTGCCAGGTCTGAAGATACTTCTGCCCGTCGCGCCTTACTATATATGAAGGAAATGAGCTGTTGTTTATGAGCAGCCCGGCCGTCGCCAGCAGTCTTGTGTACTCGTCCGAGTGGATGTGGACGAGGCCTATGCACTCCTCGTATCCAAGATCCTCGATCGCCTTTTTGTCTCTGCCGAGATCATTGGTCGAAAAGTACAGCTTCAGATCTGAGACCTTGAGTCCGTTCGGAAGTTGCGTGTCTGCAGGCATATCAAGAAGAGCCCTTGCCATCGCAAGCGGCGTGTCGGAGATCTCCTTGCCGTGGAAGGATTCAAAGAGTATCACCTTCTCATCGACAGGTTCTCCTGCCCGGTGCTTCGCATACATGAAGCGGAGCCGGTTCTTCTTATCCATATACTTTCTGATGTCAGGAATTCCCATGTCTCTTCTTTCTGTCAATTATCCCGAGAGCGATCATAAGGAACAAGCCCACGCCGCTGACTGCAAGCGCGATGTTGCGGTTATGATGATCGTATCTGAGCTCCACAGTGTGCGTGCCCTTTGTGACAGGTGTCGCGAAAAACGCGATATTCGCGTTGTGGATCTCTGCCACCTGTCCGCCGTCTATGAATACGTTCCAGTTTGTGTTGACCGGGATCGAGAGGAAGAGCCAGCCGTCATCTTTGGCATCGAGTTTTCCAGATACAAGGTCGGACTTCCTGTCAGTCACCTCGTAGACCGACTCGCATCTCTCGGCAGCGTATTTATCGAAGTTTTCAGTGCTCATCGCTGACACATAGAGTTTATCGAATACGTATCTGCCCGGTTTGCTGAACTTTATCTTGAGCCTTCCCGAGAAGTCCTCGTAGTAACCCATGTTGAGGTCATAGTCGACTATGCCCGCGATGGTCTGATTGTTCTTCTTGTTATTGGCCTCGACCTGTTTGTCATCCTTCTTGCATTTCACTTTGAAGTCGCCTATGTCTTCACCGGCGTCATTCACTCTTCTGAGGTTGTCAAAAGATACCACCAGCTGACAATTCTGTGCCTCTTCGGCAAAAAGGACCATATTGGCGTCTTCTTCGGTGACGATGTAGGAGTCTCCGTCCTTCTGTATGCCATTCAGCGAGATTATTTCAAACGGAACATCCTTTATATCTGTCTCGATGTCTGCGGCCGTTATCTGTTTGGTCTCATCCATCTCAGCCGCCTCTTCATCAGGCACCACGAGAGCCTGCATCAGAGCCTGCTCGCGCTCGAGCCTTGAGAGCTTGCCGAATTCCGACTCGGTCATGAACTTATCGTAGAGGAATCCGAGGCTCGAATCATAGCGGCTCTTAAATACGTTGACTCCGTCGAGTTCGCCCATCGGATCGAAGGAATAGCCGGCGAAAGCATCGGCGCCGAGCCTGTCGTTTTTCACATCATCGCCAAGGAAGTACTTCACTCCGTAGAGGAAGTCAAGGCCCATGCGGTTGCCGTTCGACTGCATGTACACCCTCTTGGAATATCCGAGGTTGTTGCCCACCAGCCTGTTGAATTCCGACAGCCTTGACGGCAGCTTGGAGTCATAAACGTATATCGTGTCATTGCCCCACCAGAGGTTCTCGTTGACCGGCTGGTCGGCCTTGAGGTGCGTGTTGATCCAGTCTGCCTGGTCGATGCGGTAGAAACCGTCGTCCTCTATGAGAGCGCCCGCGCGCTGCGTGGAAGCCTCGAGCTGGGCATTTATCTCGCCGTATTTGAAGAATTTCTCTTCGATGTGGCCGTAGAAAGTCGCGTTCCAGACCAGCACCAGAGTTCCCATTACGGCGAGCGTAATGAGCGACTGCCTCAGTCTGAGCGAAGCTTTGAGCTTCGGAGCCAGCCAGATGAAGAGTATCATCACGAGACCTGCCGCCAGATTGCCCCCGACGAATGCGAGGTGTCTCTTTGACATATCCCCTGTTATATCGAGGTAGGCAAAGCCGAGCGTAGTGAAGGTTATAGCTGCCCACCATGCCAGCATAACGAATACGTTTCTGCCTTTGGCGAGCTCGTCAAGATCCATGTGCTCTGCCGCTGTCCAGACGAGGAAGAAGATGAGCATGAAGTACCATCTCTTTGTCTCGTAACTGAAGGCATTGAACATCGAATTGCAGGCCGGGCTGAGTGCCATGGCGCCCATGATCGCCGCCATGATGACATGCGTGGCTTTTATCGTAGGCCTGCTCCTGAAAGCAGGTATCACTATGAGAGCCAGCACCGGGATGCCGATGTACTTATAGCCGAAGGTATAGCCCTCGGACAGCAGGTTCGTCATCGACTTGAGGTAGTGCGCTGTATCATAGAGAAGATGCAGCGCAGGTCTTGTGCCTGTCGAAGCTCCCGACAGCGTCACTATGGTAACGTAGACGAAGACGGCCGACAGCATTATGCCGGTCACGCCGTAGAGTATGAACCTGCCTATATATGCGAAGTATTCCTTCGCCTTGAATTCATGGTAATAGAAGTATCTGAGTATTATATAGTTGATGATACCGATGGCCGCCATGTACGCGAGGTAGTAGTTGATGCCCGTCGTGATCCCGACTATGAGCATAAACAGCACCGGCGATTTGCCTTTATATATGCGGTCGACCGACATCACCAGCAGCGGGAAGAGTATGAAAAGATCGATAAACTGGCCCTGCACCAGAGCCACATTTATGGTAAAGCTGCTCGCGATGTAGCAGATGGCTCCGAAGAGAGCCTTGAAGTTATCGAGTTCTATCTCCCTGCAGAAGAGTATGAAAGCGAGACCCGCGAAGTAGAGCCTCAGAACGATGGCTATGGTATAGCCGAGTTCGATCTGGCCCGCAGGGAAGAAAGATGCCAGCATCATGAACGGATCGATCGGCAGCTTGGTGTCGAGGCCCATGCCCCTGTCCCACGACCACAGCGGGTAACCGTCGCCGCCCAAAAGGCTCCTGAGGTTGTTTCCCATCTCGGCCGTCCAGAAGTAGCCCTGGTCATACGCATCCGAACTGTTCACGAAGGATCTGCCCTGTAAAATGAACAAAGCAAAAATCCCCGCCATAAGTACACAGAATATGACGGTGTAGGTCAGTATTGTACCGGCGGTGGATCTAAGCGGTCTTATCTTTTTCATTCTTTATCAGCGCTCTGCGTAGAACTGTTTTATCTTGTCGCAGATGAATTCCACATTGTCGTATCCGAGTCCGTAGAACATCGGAAGACGCAGCAGTCTTTCAAAGGTGTTTGTTGTGTATCTATCTTCGCCGTGGAAGCGCCCGAACTTTGAGCCGGCAGGTGCGCTGTGGAGCGGCACGTAATGGAATACCGCGAGTATTCCATTGCGCTTCAGGAAGGCTGCGAGCTCTGTCCTCTCTTCGATGTCCTTTACCTTGATATAGAACATGTGAGCATTGTGCTCGCACTCCTCAGGGATCACCGGGAGCTCGATCCGGCCTGTATCGGCAAGCGGAGTCAGCATCTCATAATACTCATTCCAGCTGGCCTTTCTGTCTTCATTTATCCTGTCGGCCTCTTCAAGCTGAGCATACAGATAAGCGGCGTTCATCTCGCTAGGCAGATAGGACGATCCCATATCCACCCAGGTGTACTTGTCCACCTGTCCGCGGAGGAACTTGCTCCTGTCTGTGCCCTTTTCTCTGATGATCTCGGCTCTGTCTACCTTGGACTGGTCCTTGATGAGGAGAGCTCCGCCTTCGCCCATGCTGTAGTTTTTGGTCTCGTGGAAGCTGTAGCAGCCGTAGTCGCCTATGGCGCCGAGAGCTCTGCCCTTATATGTGGACATAACACCCTGAGCAGCATCTTCTATTACGAGAAGATCATGACGTTTCGCGATGTCCATGATGGTATCCATCTCGCAGCCAACGCCTGCGTAGTGCACCGGAGCTATCACCTTTGTCTTGTCCGTGATGGCATCCTCGATGAGTTTCTCGTCGATGTTCTGGGTGTCAGGCCTTATGTCTACGAAGACCAGCTTTGCTCCGCGGAGCACAAAAGCGTTCGCGGTCGATACGAAGGTGAAGGACGGGAGAATGACCTCATCCCCCGGACCTACCTCACTCAGCATGGCCGCCATATCGAGCGCAGTAGAACAAGCCGTCGTAAGAAGCGCCTTGCTTACTCCGGTCCTGTCTTCGATCCACTTGTTGCACTTCCTCGTGAACTCTCCGTCCCCGCAGATCTTGTGCGCGCGGATCGCTTCCATTATGTAATCCTGCTCTTTGCCGATATACGGCGGCACATTGAAGCTGATCATCTCTTTACACCTTTCCTTTTGTCCCTATTCCTTTTTCGCGACGGTCTAGCGGTTTCCGTACATCTTTTCGTAGTACTTCTGGTATTCTCCGCTCACGATATTCTGCCACCAGTCCTCGTTGTCGAGATACCACTGGATGGTCTTCTTGATGCCGTCCTCAAACTTTGTCTCAGGCAGCCAGCCCAGCTCTTCGTGGATCTTTGTAGGGTCGATAGCGTAACGCTGGTCGTGTCCCTTTCTGTCCGTAACATATGTGATGAGGCTCTCAGGCTTGCCGAGCTGGTTCAGGATTATCTTTACTACCTCGATGTTTGCCTTCTCATTGTGGCCGCCGATGTTGTATACTTCGCCGACTCTGCCGTTCTCGAGAATGAGGTCGATAGCTCTGCAGTGGTCCTCAACATAGAGCCAGTCTCTTACGTTCAGTCCCTCGCCGTATACAGGCAGCGGCTTGTCTGCCTGGGCATTAGCGATCATCAGCGGGATCAGCTTCTCAGGGAACTGGTAAGGGCCGTAGTTGTTGCTGCAGCGGCTTATAGTTACAGGAAGACCGAATGTGCGGTGGTATGCCATCGCCAGAAGGTCTGCCGAAGCCTTTGATGCCGAGTAAGGGCTCGATACCGTAAGAGGCATGGTCTCAACGAAGAAGAGGTCCGGCCTGTCAAGAGGCAGGTCTCCGTAAACCTCGTCCGTTCCTACCTGGTGGAATCTCTTTACTCCGTATTTGAGCGATGCATCCATCAGAACCTGTGTGCCGAGGATGTTTGTGCGCAGAAAGAGACCCGGATCCTCTATGGATCTGTCTACATGCGACTCAGCGGCGAAGTTGACTACTACGTCAAACTTCTCCTCTGCGAAGAGCTTGTCGATGGCCTGGGCATCAGTGATGTCTGCCTTCACGAACTTGAAGTGAGGGTCATCGATGACTCCGGCCAGTGTCTCAAGGTTGCCTGCGTATGTGAGCGCGTCGAGTCCTACGATATCGTAGTCAGGATGCGCTTCGAGCATGTGAAATACGAAGTTGCTGCCTATGAAGCCGGCAGCTCCGGTTACTAAGATCTTCAAATCTGTGTCCTCCGTTTTTTGTTTAGATTATTCGTACTGAAGCTTCTGGATAAGCTCGTAAAGAGCCTTTGCTGAATTGAAGTTTTCAGGAAGCAGGTCGTTGACGTTGATCTCAACATCGAACTCGTCGTTTACGTCTGTAACGATCGCGACGATGTCGAGGGAGTCGAGCATCTCATTGTCGATCAGCTTGTCTTCTTTCTCGAAGTCGATGTCAGGCCTTACTTCGCTCATGATCCTCAGCAGTTCTTCCATTTTGTTTCCTCCCTGTCTTTTTTATCTTTTCTTTATCTCTTCTTTGAGCGCTGCCCTGTCGATCTTTCCGTTCTTGTTTGCAGGCAGCTTTTCATATCTCTTGTATATATTCGGCCACATAAATTTTGGCAGCTTATCGCTAAGGAATTTTACAATGGCCTTTGTGTCTTCTGTCTCCGACTGATAGCAGCATACTATCTTGCCGCGGGCTTCATCATACAGGCAGACGGCTATGTCGATGAACGGGATGGCATTGAGTGCGACCTCGATCTCACCAAGCTCTATCCTGTGGCCCATGTGCTTTATCTGGAAGTCGCGCCTTGACGCAAACATCAGATCGCCGTTCTCAGCGTAATATGCTACATCGCCCGTGCCGTACAGAATGCTGTTGTACGCGGTGATGGTTGGGTCTCTGAAGAAGGCTTCTTTCGTCTTCTCTGGGTTGTTCCAGTAGCCGAGTGCCAGGCATGTGCCCGAAACGCAGAGCTCGCCCTTCACTCCCGGTTCGGTGATGACCTTCTCTCTCTTGTCGTCAAGGATGACGACTCTGCAGTTTCTGAATGGCTTTCCGATAGGCAGCGGCTTGAGTTCGTCCTGCTTGCCCTCCGGTACTATATAGTATGTGCAGTTGCAGGTGGTCTCTGTCGGTCCGTACAGGTTGACATACATCGCCTGCGGGATGTTCTCTATCCAGTAATTGAGAGCCTTTATTGGCATTACCTCTCCGGAGAACATTACATATCTGAGATCAGGCAGCTTATCAATGGCTCCGAAAGCCTTGAAGTCGGCAACTATCCTCATAGCCGAGACAGCCCATACGAGCATGTTCACGTTATGCTCTACGAGGAACTCGAAGAGCAGCTTAGGCATAGAGAACAGTTTTCTCGGGATTATCACTACTGTCGCGCCGTTTCTCATCGCGTTGTAGATGTCCTTGACGAAGGCATCGAAATCGAAAGGCGCCTGGCTGCCGTGTACCATGTTCTCATCGAAGCCGAACGCATCTGCCATAGCCTCTACCCAGTCGACTATGGAGCGGTGGCAGGGAACGATGCCCTTCGGAACTCCTGTCGAACCCGATGTGAATACTCCGTAGAGGGGATCCGTATCGATTGAGTTCATGCGTACTTTCTTCAGCATCTCCTCGTCGGCAGGCTCACCCAGCATATCCTTGACAGGGATCGCACCTTCGATCACATCGGCGTCCTTGAGTCTTCCGTCGATCACCGCCACAGGTTCGAGTGTGTCATAGATGAGCTTTACTCTTTCTGCAGGCATTGTGTTGTCGATAGGCACATAGAAGTTGCCGCTGTAGACGACCCCCATGAAGGCTGCCACGGACCACACGTTTCTGTCGATGACTACTGCCACAGGTTTATTATAGCTGTCCTTTGTGACGTTCTTCAGAAGGTATGTTCCTATCCTCTGTGCCGCATCCATGTATTCCCTGTAAGTGAGGGACTCATGCTCGTCCTTGAGCGCCGTTTTGTCAGGCACTCTTGCGGCACTATGCTCAAGCATTTCAAGTACGTTTCTGATCATGTTTACTCCTAGAACTCTCTGTAGATGAATACGGTCGGATCATATCCCGGTCCGTAGATTCCGAAGAGAAGCACCGCCACAAACAGCAGTATGTACGCAGCCCATCTGATCCAGAGCTTTCTGCTGTCGAGGTACTCTCTCATCTCTGCGTCAGTACCGGATCCTTCGTCGTCTCCGGCCATCTCTATGATCGAAGATCCGCCGCCCGAAGCAGCCATCTTCGCGTTATACAGTTTCTCCTGCTTTACGCTTACCAGGAAAACTACCCCGATAGCTACCATGAGCAGAAGATAGTCATATTTTGTAAGTCCGAATTCCTTGTATGCCGTGAGGAATCCTCCGGTATACGGAACAAAGAGCGACTTTATCATGTGGATGGACGCCTTGAACGACTTACCGTTCGAGAAGATACGTCCGAAAGCCACTATGCAGTATGTCCTTATCATGCCGAAAGCACGCCAGCCGAGGCTTTCCTGCTTTACGTGCAGAGCTCCGCGCCATTTCTCAAAGCTCGGCTTGAGGATATCCGCAAGGCAGATGATAGTCGCGTTGTACAGACCGTAGCAGACGTTCTGCAATTCACCGCCCTGCCACATACCGATACACAGGAATACGAGGTAGTTGCCTATGAAGACCGGCACCATCTTTCCTATCCTGTCTCCGAAGACCTTGCGGGCCTTCTTTCCGAGGTTGCCTATAGGTTTGGACATAGCGACCGAGAAGAAGATGTAGTCTCTCGTCCAGAAGGACAGGGATATATGCCATCTGTGCCAGAAGTCCTGCAGGTTTTCGCCGAAGTACGGGCGTCTGAAGTTCCGGGCCATGTCGATGCCCATCATCTGGGCAACGCCGCGGGCGATGTCCACGCCTCCGCTGAAGTCCATGTACAGCTGTATGGAATAGCAGAGAGCCGCAAGGATGACAGGCCATCCTGTGTACTGATCCCAGTCGGTATATACCTCACCTACCAGCAGCCCGATGCGGTCCGCTATTACAAGCTTCTTGAAGAAGCCCCAGAGTATCAGCTGCGCGCCGTGTGTAAGGTTGGCGTATCTGAACGGGTGCCCTTCATACAGCTGATTTGCAAGCTGGTCGTGTCTCGCGATCGGGCCCTGGATTATCTGAGGGAAGAAAGAGACGAAGAGGGCGAACTTGGCGAGATGCCTGTCTGCCTCATACTTGCCTCTGTATACGTCTATCAGATAAGCGGCTGACTGGAATGTGTAGAACGAGATGCCCAGCGGAATAAGGATGTCTCCCTTGAAGATGTCGATCCCGAGGACCTCGAAGTAATATCTGAAGTATTTGAGCAGGATGAGGATGCCGAAGTCGATGCCGAGCACCGCTGCGAGAGCACGCTTCTTCGTCTTTCCGGCGAGTTCCTTGTATGCTTTCCTCTCCTCACGCGTCATCTCCGATCTGTGATCGGCGAGGTACTGCTTCTGCTTTTTGTCTTCATTATCGATGTATATAGCGCCGAAGAACGTCACTACAGTTGTGGTGATGATAAAGATAAATGACTTGGCGCTCGCGTCAAGGTAATAGTAATAGCTGGCAAGCAGCAGCACTACCCATCTGTACCTGACCGGAGCTATATAATAAGCGATAACGACCAGCGCGACAAATATTAAAAATGCTAACGATGTAAATGCCATTATTGTCCTCCGGTCTTAACTTCATTTACGCGCGCCATCATGGTAATGAATTTTTCGTAGTATGTAGTCTCCATGTTCTGCATGAGTCTCTCATACTCTTCTTCCCATCCGGAGTACTTGTCATCGCCGCGTCTGTCAGGGATATCGTAATTAGCTTTGATGTATTTCGAGATATAGTCTGTGTACAGCGTGGAGCCGTAGTAATTCAGATGCTCTCTGTTATAGTAGCAGCATTTGTCATTTAGCCCAAGGCTTGCCTTCGCCTCAAGCGGCAGGAAGTTGAGTACAGTGTAGCCTCTCTCTTCGCAGATCGCCTTTGAATAATTGAGCCTCTGCATACCGTACTCCGTGCACTCATACGGAGAGATCACGAACAGGACCTTGGTGTCTATGGTATCGCAGTAGTCGAGCAGATCTCTCAGTACCGCTTCCGTCTCAGGAGCGATCTTCGCCTGTGAATCGTTAGTCTGTATCGAGCTTATCTCGGTAGTCTTGAAGCAGACGCCATGGTCCAGCGTATAGCCTTTGTAGTAATCGATGTTGCCCCACTTCTTAGGCTGCTTGCTAGGATTCCATCTGCCGTGGTACTTGAGCAGCGGGAAGTAATATGACAGACCGCTTGTATCGATCGTGTTCTCGCCGCCTTCCGCATAGTCGATGACCGCCTGTATGGTGTCTATCTTGTTCTGCGACATCTTCATGTTGTCGACCATCCTGCGCACAGCGACATCCCAAAGTTTGTCTTTGTCCTGGCACGTGCCTCTGAGCTCGACTATGAAAAGCTCCGGCTTCTGCGTCTTAAGCGTCTCTTTCATAAGATACTTCGTAAGAACAAAAGGCTGCGTGCCGCATGCCATCGTATACGCTGCGATGCCGTCATCGTGGTAAGCTTTCGGCACCACATAAGCTCTCTGGCTCGCGCTCGTACCAAAATATACGACGTCTACGCTGTTTTCCTTCTGCTCGTAGAACTCGTCCATTATGTGCTCGGATTCTTCAGCGTCCGCGAATCCCAGAAACTGATTGAAGCCGAGAGTTATCAATAAAATCAGACACAAAAATACGACAGTTCGCACTGCATTCCACGGATGTCTGATCTTCTTTCCTTTAGCTGCCAAATATATCCTCCTGAAAGCAAAAAATATAACCGATAAATTATAGTATAAAAAAAGCTGTCATTCAAGTAACGGCAGCCTTTCCGGCCTAAACAGTTTTACAGTGTATCAAAGCCTTCAGCGGCTTAATTGTATCATATATGCCCCGCAATTATGATAGTATTAGCATTAAGAAATACACAGGAGACCGGAGTGGACGCAAAAAGAAGAAGGAAAATACGAAATACAGCCATTATCGCCGCGGTGGCGCTTCTTATCGCTGCCGCTGTCGTTTGCCTTAACATGATCGCAGACGTCAGGGAAAACGGCAGAAGGTACCAGAACCCACCTGAGTATGTGCAGATATCCGATGAGATATCGACTCACGGATACGATTACTACACATCACCGGTTCTGGTAAACAAGTACAGCAGCAGGCGCGCGCACATCAGAGCGATGATCAGGACCGCATATAAATATAAAGGGGACCCTTTCGTAAACAGAGAGTCCGGCGAGCCGGGCAAGGGTGTTGACTGCTCGGGCCTTGTGATGCAGGCCTGCTACGGAGCGGGAGTCGACCTTTGGCCGAGCAATCCCTACCGCCATAAATACGGTGAGGATAAATACGAGTGGGAATCCCGGGAAATAGCTGCCATGAATGGCCTGAAAACGGTGCCGTATGAAGAACGGAAACGCGGTGATCTTATATTCTACGCTAACAAGGAAGATGTCGTTACCCATGTCGCGATCTATCTTGGAGGCGGAAAGATCATACACTCGTCGGGCAGCCTCGGCGGTGTTGTGATCACTGACGTGGACTATACGGAAAAGGCACATGTGTGCATGGTTAGACGCATCTTTAATTAATTGTTGCTATCAGAAGCGCTTTGCCCTATAATATAAGGACTAAGGGTATGTAAATCTCTTTGCCATAAGCGCAATAAGAGTTAAAAGTTATTACTACTATAGTGAAGAGAGGAAAATGTAATTATGAAGAGATTAAAAAGCAGACTCGCGATTATTCTGACACTGATGATGATTTTTACATCGTTCGAATTTGTCGGAGTATTCGCGGCTGAGGAAGCGCTCGGCAATGTCAGCGTAGCAGCTTATTCCAGCTCAGATAGAGTAGTGTTCATATGGAACGCTGTTGAAGGTGCTGATGGATATATCATCGATGGATCGACGAAGGTTCCTGCAAGCCAGCTCAGATATGACAAGATAGTTGGAGAAGGCGGGTATGCTGCTATATCCGTTCAGGCATACAAGGATCCTGAAGAGGTAACAGCAGATGACCCGGACGCTGGACAGGCTGCAGCTGCAGAACCTGTTTATTCAAACGTAGCTACCGCAGCCGGCAATGCTGTTCAGACTATCCGTTACAGAGTAAGGATCAAGAAGGGCGGCACACTCAAGGCACATGGCGGAAACGGACCTGGAAGCATCAGAGTTACAAAGGGTCAGTATATCGACTGCTACGGATTCGGCGGTGGTAAGTACATCTTCAACTATGGCGGCAGCATCTTCTACTGCAACAAGAGCCGTACAAATAAGAGATCTTGCATCTACAACAGCGGCAGAACATACAGCGCACAGGAGGCTGAGTTCTTCGTGAACGACAGAGGCCTTAGTAGCAGCACAGGTACCCTCGTATGGATCAACACATATACGCAGACTCTGTACATGTTTAACGGTTCTGCAGGTAGCTGGCACTGCGTTCTCGCAAGCAAGTGCTCAACAGGTAAGGCTGCTTCGCCTACACCTACCGGAGTTTCGGGACATAAGACTATCTGGAAGAAGATCAAGAAGAGACACGGTATCAAATACTGGTCACCGTTCTCGCAGATCAACTCCGTACACTCCAAGAAGGCTAAATGGAGAATGGGCGCTCCTAAATCAAACGGCTGCGTAAGAAACTACATCGATGCAGCATACGCTGTTTATGTAGGTGCTCCGATCGGAACGAAGGTCCTCGTGTACTAGTCGGAAGAAGCGATTCAGCAAAGGCAAAGAAATACGAGAGAATCAGAATTATCTGATTCTCTCGTTTCATTTAAGCGATTATTATCTTATTCAATCAGGGACTCTGCAGTCTCTTATCAATTCCCGCCTTTTCCCGTTCCCGGCTTCAGCACTACAGCTTCGTCATCATTCTCCAGATCCTGGCACATAAGCGTTCCATCCTGTGCGTAGAACAGTTTCCAGTATATCAGGGTGTCACTGCTCTTGATAACGATTCCCGATCCGTCATACTTCCATCTCCCGTGAAAGGATTCCTCTGTGATGTTACCGGTCCAGGTACCGTCTTCTTTGATCCTGAGATTTATATTGCCCCAGAGATATTTTGCCTGCTCCGAAGGCGCCTGCCATGCTCCGACAAAATCCTTCTCTTCGTGAGGCATCGTAACTATTTCTGCACCATCTGCCTCATTCTCAAAAGCCGGGTCCTCGAAGTCGTTGTCTTCTATCTGCATCTCGCGCTTCAGCATTTCGGACTCAACGGTGCTTTCCTCTTCATCCTTCTTACATGACGTCATGAATCCTACGGAAGCTGTCATGATAAATGCCATAAAAGCTGCTGTTATTCTTTTGTTCATTCAGAGCACCTCCTTGCTGTCGATAATACAACGGTTGAATAAAAAGCGCAACTACGCTAAAATTTTGTTATGTATTCAGTAATTATTCCATGTTATAAATCATCGCACACTATTCGCGAGGTGGTAGAGCTGACAGCTGCCAAACTAGAGGAGCTGGGCCGCACCCCGTTTGAATTTGTGCTCGTAGATGATTATTCACCTGATAACGGCGAAACGATCAGCACTCTCAGAGCGCTTGCCGACGATTACAGCTATGTGAAGGTCATAGAACTGGCCCGCAATTCAGGTCAGCACAATGCCGTTATGGCGGGACTCAACTATGCGGAAGGCGATGTCCTTATCGCAATGGACGATGACATGCAGACCCACCCTTCCCAGCTTCCTAAGCTGTTTGAAGCGTTTGACGAGGGTTATGACATCGTATACGGCTACTATCCGCAGAAGCACCATAATGCCTTCCGTAATTTCGGGAGCTGGGTAAATTACACCTCGGTACGTATCCTCATAGGCAAGCCTAAAGATCTCAAGACATCAAGCTTCTGGATTATAAAGCGCTTTGTCAGGGACTATGTAGTGCAGTACAAGAGCCACTACACTCATCTGCAGGGACTCTTCCTCAGAACCACACGCAATATCGCGAGCGTTCCTGTAGAGCACTTCGACAGAGAGTATGGTCAGTCCGGCTACACCTTCAAGAAGCTGATCAGCCTGTGGTCAAATATCATGGGTTATTCGATAGTCCCTCTGAGGATCGCGACCCGCGCAGGAGTCTTCTTTGCGATTCTCGGCATCCTTGGAGCCATCTTCATTGTCCTGAAGAAGATCATTGCGCCGACAAGTGCTGTAGGCTGGTATTCGATCATGGTAGCCATCTGCTTCTTCAGTGGACTGATAATGCTCTTCCTGGGACTTATCGGAGAATACCTGGGGCGCATGTTCCAGAATCTCTCGAACGACCCGCAGTACGTTGTGCGGGATGTATATACAGGGCGCGGTACTAAAAACGGCAGTTCTGCAGACGCAAAAGAAAAATCAGATAAAGGTAAAAAGAAAGAATGAAGAAATTACTCATACTCGGTGCCGGTATCTACCAGGTGCCTTTAATTAAGACCGCAAAAGCTATGGGCATCCAGACGATAGTTGCCAGTATTCCCGGCAATTATCCGGGCTTTGAGCTTGCAGATAAGGTCTATTACGAAAACACCACAGACTATAAGAAGATCCTTGAGATCGCAAAGGAAGAAGGTATCGATGGTATCGTAACAGCAGGCACAGATGTTGCCGTGATCACTATAGGCAAAGTCTGCGACGAACTCGGTCTTAAGGGATTATCTGCCGAGGCGGCTGAATGCGCTACAGATAAGCTTCTTATGAAGCAGTGCTACGAGAAGTACGGAGTCAGGAGCGCAAAGTTCAGACGCATCAGCTTTGATGACGCGGATTATGCAAAGTCCATCGAGGATCTCACCCTGCCGGTCATGTTCAAGTCAGTAGATTCGTCCGGAAGCCGCGGAATAACAAAGGTTGACGATCCTTCGGGTTTCGAAGCTGCACGTCAGAATGTGCTCGAGAATACCCGCTCCGATTACTTCATCGTTGAAGAATATGTAGAAGGTGAAGAATTCGGCGCTCAGGCTTTTGTGCAGGACGGCAAGCTTGAATTCATACTCCCGCACGGCGACTACGTCTTCAAAGGCGACACCGGTGTGCCTGTAGGACACTTTGCTCCGTATGATCTTGACCCTGAGGTCATCGAAGATGCCAGAAAACAGCTGGCAGGCGCGGCAAGAGCCATGCAGCTCGACAATTGTGCGATCAATGCCGACTTCATCCTCAAAGACGGCAAGACTTACGTACTTGAGCTCGGCGGCCGTTCGGGTGCTACCTGCCTTGCAGAGCTCGTTTCGATCTACTACGGATTCGACTACTATGAGAAGATCATCAGAGTCGCTGTTGGCGAGAAGGTGGACTTCAGTGTATGCGACAAAGTGGACAGCACACTGAGCGGCACACCTAATGCCAGCCATCTGCTGATGTCGGATAAGGACGGTGTCATCGTCTCCCAGACTGATGGGAATGCTCCTGACCCGGATATATGCGAAGTGCAGTTTGACTACAAGCCGGGCGACAGCGTTCATAAGTTCAAAGTCGGCCCGCACCGCATCGGTCATGTGATCACAAAAGGAAAGAGCCTGGACGATGCAGTCGCGCTGCTCAACAAGGCTCTTGAGAATATCCATATCGAGGTCGAGTAATTCCCTCTTCAATACTCATAATAAATGCGCATACCGCTGCGATGCAACAACGGTATGCGCTTATTTATTGTTGTCTTGTCAGTTCAGTTCTTTGCGCTCTTTACGCAGCCGCATATACATGGCTATGAAAAGCGATGCCGCAAGTATGCTCATAAGGAGCACATACATCCACGCTGCTCCCGTTATGCCTCCGCCGGCGACGAAAGGTTTTGACAGCAGCAGCGCCAGTATAGAGACGCCGCCGTAGCAGAAGATGAGACTCTTCTGCGCCCTTATGATAGCGATAACAGTGCTGAAGTATACCGAGTACGCAAGCGGTCCGCCTCCCAGCATCACGATGCACAGCTCTTTCTTGTAATCCGAAAGGTCAAGTCCAAATACCAGCGACAGCACAGGTATGCCTATCGTAGCCGCAACTATGAGACCAAGCACCGCCAGTCCAAGCACTGCGATGCACATCTTTTTTATCCTGTTTATGAATGCGCCGTATGCCTCTTTTGTCTTCTTATGCCACAGGTGGGCATATGATGCGATCACCGGATTGAAGATGAACTGTGACACTACCTGCACCACAAACACCGGCATGAATATGCATGAGAATACAGCCTGCACATCATCATTCAGGTATGCGTCTATCGCGTACCTCGGCGCGTTGCTCACGTAGGTATTGAGGAACATGCTCACGAAGAGCGGGAATCCTTCTATGGCGAGTCCGCGGATCGCAGGTCCCCTGAATGCCGGTCTGAGAGTCTTGCAGTAGTGCCTGCCAGCGTTCATCGAAAGCAGCACCATCATTACAGCCGAGCAGGATACGCATACCACTGCCGAAAGCAGCATATTGTGTGTTATGACCAGCATGGCGATGAATATGACCAGTTCGGCAGTATACCTTATCGCCGTAGCCTTGGCAGCCACGTCGAAACGCCCCTTCTGCTGCATGTTGCCGTGATAGACATCCGAATATGCCATTATCATCTTGAGCATGCATACCATGAAGATGACAGCAAATTTGACATCTGAGTAGCCTTTCATCGCCCGCCCGTAGATACAGTATGCAAGGCTTGCGACCACAAGCGCTATGCATGTGAGCACGCGCATTCCGTGGTACTCCTCAAAGCTGAACTGCTCCTTCACGTCGGAGGCCTGGAAGCGGCGTATGCCGTACTGGCCCACGTACATCATCAGCGTCGCGACGGAAAAGGCAATAGAAATGATGCCGAGGTCAGTCGCTCCGTTTGTGCGGCTCACCACCGCCTGAAGCACCGGCCCCTGCATCGCCAGTACCGTAGCACTTACAGTGTTCCAGATGTAAGTGCTGCGGTCTATATTATCTGTTTTCTCAAGTCGTTTAACGATTGCTTCGAGCATTGTCTACACCCTGCAGATGAAGCAGCGCATCTTGCCGTTCTCATCAGGCGGGATCTCGTCCATCCACTCAAACACCAGCTTGTATTCAGGCTTGCCGTAGAGTTCTTCGACCTTGCGCTCGTAGAATGCCTCTATCTCTTCCTTGCTGTGGCTGTTGTCGCCCGGATCCTTTACGAGAAGGATGTGGATCTCGTCGATGGCCGTCTGCACGTATCTGAACTGCGCGATGCCCGTGATGCCGTTAGGGATCTTCATCAGTTCGGTAGCCGAAGTCTGGACTCCGCCCTCATGCTTGACCATATCGTTGGTACGGCCCTTGATAGTCTTTATATATCTGACTCCTTCGATAGTCTCCGAAGTCGCCGTGTCGCCTATCTCGTAGTTGATTATAGGGAAGTCGCGCTTGTAGAGCGTTGTTCCGATCACCTTTCCCTCATCTGCCAGATTTCCATCCTCATCGATCAGGTTAAGGACGTGAGTGTCTGCGTAGATGTAGTAGAGATCCTTGCCCGGCAGTCTTACAGCGCAGCTTCCGGTCTCGTTGCAGCCGTAAGCATCCATCAGGCCAGGTCCGTAGGTCTCGAGAAGCAGCTTTCGCGTCATCTCGTCGACCATCTCGCTGACCGGTGTGTACACCTTAGGCTGATGTATCTTCATTCCGTGATTCTTCGCATAGAGCGCCATCCTGACCAGTACGTTCTTTCTGAAGCAGAGGCAGTCAGGCTTGTAGTCGTTTACAAGCTCGATGAGGTCGCGCATGCCTTCGCCAACGTAAAGGTGCTCGGGCACTATCTTGCGGCGCATGATGCCCAGCTTCTGCACCCAGGAGTCGCCCTTCTTAGGGTCGACCTTGGAGTGTGTAGTCAGGAACGAGAGCATCTTGCCTGTGAACGGCTTGTATCCCGCAAACATGAGGACGCGGATCCAGTTGGCGTTCATGCATGCAGCCTCGCGGTGCGTAAGAGCAAACCTCAGAGGCACGCCCGACGATCCGCTCGTCTTGAAGACTTCCCAGTCCTCCGCCTCCTTCGGATGCGCTGCAAACTCGCTCTGCATCCACTCACGGAGGTCCTTGCGCGTCATAACAGGGAACTTCACGAGGTCCTCGGTGCTGCGGAAGTCGGCAGGTGTAAGGCCGTTCTCCTCAAACTTTTCGCGGTAATAAGGCACATGCTTATATGCCCTCTTCATCGTCTTATGTACCAGCCTGTCCTGGCGGGCCTTTATCCTTTTGTGGTCTGTCGGCACTTTCTTATCCAGCTTGAGCAGATAGTAAAGTGTCATGACGTTCTTGAGTTCTTTTTTTACAAATGAAGCCATTCGCTTCTCCTTTATTTGATTATCCTTGCAAGCACACGCTTCGATGAATTGCCGTCTTCATACGGGTTGAAGCGCTTTACGAATTCCCTGTATTTGTCATCGGCCTTCCAGCCGTCGGCCGCTTTGATCTCTTTTATTAGGTCATCTTCAGTCTGCACGATAGGCCCCGGCAGTTCTTCGAGCGACAGATAGAATCCGCGCATCTCGTTAGCGTAGTGATCAAGATCGTACATATAGAAGATGATTGGACGCTCGAGTATCGAATAGTCGAAGAAGACGCTCGAGTAGTCCGTGATCAGCAGGTCAGATGCAATGTACAGGTCATTTATGTCTCCATACGAACTCACATCCTTGATAAATCCTTCGTAACGGGCAAAGTCGAAACTGTTGGCTACCAGATAATGTGCCCTGAAGAGAATGACATATTCATCTCCAAGTTCCTTATGCAGCTTGTCGAAATCTACTTCGGTCTTGTAAGTATAGCCTTGACCGCTGGTGTGCTGATTATCTCTCCAGGTCGGAGCGTAGAGGATAACCTTCTTGCCTTCCACACCCAGCTTTTTTCTTATCGCCTTGCGATCTTCTTCGGTAGCAGTAGCCAGCTTATCGTTGCGAGGATACCCTTCTTCGATGATCTTATGCCTCTGACCGGTCTCATTCAGGTTCCAGGCCGTTGCGAACTTATCTGTAGCAAATGGAGATGGCGAGAGCATATATGAGAACTTCTCCGCATCCGTTCTGTACTTTTCTTTGATCTCGGCCAGTGAGTTCATTGCGTTATCGCTCTCAATGATATCGTAGCCAAGTCTCTTGAGTGGTGTTCCATGCCAGCACTGAAGATAGATTTGTCCTTTGCGCGGGTATTGGTGATTCAGCATGCGGTAATTCGTGATCCAGTACTTAGCCTTACGCAGAGCAATGTTATCGGCTTTTGTACGGAACTTAACTATACTCGTTCTTCCCGACTTATCATCCTTTACCAGATAGTCATACTTCTCCGGTTCCTTGAAACACCACACGAACCTGAAATCCTTGTACTCCGGTGCGGTAAGCATGTATTCGTACATTGCCTTAGGCGAGTCGCTGTAGCCGCGGCCTGAGAATGTGCGGAAATAGACCAGCTTGTCATCGAGCTTGCCGAACGGATCATCCAGCACCATCTTGGCGCGGTAAGCGTTGTCCCTGCTCGTTCTGAAAACGACACGGAATGTTTTGTTTTTCTTTGCTATGTCAAAAACTACTTTCTTGAATTTCTGTGTAACACTCATAATAATTCGATGAAATCTGCCAAAGCGGCAGTGCAGTTATCTGTATCTATGTCTATGTAACGGTCTCTAAACGCATGTAAGGCGTCAATGTTATAGTCGTTCTTGCCGATTGCCTCAGCAAGCGCATCTGCCTCTCTGAACACATAAGGTGATATAGGTTCACTCTCAAATTTGATATTAAGGCCGGTGTTGACCTCGTAATCCTCCAGGTCGTAAGCATATATGTAAAGCGGCTTGTCTGCCAGAGAGGATTCTACCACGAAGGAAGAATAGTCGCTTATTATTATGTCTGCTTTCGCAAGCCAGTCATTCGATGAAAAGGCCTCATCGATAATCACAGTGTCAAATTCTCTGGTCGTTTTGGCCGCCTCTCCTCTGTATAGAGGGTGCAGCTTAACTACTATGTTGTACTTATCCGGTCCGAGCGCATCTATTAGTTTCTGAACATCGACCGTCTTACCTCTTCGGAAGGTCGGTGCGTAAAGAATAGTTTTTCTGTCATTCTTTAGCTGCGGATAAACCTTTAGTATCCTTTCGAACGTTTCATCATGCCTATCGCCGGATACGACACTTTTTATATAGTCGATGCGTGGCAGACCATATTTAACGATCTTGTTCCTGTCAGTTTTAAATGCCTCGCTGAAATGCTCAGCTGTTACATCACTTGCGCAAACCACATAATCGTAGCCGTTGTGCATTTTCATTAGTCGGGCAGTCCTTTCAGATGATCCGCCCTCTTTGCCTACTGTCTGCCATCCGAATTTCTTTATGGCCCCAAGTGCATGCCACATTTGAACGACCTTGGTTCCCTTGCAGTGTGGTATCATGCTGGCCGGTATGATATATGTATCAAGAACCACTACATCTGAAGCAAGTATCACAGCTTCTTGCTTCAGCACATGGCCTGCATAGCCGAGTGCCTTAAGCGATTTGTCCTTAGTCAAAAGCTTGCTCAGCACTTTGACTTTGACACCTCTCTTAAGCAGCTCCGATTCGAGCATGGCAACATCAAGCGTCCTGTTGTCGCTCTCCCGGCTTATTATTGAGACCCTTTTCCGCTTTGTTTTCATAACACTTAATTTTACCACATATCCTGAAAAAACCTGAAATGAATAAGAGGAAATCAGCTGTTTTAGTCTGATTTCCTCTTTGCTTGTAGTTCAGTTCATTATTTCACTTTTACAGATTTGGACTTCCATACGGATACATGATTTCCGGCGGCATACGCACGTATTCGCACATAGTATCTGGTTTTGGATTGCAATCCCTTGATTGCTTTGGATGTCTTTTTCTTGCCTGCGGTTGTGACTGCAATAATATTAGTGAATCCCGGGTCTGTAGCTACTTGGATCTGTATGCCCGATATCTTCTTTTGATTCTTCTTACTGACTTTCTTCCACTTGACGGTCATTTTCTTCTTACCCGCCTTAGGCTTGGATATCTTGACCGCCGGGAGATCAGTAGGATACACGATTGCAGCTATGCTCTCGTTGTGCTTCTTTCCACAGCGTATGCAAGTAAATGTTTTGATTCCTTCTACTCCTTCGGAAGCTGCCTTTGTGACAACGCCATTCCCCCACAAATGATTATCATTCGCCGGTATGTTCTCTATATCCATGCTCTGGGTTTTGAAGCCTCTGTTGCTGAATTTTGCAATGTATCTTGTAGTTCCTGCCTCGATACATGTAGCCCGGATCTTAACAGAACTTGTAATGATTGCCTGTTCAGTAAAGGTCTCCCCACAGTCGGTACATGTACCGGTCGCTACGCAAGCGCTGCCGTCTTCCGCCCATTCATAATAAGCATCAGGGATGATGTGCGAAGTCGCATACTCATCCGACGACATTGTAAGTTCACCTTCCGAGAATGTGCTGCGGGTATCATTATCATATTTATATGTGAGATCCGGAGTGCCGTTTGAGTCAACATCATACTTATAACCCGAAGAGACGCTGCCACCGGTGACCGCAGGAGAAATGAAGAGTCCTCCTCTCTCTCCGATAGCTCCTTGATCGGAATTTGTTATGTCCGCCATATAGTTTGAGCCGTCATCCATGTGCAGTATATTCCACATGTGCAGTCCCGATCCGGAATCATCGCTGCTTACACCGGTCACGGAATCGCACTCAATATCAGTTCTGAATTCCGAGTGATCGCAAAGATACTGAAAGGCTTTGGAATAGCCCTCGCATGTCACTTGATTAGTTTTGTCATCATCGAACACATAGATCATCTGCCATGGATCGCCATATGGATGATCGTTATATACAGCATCATAGTTATATGATGTTAGTAAGCAGATCCTTTCTTTATAGGAAGTCAGTTTCTCAAGGTCTGTCAAAGAGGCATTGTCGGTAATTATCTTTGCTGCGTTTGTCACAGCCTGAGATGTTGCTGAGGTCTTTGTTCTATCGACTGCTGTCTCTCCTCCGCTTGCAGCTCTGTAATCAGCAGATACAACAAACGAAAGATTCAGCGCCGGGCTTGAAGAAGGAGAGAAATAGATGTCAGAAGAGTTACCGGTGCCGTTATACATCAAGCCTGAAACCCCATAGTAGACGCCTTCTGTCTTATCAAACCAGTATAGGGCATATGGTTCATCCGCCAGCAGAGCATTATACACCGCATCGAAGCGGTACAGCTTTGATTCAGCCTCTTCCGAGAATGTCCAGTAAGAATGGCCATTTACTGTTTTCTTCACCAGCACCCCAGAGCTTATACCAAGGCTTGCACTTGTGATCACGTTATAATCTTCAAGCTGGATGAAATACGGTCTGAATATCTCTTCCATGTTGATGGAGGTCACTGCGTTCGATTCATTCCCGGATGCTACGCTATCAATAAATGTCTTTATTCCATCATATATGATCTTTTCATTGTCAGTCAGAGTATCTCTGCGTTTAGCTTCAGCAGCCTTGCGCTTTTTGCCTGAAAGCTCTGCTTTGAGGCGGCTATCCATGTAGCCCTCAAGCAATATGTCAGGATCTTCGAGATCGTCTTCTGAAGCAGCTTTTATTTCCTGTACTTCTACCAGCGCTCTTTTATCAATTACCGTTTCTGACTCTTCGTCAAGAGCATATCCGAATTGTGAAATGCCTGAAACAAAAAGAAGCGCACTAAGCACGATGGCTAATGCGCGTTTTATCATTTCTTTGAAGTCCCTGTTATTACCCATATCTTGCTCCTTGATATCTGCAACAATTCTACATTGCTCAGCATGTTTATATCAAGTACAACAAGTATTAAGCTCCCCCTCCTATATCGAGCATTGTCTGCCAGATTTCACGTACTTTATTATCTACATTTTTGTATTTCTTTCTTGTATCGAAGTATCTGTCCCAGTCGAGAGCGGAAAATGCAGCATAGTCAATCATTGGAGAGACTTCACCCCAGGACATTCCGCTGCTTCTGTATATAAATATGCTGTTGATTGGCGGCACATTTGCGAGATCTGTCTCATGGTCCACATTTTTTGCTGTCATAGCCTTAGGTATGGTATAGCTGATACCACTCACTTCTGTAGTGCAAATATCCTCCCACAGTTCACGTTTGAATGCATGTTTTACCGGTCTTTTACCATTAACATTGGTGTAGTAGAAGAGGTCATCTGCTTGTATGTCTTCGGCATCCCTGCCAAGCAGCTTACATTTAAGGCTTGTAAAGCCTGAGCCACTTCCCAAAATGCGTATTGTTATGCATGTACCAGTATTGCGCCACTTTTCAAGATCTCTGAAATCACAGTAAACGCTCTTTGTGTCACAATACAGCATAGCCATATCTTTGACTTTATTACTGTCTCTCCATGAAAGGATTTTGCGGCATTGCTTGCCGTCCTCCTTAAATGCATTCATAAATTTGACGGCATTAACTTCATCCATGAACAATTCGCGATTACTGTTTGTATATCCAATATTACCGGTCAGATACATGCGTCTTGCCAGGTCTGCGCCGATAACATATCTTATATTGTTATTGCTGCAGATAGTGACTATCTCTTCCAAAAGCTCTCTTTGCCTCTTTGTAAGGTCTGTGTCGGTGAAAGGTGTAAGCCGCTTTGTCGGAATTGGATCGATTTCAGGGAACTTGCTGTGTATATCAAGCCAGAAGAGTCCATTGCGGCAACTCTTCATGAGATTTTTATATACAGCCTCCGCATCATAACGATTGCCTTGTTCCCACAGATAATCGCCCAGTGCCTTTTGCATGGCATCACTGCTGCCCAAAACCAAAGCTGCAGCCTTTAGATTTATAGCCTGTGCATAAGAAATGTCACCCTTTACTGCAGAGAGCCATCGGAATTCTGAAAGTGTCGGTATATCTGTGCCAAGCGTTGATTCATCTACTAGCCTACATGCTTCTTTATATTCGCCAAGATAATATGCCCGTCGTACCGAGTTTATCAAATCAACAGTCTCTGCAGCTTTCTCAATCGACCCAGAAAGCACATTGCCCCGCCTGTAGATTCCGACCAGTTTTTCGACTGTGCTCTGCTTTCCTATTTTGAGCATCGATGTTAGAAGAATGTCCAATTCCTCTTCTGTAAGCGGAATAATGCGCGGGAATATCCATCTAAATTGTGTGCCATGCCTCATCTGGCGGCCCATATATGCATGGCTCAGCTGCATCTCGAGATACGGTTTAAAAATTTCTGTGATCTTTAAATATTCTTCTGCCTCAAACAACTCTTTCAGAGAATTTGTTTCACTCTCAGCCAGAACTTTGCCCAGGCGCTTATCTATCTCAGCTCTGCAAATACAGTCTCGCAACTCCTTAATATGCTCTTCGATTGGCTCCGCGGCTTTATAGAATTCGCGCTCCGCGTCCTTCCACTTGAAATGAAGATCGAGTAACTCATTCTGAACGAAGAGTTCGTCCCTTTTCTCGTATAGGTCATCGTATCGCATGTCATAGCGCACTATATTCACATGCTCATGTTGTACTTCTTCATAAGGCAGATCAGCCCAGTCCATCCCGTAGTGTATGACAAGATAGCGATACCAGTCCTGTGGAACTGGAATCATCATGTCCTCAAATGGCAGATAAACAGGCTTACCAATGACCTCTATTGGATAAACCAGAATAATAGAGCCCCAGCGCAGGCAATAGCAGCTACACTCAGAAGGCTCAAAATGGAATATCTCATCAGAAACCAGCTTGACTGCATACGGAACACCCTGCTCATCGGCTATCTTTTTGTACTTATCGTAAACATCAAATCTGGAAGTCGGGAGCCTGTGTGAATACACATGGCATGGCGCAACAAGATCACAATAAGCATAAAGCTTTGATATGTAATCTAATCGAGCTTCGTGTTCATCCGGAATAGGATCAAGAATAAAGACATCCAGGCTGGTCCCTGCGCATGATCTGCCAAGCAGATGGAAATGGCAGAACATGGTGTCAGTGTCCCTGTGATACCTTGGGACAGGTGCACGACGGTCATGATCCACCTCATAGTACTCCAGGATTCTGTCTTCCGGACCATCCTTCTCAAGAGCTTCCGCAAATCTCCTGAATTCATCCCTGGTCATGTAGATGTCAATATCATCATCCCATGGAATGAATCCGCGATGACGGGCAGCACCAATCACTGTGCCTCCGGCACAGTAATAAGTGATTTCGTGCTCTCTGCAGAAAGCATCAACTTCTTTTAATAATTCAAGAAGATGTTTCTGATGTACGTTCATTTTGCCTGTCTGTCAAATGGACCGCGACTTGCGCGGTCCGTATCGATTAATTATGTGAGTCGTAGAATTCAATTGCGTCGTCAATGTCGCCATCGAACAGCATTTTACCTTTTTCAAGTACAATGCCTCGCTTACAGAAATCTTTTGCTGTCTGCAGTGAGTGTGTTACGAAAAGCAGCGTGACATTCTCATCCGCCATTATCTCAGCAACCCTGTCCTTACACTTCTTGCGGAACTCCTTATCTCCTACGCTGAGAGCCTCATCAACTATGAGAATATCCGGCCGAGCGTTAACGTTGATGGCAAATCCAAGTCTGGCCTTCATGCCGCTCGAGTACGAACGGAGCGGCTGATCAATATAATCCCCTACATCGGCGAACTCGATTATATCCGGCTCTACCTCAGCTATCTCGGCCTCATCCATTCCCATGAGGCTGCACTTGAATGTGATGTTGTCGCGTCCTGTAGACTCGACGTCGAATCCCGCTGCGAGCTCCAGTAACGCACAGACCTTTCCTTCTACTTCTATCTCGCCTTCAGTCGGGTAACATACGCCGGTTATCATTTTTAGTATGGTAGACTTGCCGGCTCCGTTTCTACCAAAAAGCGCAAGGCTCTCGCCTTTTTTCACTTCAAAAGACAGGTTCTTTACAGCTTTGTTTTCCTTATACTTGATCTTGCTGCTGAAAAGCCCTTTGAATCTTGCCCTGTCACTTTTGTAAAGCTTGTAGACTTTGCTTACATTATCAAATTTTATAACTGTTGGTTTTTCACTCATATCTGTATCATTGAATAATGCTCTTTATAGCACATCCGGTATCTCTTTACGAAGCTTGCGGTATGCCCAGAGCGAACCCAGGAAGAACAGTGTAAACGTCACCATGAAGCAGACCAGCGATACTTTGTCCTGCCAGAACCATTTTTTATATACAAAAGCTCTGCGATACCCACTCGCAATCACAGTTACAGGATTGAACTTAAGGGCCACGCGCAGCCAGGTATAAGGGATCTCATCTACGTTATAAACGATACCCGACATCCAGAAAATAGCTGTCGAAATCGCATTTACAAGGTTCTGGAAGTCTATGCTGATGGCCGACAGCATGCCTGCGAAAAGCGACCATACTGTGAAAAACATGAACATCAGCAACATATAGAACGGTATCTGAAGCAGATAAATATCAGGCATGTGCCCAAATAATGCAAAAAGTATTACCACTATCGCAAGCAGGGCAAAATGTACATACAGATGCGATATGTTCACATACGTTGGGATTATGGATGTAGGAAACTTCATCTTGGTAACAAGATGCTTATACTTACGTATGCAACGTGCACCACCGGTTATGAGTTCCTGCATGTAGAACCACGGAAGGAATCCGGCCATAAGCCATAAAAAGAATGGGTAGCCTGCGATCGGATGACCGTGTCTAAGGCCGATAGAGAATGCAAACCAGAATACAAAAAGCGTAATGGTCGGCTTGATGACCGCCCAAGCCCATCCAAGTGCAGCACCTCTGTAGGTCTTTATGAGATCGGATTTGGCCAGCATGAATATCTGCGGCCTGTAAGATCTATGTTCTTCGATAATAAGCTTAAGTGTTTCTCCCATAGTGTATTGATTATACCATGTTCAAAAGACTAATTGTCTGAAATGTGATATGATTGAAAAAAAGTTTTTCTTTCATGGAGGGCCCAATGCAATTGCCATTGATGATAACAAGCAGAGATAAAGCTCTTAAGGCCATGCAGGATATTCAACTTGAGGGACTTAAGGAAGTAGACCGCATCTGCCGCAAGCACGGTATCAATTATTCGCTTGGCGGCGGCACATGTTTGGGGCAAGTCAGGCATGGCGGGTTTATTCCATGGGACGATGATATTGATATTGATATGACAGCTGATAATTTCAGCAAATTCATTGAAATTGCCCCTTCCGAACTTGACAGCAGTCGTTTTTGTCTATATACCCGTAAAACAGATCCCGGTATTTACAGATCTTTCGCGCGTCTTGGTATCCTTGACACTAAGCTAAGTCTTACAAATTGGGAAAAAGCTGGCCGCGAATACAATGTTTTTATTGATATTCTATGTTGCAGCTATCTTCCTGATGATGAAAGAAAAAGAGATCGTGTTTCGACTCGCCTGTTTATTATACGCTGTGTACAGCATTATAAGGAACTTGGTGAATATGCCAATAAACTTACTCCGCGTCAAAAGCTCCTTGTCATGATCCTGAATGCCATAGTGCCTGTTAAGATGCTTAACAGATATGAGTATAAACTATTACATTGCACTAAGGGTAGAACAGGATGGCTCCTTGATGACTCGATCATCCATGGAGCCTACGGTGGTTATACGTCTCAAGGTGTTGATGAATACAAGGATGTTGAATTTGAGGGCCTTACTGTAATGAGCAAGAAGAATACTGATGCTTTTCTTGAAACATTATATGGCAAAAACTACATGGAATGGCTTCCTCCTAAAAAAAGGATCTCTCATCACACGTGGACCGCATTTGACCTCGGGCATTATGCGGAAAAATATGGCCTTGATGAAAACTATAAAGACTTTATGTCTGTTTGCTACACTCCTGCTAAACTCAGGCAAATGAAAATCGTTACCGATTCATTGATTGCTGACATAACATCAGTCTGTGATAAGCATGGGATCAGGTATACGGTACCAAAACATGTCGGAATCAATGAAAATAACTCCTCTGTTGATACAGATAAGTATTGGGCTCGTCCTGGTATAATCATGATGCTTCGTGATGAATATGACAAGTTTGCCGATATATGTAAAAAGGAATTAGGAGACAAATTATCATATCAATCCCATGATACTGATCCGAATTACTACTATGACTACGCGCGTATTCATTTAAACTATACCCGAATCAGAGACAAGCATATGCGTAATGTTGTTGAGGCAAAACTCAATAGTGGCTTTTTCATAAAAATTATTCCTTTGGATAACTATATTGAATCCGATGAAGCTTCCAAAGTGTTCAAAAAAATGCGTTTTTGGCGCAGGCTTTTGCATCTGAAATGGCGTACTCCTGATGCAGTTTATTTTATCAATACTTCATTTAAGAATAAGCTCAAACTAATTTGGGCACATAGGTTCTCCTTAGAAGATATGTATAATAAAGTTTCGAAAAACGCTCAGGTTTATAATCAAACAAAGTGTTCGTTATGCTTTGACAGTAGTAATCAGCTTGGAGGCATATCATTTGAGAAAAATGAGATCATAAATAACAGAGAGATCAAAGTGCATCGAAACGCGGCAGCCGCCTCTTCGATAGAAGATCTGCTAGCATCTGTTTCTAAGCATTATGGACCTTGCTATCTGACATACTATGATGATCCCGATAGACAGCTCTCCATATGGCGCTATGACGAAAAAACGGACAGGCTGCTGACCAATGAAGAACTCTTCGAAGCACTACAGTTTAATTGATAAAGGAGAAAATGACAGATGGCTGTTTGCATGCTTATGAACACAATCATCAATGAAGATGTGGAACGCATCACTGAAGAGTTTCTGCCATGGGATACGTTCCGCGGCTGCACTATGCTGGTGACCGGAGCAAGCGGTATGATCCCGTCATACATTGTATATACGTTGTTAGGTCTCAATGATTTCCACAATCTTGGCATAAAGGTTCTTGCACTTGTGAGAAACGAAAAAAAGGCCCGCGGTATATTTGGCGAACTTTTAAAGCGAAACGATCTTGAGCTTGCAGTACAGGATATAACGGAAAATCTATGTGTTGATGGTCCGATTGACTACATTTTTCATGGCGCAAGCCCTGCAAGGCCTCAGCAACATAAGGCTTCTCCTGTTGATACTATACGTGCCAATCTGACCGGCACTATCAATCTTTTGGATCTTGCAGTTGCAAAATCTTCTAAAGGCTTTGTTCTGATGTCATCATCAGAGGTGTACGGCAAGGTCGATAGCGTCAACATTATAAGTGAAAATGACTACGGCTGGCTCGATCCTCTGGACCCGCGTTCATGCTATTCCGAGGGTAAACGTGCAGCAGAAACACTCTGCGCCTCTTTCCAAGTACAACATGGTGTGAATTGTACAGTTCCGCGATTTGCCCATATCTATGGTCCGGGGATGAGTTTGTCTGATGGTCGCGTGCAGGCTGATTTTGCAGCCAATGTAGTCCATGGCGAAAACATTGTGATGAAGAGTGACGGGAGTTCAAAGCGTGCCTACACATATGTGAGCGATGCAATATGCGGAATGTTCTATGCCCTTCTTAAAGGCACGGACATGGCATATAACATTGCCGACAGCGACAGCGTGATTTCGATCCGGCAGCTGGCAGAAGCTTTTATTGCAAGCCGCCCTGAAAAAGGATTGGAGCTGGTTATCGAAATAGACAAGGATACAGCCGGCAAATACAATCCGGCCAAGTATATTGGTCTTGATAATAGTAGAATCAAAGCTCTCGGATGGACCCCTAAGGTTGGTATCGCCGAGGGTACAAAACGCATGGTTGATAGTTATTTATAAAGTGGCAGGCTGCTTGTATGCAATTAAGCCGGAGAAGTTAAATGCAAGATGTAGTTTTTATTTCTGACAACAGGTTTTTGATCACCGAGCTCCGCTGGGAGCGCTTGTTCTTGGAGTTGACAGTTGAATCTTCTTATGAAGAAGCAATGACGTTTGCTTTTGCACAAATCAACATTTCAAAGGGTGTCCTAAACCGTGAGCATCCGATTATACCTGTCAGCTGCGCTGATGGCACATATCGTTTTCGTATCAATATGTCTCTTGCATCAGGGAAAACCTTCCTTGAGAGTGGCAGGTGGCATTTTATTGTGCACACTGCCAAAGATAATGATGGTCAAATCTGTCTTTGCTGCGCCTCTTTTGAACTGGCTCACAGGCTCGATGATCTTTCAAAGGTCTTTGTGTACGGAAATGACAAATTCTCTTATAACGTTTCTTTTATGGTCAGCAGCTATGACAATATAAATGCAGTACCCGTGCTTATTTCCAAATTCATGGTAGAAAACCGTTATTGGAAAGAATCCAATGTTATCAGCCAGAGCTCTTCTCTTAAGGGTAAGTGGACATGCATTAAAAAAAGGTTACGGGCGTGGTATCTGCAACGTGTCTATGATAATACATCAAAGTCCCGAAGAGGTGAAAAAAAGAACATACTCTTTATGTCCGAAACCAGACCTTATTTGTGGGGTAATCTTAAATATCTTGACGATCGTATCAAAAAACGCGGGCTTGACAAAGAATTCACTATTGAGTATTCATTTAACGATACTGCCAGCGGGACCACCAATAGCCAAAGTATGCTGCGCATGGTAAAACAGATAGCACGTCAGGACTATGTGTTTATCGACGACTATTCACCGATACTGCGTGCAGTTAACTACAGGCCCGAGACAAAGATAATACAGCTGTGGCATGCCGGAGTGGGTTTTAAATCCGTAGGGTACTGTCGCTTTGGCCAAAGTGAGTCTCCTCTGCCTGAAGGAAGCCATCGTAAATACAGTTACGCAGTTGTCGGATCAGAGAGTCTTGTTGATGTGTATAGCGAGGTGTTTGGCCAGCCAAAAGAAAAAATATTGCCTCTTGGTATGGCTCGCCTCGATGGATATCTAGATTATGATGTTATTGCAAAGAAGACCTCTGCCTTTTATGACAATCACCCGGAGTTGAAGGGAAAGAAAATGGTTCTCTTTTGCCCTACTTTTCGAGGGTCCAGTCAGAAAAACGCCTATTATGATTATTCCAAGATTGACTTGGCGCGGATATATGAATTCTGTGCCGATGAATTTGTATGGGCATTCAAAATGCATCCTTTCATCAAGGAAGCTCCTACAATTCCAGATGAATACAAAAAACGTATTATCGATTTTACAGAAGAAACGAATATCAATGACCTCTATTATGTCACTGATATAATGATTACTGATTACTCTTCTGCATATTATGAGTACTCGCTGTTCAACAGACCGGTACTTTTCTACACATATGACAGAGATCTGTATGCGGTCACAAGGGGTGTGCACAGAACAATACTTGATACAGCGCCGGGAAAGGTATGCGATACCTTCGACGAGCTTATGGACGCGCTGAAGAATAAGGATTACGAAATAGAAAAAACGCTGAAGTTCCGCGAAGAGAACTTCAGCAAGTATGACGGTCATGCCGCCGATAAGATAATCGATACTATTCTTTTGAAATAGATCTGTTATATTCGAGCATTGCTCTAAAGATATAAAGGTCCTCAGGTGTGGTGACTTTGATGTTGCTGCGGGGACCTTTTAAAATGGCAACTTCCCTGCCTATGCTTCTCAAAAGAGAACAGCTGTCAACGAGCCCCTTGTAATCAGGGTTCTTTGAATTCACCTCTTCATGGGCGGCGAGCAGTTCGCCAAGCCTGAATGCCTGCGGGGCCTGAGCCGTGTAGCAATCTCCCCTAAGAGGAGTTTCTTCCACTATCTCTCCGCCCTTGCTTACCACCGGTGTTTCAAACATCGGGGTGCAGGTTGCTACGGCTCCTTTCTCTTCGGTAAGCCTTACGACCTTTTCGATCAGCTCATCGTTTATACATGGTCTGACTCCGTCATGGATCAGAACAATGGCATCCTCAGTGTTATGCTTTGCCGCCTCAGCCAGGCCATTATACTGTGAGCCAAGCGCGCTGGTGCCTCCCGGGACTACACTCTTTACTTTGTTGATTTTGTACTGTTCTATCAGCTCTTTAAGCAGATCCAGATAGTCTTCTTTGCACGCTATATATATCTCATCAACGATCGGTGAGTTTTCAAATATATCCAGCGTATGGATCATTATCGGCTTACCCTCGACTTCAATGAACTGCTTTGGCAGCTCCGCGCCCATGCGCACACCGGTGCCGCCGGCAAAGATGATCGCAATAATCTGTCTTTTATCAGGCATATATGTTAAGCCTCCGCTTATAAATCTTTTTGTTGTTATCGGATGTAAATATACTAATATTCATCTCAATATATTGTATTTGGACTTGTATTGTTGTTCAAGTTTTTCACAATATCTTTAACATCTTTAGTGAATTTGCTTTTTCTTTTGTTTTAGTATAAAACATTAATATGGGTTTGCAATCGAGATTAGGGAGATTTTTATGCAAGCAGTGATTCTAGCCGCCGGCATGGGCAAGCGCTTAAAGGAGCTTACCAAAGACAACACAAAGTGTATGGTCAAAGTCAATGGGGAAACTTTGATTGCCCGCATGCTCAGACAGCTGGGCCGGCACGACCTTTCGCGTATCGTGATCGTTGTAGGATACAAAAAACAGGCTCTTATCGAATATATCGATTCGCTGGATACAGACCTTCCTCATATAGTATACATTGATAATCCTATCTATGATAAAACCAACAATATCTATTCCCTTTCTCTGGCAAAGGAATACCTTTGCGCGGAAGATACTCTCCTCTTCGAATCAGATTTGATTTTTGAGGATTCCGTTCTTGATCTTATAGTCAACGACCCATATGAGAATATAGCTCTCGTCGATAAGTATGAATCCTGGATGGACGGTACCTGCCTGACGCTTGATGATCAAAATCACATCGTCTCTTTCATCTCCGGAGACAGGCTCTCCTATGAGGACAGAGATGAGTACTATAAGACTGTTAACATCTACAAATTCAGCAAGAACTTCTCCAAAACGTACTTTGTTCCGTTTCTTGAAGCATATTTGAGCGCTCTCGGCGAAAATGAATATTATGAACAGGTCCTGAAGGTGATCGCTATGGTGAATTCGCCTGTCATAGAAGCACGGAGGCTTTCGGGACAACTGTGGTATGAAATCGATGATATTCAGGATCTCGATATAGCTGAATCCATCTTCATCCACAATGATGAAGAAAAGCTGGAACTTTTCCAGAAGAGATACGGCGGATACTGGCGTTATCCAAAGCTGCTGGATTACTGTTACCTCGTTAATCCTTATTTTCCTCCTCAGCAGATGATCGATGAGATGCGCGCCAGTTTTGATACTCTCCTTACAGAATATCCAAGCGGCATGCGCGTGAACCAGCTTCTGGCATCAAAATTCTTTAATGTCAGACCGGAAAATATACTTGTCGGTAACGGCGCAGCTGAACTTATAAAGGTTCTGATGGACGGACTTCAGGGCTCTACCGGTTTGATCCGTTCGTCTTTTGAAGAGTACCCAAACAGAACGGATCCTGAGAGGTCCGTATGCTTCTATCCGGAAGGACCTGATTATTTTTTGCTAGACCCCCATTTAAGTTAAAGAGCCATTATTTTATCCTTCATCGATAATACTTGCTACCCTTATTGGATTGATAGTGCCTTCTTCAGTTATCAAAGCATCTCCACTGGAGTTCTTAAGCCTGGCCCGATATGTTTCACCAATATGGTATGTTGTCAGTGCTTTCATTCTTTCTGCCGGATTATTCTTCCTCTGGTTCAGCGTTTTTTATTACCTCACATCCGACTTCGGAAAATCCGTAATGGCTGTCATTGTTGCAGTCGTTGCTGTTGCTTCTGTGATAAACTATATGTTTTTCGGTAATGACTATGGAAATATTTCAAGCTCGCTGATCTATGATATCATCCCATCGATAACCGGAAAGACTGCTATTTTAAACCTGGCTTTGTTATTGCTGGCTGCTTTTGGGATAGTTTGCCTTTCACGTAAAAAGCCTGCCATTCTAAAAAACATGCTGATCATAACGTCAGTCGCATTATTTATAATGGCCGGAATAAACACCGGTTCTATTGTCAAGACTCTTGACAAATCAACTTCCAATGTCAGGCTTGCCGCAGAAAGTGCTCCGGAAATCACACTCAGCAAGAGTGGACAGAATGTCGTCATTATAATGATGGATAGGATGATAGGTCATTTCATACCTTATATATTTCATGAGAGGCCGAATTTAAAGGACAGCTTTGAGGGCTTTACTTATTATTCAAATGTTGTATCGCTGGGAGCTTACACTAACTTTGCCGCACCTGCATTGTACGGAGGCTATGATGTTAGGGTCGGGCGGTTTTAACCACTCCGGGTCGGGCGAAAAACGCCAATCGGAGTCGGATGAAAAGAACCAATCACCCAGACCTGTTAATTAGAATCAGTTGTTTGGTGTTTGCTCAGAGGAGCCTGTGGTCACCTTACTCGTAGTAAGAGAGATCCGTTCAAGCATCTTACCTCGGTAGCTTTCACCACGAATATTGAATACTGTAGCATCATCGAATATTCGATCCAGAGCACACAGGAGATCATCATCCTCATTGAAATTCTCTTTCCATAGAGCTGGATTCTTGTTGCTGGTGAATATGATGTTGTTACAGCCTTGCCGGTTGTAGCGTCTGTCGACCATGTCGAAAAAGAGCCTGGTGTTTTCTTTGTCGAACTCACAGTGGCCAACCTCATCTATTATGAGACAGGCAGGTCTGACGAGTCCATTGAGACAAGAAGCTTCCTTACCGCTTCTTCTGGCATTCGTGAATCTGTCCCGTAGTTCAGACATCTTTATGAAGTATGTCTTGAGCCCGTTATGACAGCATTCGTAGCCATATGCCTGTGCAAGATGTGTCTTCCCGGTCCCGGGCGGACCAATGAAAGCCAGATTCTTATGAGCATGGATCGCCGCCAGAGATGGCAGGGTCTTAAGCCTGTCGACATGTTTGCCTTTGATGACAGAAAAGTCGAAATTGTCGAATGTCTTCGGCACCTTAAGTGGAAGTCGACTGGTTCGAAGATACATATCTATGGTCGCTTTCGTCTTCTTGTCACTTAGGTATCTGAAAACATGACTGACTGCAGCCATCTGATCAGGAGTCATGCACAGCTCTTCCGAGAGCTTGGAAAATTCCAGAATGCTCATGTCTAAATGAAGTGCATTGAAGCTTGCTTCAAGATCGGTGTAGGAGAATTCACTCATGGACTACCTCCTCATCGAAATTGAATTTTTCAAAGCCTGCATCAATATGGCTTTGATCTGTAAGCATCCTGATGCTGGTTGTGACTGGTGTTGTAGGAAGCTCCTCAGGCATTTCAGGCTCAAAGAACTGATCGCTGCAGTATCTGTCACGCATGCTCCAGGTGACATCATGAGTAACAAGGGTCTCCTTCAGATCAGGCGTGTAGATATACAGAACATCATTCTTCCTGCAGACACGTACTGTCTGACCGGAATACCTGAATGGCACCCCGAATCTTCGGCCTTCATAATTGACGAATCCATCGAATGAGATCCTCCTCATGGGGCACAGATAATACAGTAATGTCCTGGATTCCTTAAGCGGTGCAGCCGTTTCTGAGCATCGAGCCGAATGAAGAAGATCAGGTATGTCATCGATCTCCTTATGGTATCTGGCGTTATGCTTATTGCACCATTCCAGAGCCTGATCATTAAGATCTGAGAGATTCCAGAAGCAGCGGCCTGCGAGGAAATTGTCCTTGACGAAACGGATCAGTCTTTCGACTTTGCCTTTGGTAAAAGGATGCCTGGGCTTACACAGCCTGGTCCTGAAGCCTACGGTACGCATGAATGACTCGTAGTCGACTTGCCATAGCGGACGACCGTCTATGTCTCTCTTGATGACAACACTTTTCATGTTGTCTGTCAGGACATATGTAGGCACTCCCATATACATAAATGCATGGATCATGCCAATGAACAGGTTCTCCTGCTTGGCGTTAGTAAAAAACTCGACATACATTTTGCCACAATGATGGCAGATCATTGCAAAGCATGCAGCACGGAACTCATTGCCATATGGATCGATGACCCAGGTGAAGCCCCAGTCCATCTGGTATGTCTCTCCGGGATTGGTCTGGTAGCGGCGACCGCGGTTACCCTGTGGATCAACGAGTTGCCTCTTTGCCGGGATCAGATCCTTATGCTTGGACAGATACTCCTTGATGGCTGTCTGTCCACCGGTGTATCCGAGTTCTCTGAGCCTTTCAAGACAGACAGAAGAGTTCGTAATGCTTTGCTTCAGCAAGTTGTCCAGAACGGAAGTATATCCGGTCAGGACTGTGTAGTCAGCTTTTCGGCCTTTGTTGCCGTGAGGCATGGGCTGAAAGTTGTTTTGTTTGAGACGGCGCAGTCGGGCTCTTGAGATCCCGGTCCTGCGTTCCAGCTCAGCAAGGTTGACCTTATCGAGTGAGAAGGAGTCGCCTTGAATCGCTTTCATCTCATCAATGGCTTGTGTTATTATTTCGGTACACAAGTCATTACCGATTTGCTTGTTCATATACCTCCTTTGCCAGGTGATTGGTTCTCATCCTAGTCTAAAGGATTCTATGATCAAAGGTAATGGCTTTTTTATTCCGGCTGAAATTGGCGTTTTTCACCCGACTCTGAGTGGCGATTATCGCCCGACGCTAACAATGACTATACTCCGAATGAACTGAACGAAAGAGCTGAGTTCTCTCTGCAAGAGAAACATGAAGAGGCGCTCAGACTGATGCCTTCCCTGTTTTCTGATGAGGGATATAATGTGAAGATCCTCGATCCACCGTATGCCGGATACTCATGGATCCCTGACATCTCAATTTTTGATGATATAGACAATACCGAAGTGTATGTGACAACAGGTAAATATTCTCTTGATGAATTCGATTATACCCCTGAAGAAGAGACTCAGGTCTCATTGAGAAAACGGAACTTTTTCTGTTATGGCATCATGAAGTGCGCCCCGGTAGCATTTCACCTGAATCTATACGGTAATGGCGCTTACAACAGTTCAGGCGCAAGCACAGATTTCTACTATTTTGAAAATTATTCCATATCGAGAGGATATGACAATTCCTTCATGAATTCGTATGCTGAGTTATGCCATTTAAGCGATATAACAAGTTTTTCGAATTCCGGCGAGAATACTTTGACTATCATGGCAAATAATTTGACGCATCAGCCGGTTATCCTGCAGGAGCCTGAGTATGTTCCTTCACGATCTGTTGATAATACTGCTTGAGTATTCCAGCGTAGTTTCCCGCGCCTGTCCGGCGTGAGGAAATCACCGTTCCGGCAGAATGGAAATCACGATTCCGCCCGGGAAATCGACCTCATATAATTGGATCATACACCTATGGTGTAAA
>Ga0256405_10001124_pt1 | contig 77568 bp, 60 predicted proteins | sample RumenRJG_02DNA_FD_189096 | JGI IMG/M metagenome (GOLD analysis project Ga0256405, IMG submission 189096) | Bovine rumen microbial communities from Lethbridge, Alberta, Canada - RJG_02 | ecosystem: Host-associated > Mammals > Digestive system > Stomach > Rumen | place: Canada: Alberta... | reverse complement strand
GATACGCAACAGTAACCGGAACTAAGCAGGGGGCGTATCCGCAGGTGCGTTAGTCCGGCCGCCTAAAGCGGCCCTGCGGCGCAAGCCGCAGAATGGAAGCACGTGAATTTATTCATGTGAGCTTCACATCTGAGTGGCTAAATTGCATCCAATTTATTTGTAATCATGAAAGTGATGTGTTATGATGCACTGTACGGCCGTTTTGGTGCGCTGCAGCGCCGATCGGGCTGCAAACAAGACTATGCAGAGAGCAGTTTTTTGAGGTAATTATGCGAGAAGCCTATCTGGACAACTCGGCGACGACAAGGGTCTTTCCCGAAGTGGTCGAGCTGATGAACAAAATCTATCTGGAGGAGTACGGCAATCCCTCCAGCATGCATCACAAGGGCGTGGAGGCCGAGAAGTATATCACGGAGGCCAAGCGCACATTGGCGCGGATCCTGAAAGTGAATGAGAGGAACCTGGTCTTTACTTCCTGTGGCACAGAGTCGGACAACATTGCGATCATCGGCGGTGCTTTGGCAAACCAGAGAAAGGGCCGTCACCTGATCACGACGTCCATCGAGCATCCTGCGGTGCTCGAGGCCATGAAGTATCTGGAGAGCCAGGACTTCGAAGTGACCTATCTGCCTGTGGACCAGTATGGCGTGGTGTCCTCCGATGCGGTGGAGGAAGCCATGCGCGAGGACACGATCCTTGTGTCCATCATGCACACCAACAACGAGATCGGCTCAGTACAGCCCATCGAGGAGATCGGCAAACGGATCAAGAAAAAGAATCCCGCCTGCCTATTCCATGTGGACGCCGTGCAGGGTTTTGGCAAAGCGAGGATCTATCCCCAGAAGTGGGGGATTGACCTGCTCGCTGTGAGCGGCCACAAGATCCATGCGCCCAAGGGCATCGGATTTCTCTATATCGGCGACAAGGTGAAGGTCCGGAACCTGATCTTCGGCGGCGGACAGCAGAACGGAATGCGGTCCGGCACGGAAAACGTCGCGGGAATCGCCGGGATGGGGCTGGCTGCCAAGATGATCTATCAGGATTTTGACACAGAGATGGACAAGCTGTACGGCATGCGCGAGAAGCTTATAGAACTCGTCAGCGATATCCCGGAGGTCTTCGTGAACGGACCCGAGGGGAGACTGGCTGCGCCGCACATCGTAAGCCTGACAGTGCCCGGCGTGCGCGCGGAAGTGCTGCTGCATGCGCTCGAGGGCAAGGGCGTGTACGTGTCGTCGGGAAGCGCCTGCGCGACCAACCGGCCGCATCTGTCCGGCACATTGCAGGCCATTCGCCTGCCCCGCGAATACATGGACAATACCATCCGGATCAGCCTCTCAGGCATGAATACGGAGGCGGACATCCGGCAGGCGTCGGATGCGCTGCATGAACTGATCCCGTTTTTGAGAAAATATACAAGGCACTGAAAGGGCAGTGCGGATCGCACGCCAGAATGAAGTATGAGGGTGAATATGAAATATCAGTCTTTTTTGATCAAATATGCAGAGATTGGCATCAAGGGCAAGAACCGTCACATCTTTGAGGAAGCGCTGGTGCGCCAGATCAAGCACGCGCTCAAGCCCTGCGAGGGCAATTTTGCCGTGCACAGAACCTACGGAAGAGTATTCGTGGAGTGCCTTTCGGACTATGAATACAGCGAAGTGACGGAGGCGCTCAGCCGCGTGTTCGGCATTTCCGGCATCTGCCCCATCGTGGAAGTGCCGGTGGTGTCCATCGAAGAGCTGCGGGAAGCGGCAGCGGCCTTCATGAAAGAGGAGTATCCTTCCGAAAAGGCCACCTTCAAGGTCCACGCCAGAAGACTGAACAAGGAGTATCCGCTCGACTCCATGCGCGTCAACGAGGAGCTCGGCGAGGCTGTTCTGATGGCCTGCCCACATCTGACGGTAGATGTACATAAGCCGCAGATCATGCTGCATGTGGAGATCAGGGAGAAGATCTATATCTATTCCCACATCATTCCGGGACCCGGCGGACTGCCGGTCGGCGTAGGCGGAAAGGCCATGCTGCTTCTGTCCGGCGGCATTGACTCCCCTGTTGCGGGCTATATGATCGCCAAGAGAGGCGTCAAGCTGGATGCCGTCTATTTCAATGCGCCGCCCTATACCAGCGAGCGCGCGCTGCAGAAGGTCGTCGATCTGGCCAGCCAGGTGGCCGCATATACAGGCCCCATCTGGCTCCACAACATCAACTTCACGGAGATCCAGCTCTACATCTATGAGAAGTGCCCGCACGACGAGCTGACCATCATCATGCGCCGCTATATGATGCGGATCGCGGAGAAGCTGGCCAGACAGGCCGAGTGTCTGGGTCTCATTACCGGCGAGAGCATCGGTCAGGTGGCCTCCCAGACGCTGACAGCGCTAGGCGTCACCAACGAAGTGTGCACACTGCCTGTATTCAGACCGCTGATCGGATTTGACAAGGAGGAGATCGTCCAGGTGTCCAAGAAGATCGGCACCTTTGAGACTTCGATCCTTCCCTACGAGGATTGCTGCACGATCTTTGTCGCCAAGCACCCCGTGACCAAGCCGCGCCTCGATATCATCAAGCGCCACGAGAAGAATCTCGAGGAGAAAATCGATGAGATGGTGGACCGCGCGATCGCGACCGACGAGATCATGATCGTCGGCAAGGACGGCGTGCGGATCGTCAAGGAAAGAGACGGAGAACTGCAGATCTGAGAAGGACCTGCCCTCCGAAGCGGCCGCGCCTTTCAATAAGAGATTCTAAGACATGAAAAAGCCCCGAAACCGTAAGGCTTCGGGGCTTTGATTGAAATCAGATCCTATGCATTGGGACGCGCGTATCCGGCTCAGACAATATAAGGCTTGAGAACGCTGATCACTTCATCTGCATTCTCAGCCGCATGAATGTTGAGTTCGATCGGCTTGCTCAGATCCAGGGAGAAGATTCCCATGATGGACTTGGCGTCGATTACGTAGCGGCCGGAAACCAGGTCGAAATCATAGTCGAAACGGGAAATGTCGTTAACGAATGACTTGACTTTATCGATAGAATTTAATGAAATCATAACGGTTTTCATCAGATGTACCTCCTTGCTCTGTTTGTGATTTAATAGTAAGTTGTGGAAAGAGAAAAGTCAATGTCGTTGCTCATAAATTAAAAGAGGAAAAAGATTTGAAACGTGCTGCATTTCACAACCTCGGATGCAAAGTGAACAGCTATGAACTGGACATTATGCGGCAAAAAATGGAAAAAGCCGGCTACAATATTGTGCCCTTTGAAGAAGAGGCGGACATCTATGTGATCAACACCTGTACGGTCACCAACATTGCCGACAGAAAGAGCCGCCAGATGATCCACAAGGCCAAAAAGCGCAATCCCGAGGCGGTCGTCATCGCCGTCGGCTGCTATGTGGAGACCGATCCCGAGCGGGTCGGAACCGATTCCGCCATCGATCTGGCCATCGGCAACAATAACAAGGTGCGGATCGCGGAGCTTCTGGACGAGTTTTTGGCACAGCAGGACAAGGCCGACCGCCGCACACTTGGCGGAAAGACCATGACAGACCTGACCCATCGCCCTCCGTATGAGGACATGCAGCTGGAGGACCCCGGCCACACAAGGGCCTTTGTCAAAATACAGGACGGCTGCAATCAGTTCTGCTCCTACTGCATTATTCCCTATGCAAGGGGACGGATCCGGAGCAGAAGACCCGGTGAAATTCTCAAAGAGATCCGGACGATCGCAGAGAAGGGCATCCGGGAGGTGGTCCTCACCGGCATTCACGTCAGCTCCTATGGACTGGAGTGGGACGCCCAGACGGACAACGTGCGCTTCGATCCGCATAAGTCCGGCGCGTTTCTGCTGGACCTCATGGAGGAGATCCGGAAGGTTCCCGGTATTGAAAGGATCCGCCTGAGTTCTCTCGAGCCCCGGATTATGACGGAAGCGTTTGTCAAGGGGATTGCGGCTATGCCGGAAGTCTGCCCCCACTTTCACCTGTCCCTGCAGAGCGGCTGCAACGCGACGCTGCGCAGGATGAACCGCCACTACACAGCGGAAGAGTTTATGGAGAGCGTGAAGCTCCTGCGCCGCTATTATGAGGCGCCCGCCATCACGACGGATGTGATCGTCGGCTTCCCGGGCGAGTCCGAGGCGGAATTTGCAGAGACCGTGAAGTTCCTCGAAGCGGTGAATTTCTACGAGATGCACGTCTTCAAATATTCAGTCCGCAAGGGCACTGTGGCGGAAAAACTCCCCATTCAGATTCCGGAGCCCGTCAAGGGCGTCCGCAGCGACGTCCTTCTTGCGATGACGAGGAGACAGTCTCAGGATTTCCGCAGCCGGTTTATTGGCAAGGAAGAGGAGCTGCTTCTGGAGGAGATCATCGAGACGCCCGCCGGCCCATGCTGGCGCGGCCACACAAAGCGCTACGTCGAGGGCTATATTCCCTGCGAGAGTCCGGGGGCGGACCAATTCAAGGCCGGACAGCTGGTCCGGGGGACCTTCACAGGACCCGCACAAGGCGCACCGGGACTTATGTTGCAAGCGTGTGTTGAAAGCGCTGTCAAAATAGGGTAATATTAGATGATGTAAACGAATGTTCTTATGGTGGAGCAGTGCGTTTACAGGAAATGGTAAATTGGTAAACAGGCACACAAAGAGGTCGGTTAGATTTATGAATCAGAGTAATAACAAAAAGCCCAGCATGGATCTGGGACACACACAGTATTTCAAGGTACAGCCGGATCAGGAGACAGGCGTCAAGAAGATCCTTTCCGTGGTCTACGAGGCGCTTCTGGAGAAGGGATATGATCCCGTAAACCAGATCGTCGGCTATATTATGTCAGGAGATCCGACCTACATCACCAACTACATGGGGGCCCGAAGCCTCATTATGAAGGTGGAACGCGACGAGCTCGTAGAAGAGATCATGAATGATTGCATCACTTTCAATAATTGGAAGAAGAAATAATCATCGGAAGAAGTGATCTGCTATGAGAATTATGGGACTGGATTATGGCTCCAAGACATGCGGCGTGGCGCTCAGTGACGAGCTGCTGATGACCGCCCAGCCCGTTGAGATCATCCGGCGGGACAGGGAGAGCAAGATCCGCAAGACATTGTCCAGGATCGAGGAACTTTGCGAGGAAAACCAGGTGGGATACATCGTTCTGGGGCTTCCTCTGAACATGGACGATTCCGCGGGTGTACGAGCCGAGAACACAATGGCGTTCCGGGAACAGCTGGAACGAAGGACAGGCCTGCCGGTCGTGATGAGCGATGAAAGACTCACGACCGTGGAGGCCTATGAGATTATGGATAAAATGGAGATTCGCCGGGAGGACAGAGGCCGCTATGTGGATATGATCGCGGCCAGCATTATTTTGCAGGAATATATGGAAAACCACCGCGGCGAACTGGAGAGTGTAAGGAGCTAGGACATGGAAAAGATCAAACTGATACCTACAGATTCCACAGAAGCAGAGGAGTTCTATGTCCTCGATGAAGCAAAGCTCGGCGGCAAAATGTATCTGCTGGTGACAGACAGCGAAGAGGGCGACGGAATGGCCCTGATCCTCAGAGATGATGCAGAGGCAGGATCCTCAGAGAGCCTGTATGAGGTGGTCGAGGACGAAAATGAGCTTAATGCCGTGCTTCTTCTGTTCAGCGACAAGCTGGAAGAGATGGGAATCCTGATCGAAGAGGAATGAATGGAATGAATTGATCATGATGAGGGGCAAAATGATCAAAATGTACTGCTTAAAAAGAGTAAGCAAAATTATATAATCAAGAGCATAGAGAAGATGCTCTCGAACTGAAGAGGAAAGAATTGAAGAAAAATACGAAATCAGAGTATAAGCTGTCTCCGCTGAAGATCATCCCCCTGGGCGGTCTTGAGCAGATCGGCATGAATATAACTGCCTTTGAGAGTGAGGACAGTATCATTATCGTGGACTGCGGTCTGGCGTTTCCGGAAGACGACATGTTCGGCATCGACCTCGTGATCCCGGATACGACCTATCTCGAAGACAACATCGATAAAGTAAAAGGATTTGTGATCACCCACGGTCACGAGGACCACATCGGCGCGCTGCCCTACGTGCTGCAGAAGATCAACGTGCCGGTTTTTGCCACAAGGCTGACCATGGGCATCATTGAGAACAAACTGGCGGAGCGGGGCATGCTGGAGACGACCCAGAGAAAGGTTGTGAAATTCGGCTCCTCCGTGAATCTTGGATGCTTCCGCGTCGAGTTTATTAAGACCAATCACAGCATTGTGGACGCAGCAGCGCTCGCAATTTATACGCCGGCCGGCATCGTGGTCCACACGGGAGACTTCAAGGTCGACTACACGCCGGTATTCGGCGATGCGATCGATCTGCAGCGATTCGCGGAATTGGGTAGAAAAGGCGTTCTGGCCCTTCTGTGCGACTCCACCAATGCGGAGCGCCCCGGCTTTACGCCTTCCGAGAAGACGGTCGGCAAGACGATCGACCAGCTCTTCCAGGAGCACAGTGATACGAGAATTATCATCGCGACCTTTGCCTCCAACGTGGACCGCGTGCAGCAGATCATCAACTCCGCCTACAAATACGGCCGCAAGGTTGTGGTGGAAGGCCGCAGTATGGTCAATATCATTGCGACGGCCTCTGAGCTGGGCTGCCTCAATGTCCCGGAGAACACCCTGATCAGTGTGGACCAGCTCAGGAACTACCCCGGCAATCAGACCGTCATCATCACAACGGGCAGCCAGGGCGAGAGCATGGCGGCGCTCAGCCGTATGGCCGAGAACATCCACCGCAAGATTTCCATCGGAGAGGGCGACACAGTCATTTTCTCCTCCAGTCCCATCCCGGGCAATGAAAAAGCGGTCACCAACGTCATCAATAAGCTTCTGCTCAAGGGCGCGGATGTGATTTTCCAGGACGTACACGTCTCGGGCCATCCCTGCCAGGAGGATATCAAGCTGATCTATACACTGGTGCAGCCCAAGTATGCGATCCCTGTCCACGGTGAGTATCGCCATCTCAAGGCGCAGGCCAAGCTCGTGGCAGAACTGGGCATCCCCAGGGAGAACATCTTCATCCTTCAGTCGGGCAATGTCCTGGAGATGACGCCGGAGAAGGCGGAGATCACCGGCGATGTGCCGGTCGGCAACATCCTGGTAGACGGACTTGGCGTCGGCGACGTCGGCAATATCGTGCTGCGGGACCGCCAGCATCTGGCAGAGGACGGCATCGTGATCGTTGCATTTGCCATGGCAGCCGGTTCCGACCTTGTTCTGTCGTCGCCCGAGATCACATCGAGGGGCTTTGTGTATCTCAAGGAAGCCGATGAGATGATGAAGAACGCGGTTGGCGTCGTCGAGGACGTCCTGGACAGCTGCAGAGAGCGCGGCACAACAGACCGCAACCGTATCAAATCGGTCGTGCGGGACAATCTGAGCGACTTCTTCTGGAAGAAGACCCAGAGAAGACCGATGATCCTTCCCATGATCATCGAGATCGACGAATGATAATGAGTTAGTTACCGGCGCAGAGCAGCGCCGAAAGCAATGAGTACGGGAGGCGTGCAGTGAAGAAACTACGCACTACAATAGGCGTTATAGTCGACACACTAGGCAGTTTGATCATTTATGTCCTGATCGCGGCGGCGATCCTGTTTATGGCGGGACAGGCCAAGCACTATTATGAAGTGGGATACGGCGTATTCTCCCAGCAGGGTAAGGACGCCAAGGGAACCGGCAAAGTCGTGCAGTTCACCGTTGAGGAGGGAACGACGGCAACCGGCCTTGCGGAGAAGCTGGAGGAGGCCGGCCTTGTCGAATCGGCCAGACTCTTCCTCATTCAGGAGAGAGTATCCGATTACGCCGGTCAGTACGTAGCGGGCACCTACGCACTCTCCTCGGAGATGACGACGGAGGACATCATGAAAGTGATCTCCGGCACGGAGGTTTCCCCCTATGCAACGACGGCAGAACCGGCCGCCGAAGAGCCCGCACAAGAGGCACCTCAGTCATGACGGATCTGGACAAGCTGGCAGCACAGAGAGAAATCGGCGAGCGGATCGGCGTATTTGCGGAGGCAATGCACGCTTCGGAGACGCAGGAGCTCAGAGAATTAGAGAGACAGGCCCTGGAAGAAGGCGTACCGATCATTCGGCCCCACACCCGGGGCCTTATTCAGTGTATTCTGGAAATGGCGGCGCCCGAGAGGATCCTGGAAATCGGGACGGCAGTGGGCTATTCGGCCCTTGTCATGCACACCTATGCGCCTGGGCCCTGCAAGATCGTTACGATCGAGAAGGACCCCGCGCGGGCCGCACAGGCCAGAGACAACTTCGCACGATTTGGCGCGGAGGGGATCACCCTCATGGAGGGCGACGCAGCGGACATCCTGCAGGAACTGGACGGCCCCTTCGACTTCATTTTCCTGGACGCGGCCAAAGGACAGTATATCCGCTACTTGCCCGATATCATAAGGCTCCTTCCCCCAGGCGGCGTGCTCCTCACCGATAACGTGCTCAAGGAGGGAGAAATCCTGGAATCCAAGTTTGTTGTCAAGCGCCGGGACCGCACGATCCACAAGAGAATGCGCGAGTACCTGATGGCGATCTCACGAGATCCCCGCCTTCGGACGGTCCTCATGGAGACCGGCGACGGGGCGGCCCTGTCAGTCAAACGGCGCATATAAAGAACACCTGTAAATGAGGAGACTATGAGAGATGATATGAAACGGCCGGAGCTTCTGATGCCGGCCAAGGACCTGGAAGTATTAAAGACCGCTGTCCGCTACGGCGCGGACGCCGTGTATATCGGCGGCGAAGCCTACGGTCTGCGCGCCAAGGCGAGGAATTTTTCCCATGAGGAGATGGAGGAGGGCATCCGCTACGCCCATGAACACGGCGTGAAAGTCTTTGTCACAGCCAATATTTTGGCCCACAATAGCGATTTGGCCGGGGCGGAGCAGTATTTTGGCCAATTGGCGGCGCTAGGGCCCGATGCGATCCTGGTGGCGGATCCGGGTATGTTCATGCTGGCCCGCAAGGCCTGCCCCAAGATCCCGATCCACATTTCCACCCAGGCCAACAACACCAACTACGGAACCTTCAATTTCTGGTTCGAGATGGGCGCGGAGCGCGTGGTCTGCGCGAGGGAACTGAGCTTAAACGAGATCGCACAGATTCGGCGGGCAATCCCCGAGGACAGGGAGATCGAGGCCTTCGTACACGGCGCCATGTGCATTTCCTACTCGGGACGATGCCTTCTGTCCAACTATTTCACGGGACGGGACGCCAACCGGGGCGCCTGCACGCACCCCTGCCGCTGGAAATACGCGGTCATGGAGGAGTCCAGGCCCGGCGTGTACCTGCCGGTGGAGGAGAATGAGCGTGGAACCTTCGTCTTCAACTCCAGGGATCTGTGCATGATCGACCACATCCCGGATTTGTTAAAGGCCGGGGTCAACAGCCTCAAGATCGAGGGCCGCATGAAGACGGCGCTCTATGTGGCGTCGGTCGGCAGGGCGTACAGACAGGCCATCGACGATTACCTCGAGAGCGAGGAACTGTATCAGTCCAGAATTCCGCAGTATATGGACGCCATCAAGAAGTGCACCTACAGGCGCTTTACGACTGGTTTCTATTACGGACGGCCCGACCAGGATTCCATGGTCTATGACAGCAATACCTATGTCAACGAAGCGGTCTTTCTGGGCATCGTCGAAAAGATCACGCCCGAGAACAGGGCCAGGATCATGCAGCGGAACAAATTTTGCGTCGGCGATCGCATCGAGGTGATGAAACCCGACGGAAGAGATATTCCGATTCTGGTCAAAGCAATGTATAATCAAAATGGAGAAGAAGTGGACAGCGCACCTCATCCAAAGGAGATCATCGACTTGGAGCTTGTGCTGGAAGAGGATATGTCCGTATCTGCCGACGTGGAGGAAGGCGACCTTCTGAGAGTCGTTATGGATCCCGCGTAAGCAGATTGTTATAAAAAAGGGGAAGAGAAACATGAAAATCATAGTAGTTGGCTGCGGCAAGGTCGGCGCGGCCCTTACGGCGCAGCTGAGCCGCGAGGGGCACGACATTGCTGTTATTGACGTGAATGCAGGCGTTCTGACAGACATCTCCAACAATTACGACGTGATGGGGCTGATCGGAAACGGCGCCAGCCACGCGGTGCAGATGGAAGCGGGCATCGAGTCTGCGGACCTTCTGATCGCCGCGACGGATTCTGACGAACTGAACCTGCTGTGCTGCCTGATCGCTAAGAAGGCAGGCGGATGCAACACGATTGCGCGCGTTCGCAACCCGGTCTACAACGGGGAGATTGATTTTATCAAGGAAGAGCTGGGCCTGTCCCTGACCGTAAACCCGGAGTATGCGGCTGCGACCGAGGCGGCCCGTGTGCTGCGCTTTCCTTCGGCTGTACAGATCGAGACCTTTGCCAAGGGCAAGGTGGAAATTGTCAAAGTACGGGTCCCGGAGGACTCTGTCCTCAACGGCTGCCCGCTGGCCCAGATCCACAAGAGAACCGGTACGGACGTCCTGGTGTGCACCGTGGAGCGCGGCGATCACGTCGAGATCCCGCACGGCGCCTTCGTGCTGCAGACGGGCGACGTCATCAGTATCGTGGCATCCAGACAGAATACCCGTGATTTCGTCTCCCGGATCGGCCTCAAGAGCCGCCGCGTAAGGGACTGCATGATCATCGGCGGCGGCACCATTGCCTTCTATCTGGCCCAGCAGCTTCTGGAGACCGGCATCCGCGTCAAGATCATCGAGCAGGACAGAGACCGCTGCGAGGAACTCGCGGAACTGCTGCCCAAGGCGACCATCATCAATGCAGACGCCGCCAATCAGGGCATCCTGATGGAAGAGGGCATCAGAGAGTGCGAATCCTTCGTCACGCTGACCGGCATGGACGAGGAGAACCTATTCCTGTCCATGTTCGCCCAGAACTGCTCCAAGGCCAAGGTCATTACCAAAGTGGACCGTCTGGATTTTGACGAGATCATCAAGAGACTGGACCTTGGAACGCTTCTGCATCCCAAGAATATCACCGCAGACAACATTCTGCGCTATGTCCGCGCGCTGCAGAATTCCATCGGCAGCAACGTGGAGACGCTCTACAAGATCAGTGACAATAGGGTAGAAGCCGTTGAATTCCTGATCCAGAAGGATTCTCCGGTCGTCGGCATCCCGCTGTCGGAGCTCAAGGTCAAGGACGACGTTCTGGTCGCCTGCATCAGCCGCGGCGGCAGGATCATCATCCCCAACGGAAGCTCCAGCATCCATGTGGGAGACAGCGTCATCGTTGTTACGTCCCATCTTGGCTTTGGAGACATCCGGGATATTCTCAAGTGACGACAGGAGGTCTTTATGAATTATCAGATTATTCGTAGGATCCTCGGCATTGTCGTGGAGTTTATAGGCGCCTTTCTCCTTCTGCCCGCCATCTGCGGACTCTTTTATGGGGAAAAGCAGGTCATTGTATATTTTGTCCTGGCGTTCGTATATTTCATCACCGGAAGGCTCATTGCGTCCATTAAGATGACCAACCAGGCATACTATGCGCGGGAAGGACTGGTCATCGTCGGACTGAGCTGGATCGTCCTGAGTATTCTGGGTGCGATTCCGCTTGTGATCACAGGTGACATTCCGAGCTTTACCGACGCGCTCTTTGAGACGGTGTCCGGCTTTACGACGACGGGATCCAGTATCCTCACCAACGTCGAGGGACTGAGCCACACAGGCCTCTTCTGGAGAAGCTTTACCCACTGGGTCGGCGGCATGGGCGTCATCGTATTCATTCTGGCGGTGCTCCCTATGACGGGCGGCTACAATATGAACCTCATGCGCGCGGAGAGCCCTGGCCCTACGGTCGGCAAACTGGTCCCCCGCATGAAAGAAACTGCCAAAATACTGTATTCCATCTATCTTGGCATCACCGTAGCGGAGATTATCCTCCTGATCATTGCGCGCATGCCTGTATTCGATGCGCTGTGCATCGCGTTCGGCAGCGCGGGAACCGGCGGCTTCGGCGTCCGCAATGACAGCTGTGCGAGCTACTCGACCCTGATGCAGGGCATCATCACGGTGTTCATCATCATGTTCGGCGTCAATTTCAACGCCTACTTCTTTATCCTGCGAAGGAAATTCGGGGAAGTGAAGAAGATGTCGGAACTCAAGGGATATTTTGGCATCATCGCGTTTGCGATCATCACGATCACCATCAATATCCGGCATATGTTCCCGTCGCTCTTTATGGCCTTTCATCACGCGGCGTTCCAGGTCGGATCCATCATCACGACCACGGGATTCGCGACGGCGGACTTCGACCAGTGGCCCCAGTATTCCAGGGCGCTTCTGGTGCTGATCATGTTTGTCGGTGCCTGCGCGGGCAGTACCGGCGGCGGTATGAAGGTCTCCCGTGTGATGATCATGTTCAAGACCATCTACCGCGAGATCCGCAAATACCTGCATCCCCGCGCGGTCACAAACGTGACCATGGACGGCAAGACCATGGACAGAAGCACGCTCCACAGCGTCAGCGTCTATCTGTCCACCTACATGCTTCTGTTCTTCCTGTCGATCCTGGCGATCACTGCACTGGAGACTTACGACTTGGAGACCGTCTTCACGTCGGTTGCATGTACCTTTAATAACATCGGACCCGGCCTCTCCAAGGTCGGTCCCACCTGCAACTTCAGCATCATGAGCACGCCGACCAAGTATATCCTCATGTTCGATATGCTGGCGGGCCGCCTGGAGCTCTATCCCATGCTGATCCTCCTCACACCGGCGGTGTGGAAGAACGGGTGATGAAGAATTTGAGAATGGGGATATAAGAAATTGAGTGAGAGAGGGAGCCTGTTGAAGGCTCCCTCTTTATGAAATACCGTGCAAATAATGCTGGTTTGGTGGAAATAATCTGAAATTATTTTTGGAAGAAAATTTTTGGAAAAAGGTCTTGTCAAATCTCAAACCTTACTCTATAATACTGCTTTGTAACCGGCACGAAGCCGTTTACATATAAATAAAGGGCTATAGCCAAACGGTAAGGCAGCGGACTCTGACTCCGTCATTTTGAAGGTTCGAATCCTTCTAGCCCTGCTTGAATTTAAAAGCACTCAACAGTTATGTTGAGTGCTTTTTCTTTTGCTGATTTTAGTTGACTTGTGCTGACCTTCGTTGATCTTTACTGACCTTCGCCCACCTTTTAGCGATTGGGCACAGGGAGAGATTTCCTTGATTTGTTCCCCATAGGAATTCGCTCATCCTGTAGTGATTGGGCACAGGGAGAGATTTCCTTGATTTGTTCCCCATAGGAATTCGCTCATACTGTAGCAATTGGGCACAAGAAGATAATTCTCTGATTTGTTCCCCATGAGAATCAACTTACGAAGGATTCTAAATTGTTAAAATCATCCTCTGTGCCCAAAAGAGGCGAACAGAAGAAATTTTCAAGTAGTACAAATCTGGAAAAACGGTCTCTGTGCCCAAACGAGCCAACCAGAAGAAATTTCCGAGTAGTACAAATCTCAAAAACGGTCCCTGTGCCCAAAAGAGCAAAAACCAAGAAACCCATGTAGTACATTTCCAAGAAAAACAACCCCTGTGCCCAATCATACTAAAAATCAAGGACCACATGGCCCCTCCCGCGATCCACACCCCCTCGTAGCCGCCCAACACAGCCAATTTCCAGTAATAATCGCCAAACCCACCCAGTCTAATTTGTAAAATATCACTAATTAGTAACAAAAGTTAAATTATTAGTGACAAAATGTTAAGAAAATGTTAATATCGTTAATGAAGATATTACGTTTCATTGCAGTTAATGATTACCGGCATCCTGGAGATCGGAGGGGACTATGAAAAAGCATAGCGTTATCGCATTCGCATCAGCACTCACAATCGCGGCAGGTACAATTTGTGCATCTGTATATGCACCCGCTGCAGCCCTTGATGCGGAAGGCAATCAGATCGAAGCTGCAGTCCAGGAGGATGGCAGCCTTTTTGCTGCGCAGGACGAGGACGGCATCGCCTACGAAGACGCCATCGCAGATCTTTACGCGAGAAGCACAACGATCTCTGACAAGGAGATCCTCGAGATCGCCCGCAAGATGAAGCCCGACTGCACAGCTGTTGCTGAGGAACTCGGCGACGCACAGGCAGCAGAGATTATGGATACGCTTGCTGATTATGAAGAAGCGAAGGCTTCTTACCTGCTGAACGGCGAGACCGCACAGGCAGGCGAGAGCGCACAGGAAACTGCGCTCGCACAGGCAGCCAAAGACTTGCAGGCAAATGCAAATGTAAGCGCCGAGTGGAAGAGACAAAACCGCTACACCAGAATGGGCATGTCCGACGCACAGACGCTGACAAGCCTGATTCCCGGTTACACCGTGACTTCCTGCAGCGATGAGAACGGCGATGTGCTTCTGGATGTCGACGAGTGGATGACCCAGGGCTATACAGAAGGTGCGGATCAGAACACCGAGAACGTATCAGCGTATCGCTATTACTTCACAGCAGTGCTTTCCCAGAACAGAGAAGGAAACTGGGAAGTCGCTTCCATCACCAATACAGACAGAAATTTCACCTGGCTCGAGGACATCGAGGAGCAGGAAAAGAGCTATGACGGCGAAGACGACATGCTCTTTGCAGACGCGGCAGACCTGACAGCAGACGCAGCAGCAAACCTGACAGCAGCAGACGCGGCAACAGAAGACCTTCAGGCCGGCGCGATCAGAACTTCCTCTCTCAAGACCTACGGAGACGGCAAATATACCTATTCTCCCGACAAGGCCATTGCCTATGCGGATAAGTGGGCCACATCCAGAAATCCGGCTTATAGACAGTATCCCGGCGTGGACTGCTGCAACTTCGTTTCTCAGTGCCTGTACGCGGGCGGCATGCCCAAGAACAGCGAGTGGTATCCGGCTTCTTACGCTTGGATCAACTGCTCCGGCGCGATCTCCAATTTCAAGAAATACGGCAAATTCATGAGCGCTACAGACAGCAATGTCCTTCGCGGCAATCCCGTTTATTACGACTGGAACAGCAACGGCGTCTATGACCACACAGCAATCTGCGTCGGCCGCAACAGCGCCGGCACACCCATCATCGACGCGCACACAGGCGACCACTACCACGTCACATGGCGCCTCTCCAGCAATGGTAAGAGAGCCACCATCCAGCTTCGCAACGGCGGCAACACCGGCGGCACCAGCACCAACGCATCCGAAGGCGGCAAGTGGAAAAAGGTCAAGGGCAAATGGTTTTACTACGGCGCAAACGGCCAGAAGGTGACCGGCTGGCTCACATACCAGGATCATTCCTATTACCTCAACAAGAACGGCCGTATGGTCACCGGTTGGAACAAGATCAACGGCGGCTGGTACTATTTTGCCAAGAGCGGCGAGATGAAGACGGGCTGGATCAAGCTGGGCACCAGAAAGTACTATCTGGGCAGCAACGGCAAGATGCAGACAGGCTGGGTCAAGAGTAATGGAAAGAACTACTACATGTGCTCGGACGGCTACGCAGTCACCGGCTGGAGAACCGTCAACGGCCAGACCTACTACATGAACAAGAATGGCGTCATGCAGACCGGCCTCAAGAAGATCGATGGCATGAAGTACTATTTTGACTCACAGGGCCGCAAGACACTGGGATGGGTCACCGTGGGCGGCAAGAAGTACTTCTTCAGCCCCTCCGCAGGCGGCCGCGCGGCGACCGGCTACTGGGACATCAACAATGTAATCTACTACTTCAACTCTGAGGGCGTGCTGAACGGTTAATAGGTCAAAAGAAAGTCAGGCAGCCGATGTACAAATTTGACGGACGAATCCGCTACAGCGAAGTCGACAGCGAACGAAAGCTGACAGTGGAGAAAATGATCGATTATTTCCAGGACTGCTCCTCCTTCCAATCGGAGGACCTGGGCGTAGGCCTGGATTATATGAAGGCGCACGCCTTTGCGTGGGTGGTCAATTACTGGCAGATCCGCTTTGACAGAAGGCCCGTCATGGGCGAACAGGTCCGGACCGGCACAACCCCCTACGACTTCAAGGGCATCATGGGCATGCGTAACTTCATGATGGAGACTGCGGACGGGGAACTGCTCGCGGTGGCCAACTCCGTGTGGTCGTTGCTGGACATGAAGCAGATGTACCCCATGCGGATTCCGGCAGAGCTCATCGAGCGCTACCAGACGGAGCCGCGCCTTGACATGGACTACAAGCCCAGGAAGATCAAGGTGCCGGCGGAGGGCGGAGTGCCCTGCGAGACCATCACAGTCAGGCCCCACCACCTCGATACCAACAAACACATGAACAACGCGCAATATGTGCATTTCGCCATGATGTATCTGCCCGCGGGCCGCGAAGTGCGGGAGCTGCGCGTGGAATACCGCAAACAGGCGGTTCTGGGAGACAGGATTACTCCGGTCCTCTACCACATTACTGACAATTGTTTACTGCTATCCATGAATGGAGAGGACGGCAAGCCGCACGCTGTCGTCGAGATCACGCTATAGAATAGGAGCCGTGCCAAAACACCGAAAACCGTGCACATGACTGAAACATGATTGAGAGACGCGATCATGTACGCGGCGGGAGATGCTTTTCACACACTTTGCTCCGGAATGAGGTATACCATGAAATTAGGAGAACTGCAGACCCTCAAGGTTGAGAAAACAGTGCCGTTTGGCATTTATCTGATCAGCGATGACCCGCAGGAGGGCCGCGTTTTACTTCCGCGCTCGCAGGTGCCCGAGGGGGTCCGCGAGGGCGATGAACTGGAAGTCTTTCTTTACAAGGATTCTGAGGATCGCATGATCGCCACCCGCAGAAAGCCCAAGCTCATGCTGCACCAGGTCGGCTATCTGACCGTTCTGCAGGTGGGCCGCATCGGCGCCTTCCTGGACTGGGGTCTGGACAAAGACCTGCTGCTTCCCTTCCACGAGCAGCCCAGAGAGCGCGTCAAGGAGGGACAGGAAGTGCTGGTGGCCGTCTATCTCGACAAGAGCGAGAGACTGTGCGCCACGATGAACGTTTATCCCTATCTCAGCAAGGAGAGCCCCTACAGGACGGGCGACCAGGTGACCGGCATTGTGTACGAGACCAGTCGGAATTTTGGCGCCTTTGTTGCTGTGGACAGCATGTTCTCCGCACTCATTCCCAAGAGAGAGTTGGTTCGGGACCTTCGCGTGGGCGACGTGGTCTCCGCGCGTGTGACGTCCGTCAAGCCTGACGGCAAGCTCGACCTTTCCATCCGCGAGAAAGCGCCTCTGCAGATGGACCGCGATATGGACCGGATCCTCAACCGCATGCAGGCCAACGGCGGCCTCCTTCCCTTCAACGACAGGGTGGCCCCGGAGATCATCCGCGAAGAGATGCAGATGAGCAAGAATGAGTTTAAGAGAGCTGTCGGCCATCTCTTAAAGCTTGGCAAAATAGAGATCGGCGCCGACGCGATCCGCATGAAGTAAAGCGTGCGGGAAGGCGCGAAAGCGAATTTGAAAACACATTCAATAATAGTAATAACTGACAGAACGTCTTGGCAATATTGCAGAGGCGTTCTGTCTTTGTTATTAAAAATACACAAAAATTTCAAGATAATTTATGGTTTTTTTTGCCATCATAGTCTAAAATAAAATAAGTGGGTATTTAATATGCAAGGACAAACGGTGTTTTTACAAGAATGAAAGCGTGAGGGGACATGGTTTCAAATCAGGTATTGCAAAGCACAATTGAGGGAATCAAGGAAATATCACATCTCGAACTCGGGATCATGGACGCGGATGGAAGAGAAGTGGCAGTGACAGCGCCGGTATTTGCAGATGCAGCAGGCGCAATACCGGATTTTGCCGTCTCTCCTGCGGACTCCCAGTCGGCGGGGCCTTACCAGTTCTTCAAGGTCATGGATGAGCAGCAGCTGGAGTATGTCATCGTTGTCTACGGCGAGACGGACAGTTCGCTTCTCATTGGCCGTATGGCGGCCTTCCAGTTGAAGGGTCTCATGAGCGCATTCAAGGAGCGCTATGACAAGGACAGCTTCATGAAGAACCTGCTCCTGGACAACCTCCTTCTGGTCGACATTTACAGCCGGGCCAAGAAGCTCCATATCGCATCCGACGCGCAGCGTGTCGTGCTGATCGTGGAGACCGGGCAGGAAAGAGACAGGAACATCCTGGAGGTCGTGCAGGAATTCATCGGCACAACAACCATGGACTTTGTCACCGCGGTCGACGAGTACAACGTTGTTGTCGTCAAGGACCTGACGGATGGAAGCCGGATCCGTGACATCGAGAAGACAGCCAATGCGATCGACGCACATCTTCGCAAGATGGGCATTGCCGGCGTCCGCATCGCCTATGGCACAGTCGTCAATGAGATCAAGGAAGTGAGCCGCTCTTACAAGGAAGCTAAGATGGCGCTCGACGTCAGCCGGATCTTCTTTGAGGACCGGACTGTGATCGCCTACAATGAGCTGGGCATCGGCAGACTGATCTATCAGCTGCCCATTCCGCTCTGCAAGATGTTCATCCGTGAGATCTTCAAGGGCAAGAATCCCGAGGAGTTCGATCAGGAGACGCTTGCAACGATCAACAAATTCTTTGAGAACAGCCTGAACGTATCAGAGACGTCCAGACAGCTGTTCATCCACAGAAATACGCTGGTCTATCGTCTGGACAAGCTGCAGAAGAGCACGGGACTGGACCTTCGCGTATTTGAGGACGCCATCACCTTCAAGATCGCGCTGATGGTCGTCAAGTACATGAAGTACATGAAGCAATTCGAATATTAAACCGGACGTGCCGTCCGGCTTGGAAAGGAAACCTGGATGAGCGCCCTTTCGGGGCGCTCATTTCAGAACTGGCGAAAATGGAAGAGCAGAATCAGATGAGAAGAAAATATGTCAGTACAGGCGGCGAGGAGCCAAGACGCAGAAGAAGCGGATTCCTGCCGGGTCTGTTGGTGGGATTCCTGATCGCGGTCATCGCTGTCGGAATCTTTTTTGCGCTGCGGGGCGGCAGCGCAGCCGGACTTGCCCCCGTTCTCTCTTCGGGCAGCGCGGGCAATAACGCTGTGGACGAGGCGGCAGTCAACAAGCTCAAACTCCTGGAGCAGTATATCGACTATTATTATTACAAGTCGGATGAAGTTTCCAAGGCGGACATGCAGGACGGCATGTACAAGGGCCTTCTGAATTCGTTGGGAGACGTCTATTCCTGCTACTTCACGCCGGAAGAATACCAGTCGCTGCAGCAACAGACGGAAGGGGTCTATTTTGGCATCGGTGCCTATGTGAGTAAGGACGTCGAGACCGGCGCCTGTGTGATCTCGGGCGTCATCAAGAATTCGCCTGCGGAAGCGGCGGGCCTCATGGAAGGCGACATCATTTACAGCGTGGGCGGCAAGGAGATGAACGGACTCGAACTGGAGGAAGTGGTCTCTTATATCAAGGGCGACGAGGGCACCAAGGTGCAGATCACGCTGATCCGAAACGGCGAGAGCATCGACATGGAGATCACGAGAGCCAAGGTGACGACGCCGACCGTCGACAGCGAGATGAAGGAAAACGGCATCGGCTATCTGCAGATCACAGAGTTTGACGACGTGACGACAGCCCAGTTCGAGGAGAATATGGCCTCTCTCAGGGCGCAGGGCATGAAAGGCCTCATCCTTGACCTGCGCAGCAACCCGGGCGGCAATGTCACCACGGTCTGCGAGATCGCGGAGCAGATCCTGCCGGAAGGCCTGGTCTTTTATATGGAGGACAAGAACGGCGAGAGAACGGAATACCCTTGCAAGGGGGCCGATTTTGACCTGCCGCTCGTGGTCCTTGTGAACGAGTACAGCGCCAGCGCGGCGGAGATCCTCTCGGGCGCCATTAAGGACGCCGGTATCGGCACGCTGGTCGGACAAAAGACGTTCGGCAAGGGCATCGTGCAGACGGTCGCACCGCTGGACGACGGATCCGCCATCAAACTGACCATCGCCAATTACTACACTAGAAACGGCAACGACATTCATTTGAAGGGCATCGAGCCGGACATCGAAGTGGCACTGGATGCGGACAAGTATCTGGAGGATAGGACCGATACGCAGCTGGAGAAGGCAATCGAGGTCCTCACGGAGAAGATGAACGGGCAGAACTGAAATTGTGTAAAAATGCATGGCAGACTGTAATATTTGTAACTGGTTTCACGTGTATTATGTTAGAATGATGATACGAAGGAAACTTTGTGAATGAGGGAGTAAAGACGAATTATTATGGCAAACAACTGTGACACCTGTGCTTATTGCGGCTACGACGAGGACTACGGGGAATATGTGTGTGACATCGACATGGATGAAGACGAGTACATCCGGTTTCTGTCCGACAGGCACACGCAGTGCCCCTATTATCGAAACGGCGATGAGTATCTGGTCGTGCGCAGTCAGATGTAAAATTAGTAAGGAGGTAAACTATGGGACTTATCACAGCGGCAGGCGCTTCCCTGTCATCGATTCTTGGCGATCAGTGGAAAGAGTATTTTTACTGCTCAGAGATGGACACGAACGTACTTGTCAGAAAGGGACAGAAGAATAACGGCAAGTCGGGTCTTCTCAACAGAGGCGGAAGTGACAACGTCATCACAAATGGTTCCACAATCGTTGTCAATGAAGGCCAGTGTATGATCATCGTTGACCAGGGCGCGATTGTTGACATCTGCGCGCAGCCTGGCGCATATACGTATGATACCTCCACAGAGCCCAGCGTATTCTCCGGCGGCCTCGGCGAGGGCATCGCGAAGAGCTTCGAGCAGTTCAAGGCTCGTTTCTCCTATGGCGGCGTGACAGCGCATGATCAGAGAATTTACTATTTTAACACCAAGGATATCATCGGCAACAAGTATGGAACGGCCAATCCGGTTCCCTTCCGTGTTGTGGACAACAATATCGGCCTGGACGTCGATATCTCCATCCGCTGCTTCGGTGAGTATTCCTATCGACTCAGTGATCCGATCCTGTTCTACAAGAACATCTGCGGCAACGTCAACAGTGACTACACCAAGGACCGCATCGAGAACCAGCTGCGCACAGAGCTTCTGACCGCTCTGCAGCCCGCGTTCGGCAAGATCTCCGATATGGGCATCCGCTACAGCGCGGTTGTCAATCATACAGAAGATATGGCCAAGGCCCTCAATGAAGTGCTGTCTGACAGATGGGCTGACAAGTACGGTATCGTCATCTCCGCATTCGGCATCAGCAGTCTCAAGGCATCCGAAGAAGACGAGAAGATGATCAAGGATCTGCAGAAGACCGCTGTATTCCAGAATGCAGGCATGGCAGGCGCCATGAAGGTCAACGCAGAGGCGCAGGCTATGATGGACGCAGCCAAGAACCCCAATGGCGCAGCGATGGGATTCTTCGGCATGGGTATGGCACAGCAGGCAGCAGGCGGCGGAACCGATGCGGCGTCCCTGTTCGCAATGGCTGAGCAGCAGAAGGCGGCCAAGGCAGCCAAGATGCAGCCCGCAGGCGGCTGGAAGTGCCCTAAGTGCGGCGCAGAAGGCAACGTCGGCAAGTTCTGCGGCGAGTGCGGCACACCCAAGCCGGCCGATGGCTGGAAATGCCCGCAGTGCGGACACGAAGGCAATAACGGCAAGTTCTGCAGCGAGTGCGGAAGCCCCAAGCCTGCCGGAGACGGCAAGTGGAAATGCCCCAAGTGCGGACATGACGGCAATAGCGGCAAGTTCTGCGGCGAGTGCGGAAGCCCCAGACCCTGATGGAAGGAAGCAATAGAGTGGGCGCGCAGCGTGTGGCTGCGCGCCCGCTTTTTATGGAGGTAGACTATGGCAGAAAAGATCACCGTTTATCAGTGCCCAGCCTGTACGGGCCCCCTTCACTATGATGGCAAGATCGGCAAGCTCCAGTGCGACTACTGCGGCAGCACCTATTCCACCGAGGAAATCGAGGCGCTCTACAAGAAACAGAACGAGAGCGCTGTGAAAAGCGACCAGGAAGCGCAGAAGAAAGCGGCCGCCGTGGAAGAAAAGGCAGCGGCGGAAGCAGCGGCTGCCGGCATGTCCGCGGAAGCAGCAGCGAACGGCGGCTGGGGGAGCGATGCGGCCCACATGCGCGCCTACAACTGCACCAGCTGCGGCGCAGAGCTGATCTGCGACGATACGACGGCGGCGACCAGCTGCCCCTACTGCGGCAATCCCACCGTGATCCCGAGCAAATTCGCGGGCGTGGACAGGCCGGATTATCTGATCCCGTTCAAGGTAGACAAGCAGCAGGCGATCCAGGCGTTCAAGGAGTATTACAAAGGCAGAAAGCTGCTGCCTCGATCTTTTGCCTCCGATAACCACATTGAGGAGATCAAGGGCGTCTATGTGCCATTCTGGATGTTCTCCGGCAAGGTGGACGGCGCCGCGGACTACGAGGCCCGCAAGGAGGAGCGGAGACGAGCCGGCGATGAGGAAATTGTCCGCACGGAGTTTTTTGACGTACATAGAGAGGGCAGCATGCACTTTGACAAAATACCGGTGGACGCCTCCACAAAGATGCCGGACGACTTGATGGATTCCATCGAGCCGTTCGACTACAAGGAACTGCGGCCCTTCGGCATGGAGTATATGCCCGGCTACCTGGCCAACAAATACGACGTCTCCAAGGAGGAGAGCCGCGGCAGGGCGACCGAGCGCGCGACCAACACCTTCCGGTCGGCGCTGCAAAACACAGTGAAGGGCTACAATTCTGTGTCTGTGCGGAATCATCACGAGAAGACAACGCCCGAGAAGACTGAGTATGGCATGTTGCCGGTCTGGATGCTCAGCTCCAACTGGCAGGGGCAGACCTATCTGTTCGCCATGAACGGACAGAGCGGCAAGATGATCGGAGACTTACCGGTGTCAAAACCCAAACTGGCGGCCTGGGTGATCGGCGTATTTGCGGCTGTGTTCGCGATCTTTCACTTCCTGATACTCAAGCAGCAGGGCGACAGTATGCTGATCAGCGGCGCGGTGGCCTTCATCGCGGCGGCGATCACAGGGGCCGTGATGAACAGCAGTATGAAACCGGTCGCAAAGAGCCACTCGGCGGGCGGCTATGTCGCCGATGAGGGGAGCCTGCGGCTGCGGGCGCAGGCGGATCGGTTTGTCCGCACAATGGAGACCCGCAACAAGATCAAGCAGAGTGGAAATCCGGGTTCGGGAGGACCCGGCGGCCATGGTCCCGGTGGACCTGGCAGACCTGGTGGTCCTGGCAGGCCGTCTGGCGGCCCTGGCGGTGGCCCCGGAGGCGGCAAACGCTGAGCGCACGCTTGTTTTGTGAATAGTAGAAAAGCCCGGGGCGTGCCCCCGGGCTTTTTACGTCACTGAAAACAGGCTCTCAGATTCAAGAACATTCGTTCTAAAAATTGTCTGTTCTTATTAAAAATCATGTGCTATACTCTGTTAATAGCCTCATCGGGAGGCTGTCACGCGACACATCGCTGCCCAAGAGAGGACACATGTATGGACCATTTTGTGCTTCATTCTGAATACCAGCCGACGGGCGATCAGCCCCAGGCCATCAAGGAACTGGTCGACGGATTCAAGGAGGGCAATCAGTTTCAGACCCTGCTGGGCGTCACTGGATCCGGCAAGACCTTCACCATGGCCAATATCATTCAGGCGCTCAACCGGCCGACCCTGATCATTTCTCATAATAAGACCCTGGCGGGACAGCTTTACGGCGAGATGAAGGAATTCTTCCCCGAGAACGCGGTGGAATACTTCGTATCCTATTACGACTATTATCAGCCGGAGGCCTATATTCCCTCCAGCGACACTTATATTGCCAAGGACTCTATGATCAACGACGAGATCGACAAGCTAAGGCTCTCGGCAACCGCCTCTTTGGCGGAGCGACGCGACGTCGTCGTCGTGGCCAGCGTGTCCTGCATTTACGGTCTGGGCAGCCCCGACGAATTCAAGGGCATGTCCATTTCCCTGAGGCCCGGCATGGAGAAGGACCGCGACGAGGTGATCAAGGAGCTGATCGCGATCCAGTATACAAGAAACGACCTTTCACTGGAGCGCTGCAACTTCCGGGTGAGAGGGGACACAGTCGAAATATACCCGGCCCAGGGCGGCGACCACATGATCCGCGTCGAGTGGTTCGGCGACGAGATCGATCGGATCTGCGAAGTGGAGCAGCTGACAGGCCGCGTGCACGCCGAGCTGACCCACGTCATGATCTGGCCGGCCTCCCACTACGTCGTCCCGCAGGAGAAGATCAATCGGGCGTGTGAAAATATTGAGGCCGAGATGCGCGAGCAGGTCAAGTTCTTTAAGTCCAAGGACAAGCTGATCGAGGCCCAGAGAATCTCGGAGCGCACCAATTTTGACATCGAGATGATGCGCGAGACGGGCTTTTGCAGCGGAATTGAGAACTATTCCAGGCATCTGAATTTTGGCAAGCCGGGGGAGCCCCCGCTGACCCTGATGGACTTCTTCCCGGACGATCTCCTGATCATTGTGGACGAGTCCCATATGACCATTCCCCAGATCGGCGCCATGTACCACGGCGACCGGTCCCGCAAGACGACCCTGGTGGAATATGGCTTCCGCCTGCCGTCGGCGCTGGACAACAGGCCGTTGAATTTCGAGGAATTTGAGGGACACATCGACCAGATGCTCTTCGTGAGCGCGACGCCGGGTCCCTACGAGGAAGCGCACGAGCTGCTTAGGGCCGAGCAGATCATCCGCCCGACGGGACTTCTGGATCCCAAGATCGACGTGCGTCCCGTACACGGGCAGATCGACGACCTGATCGGAGAGATCCGCGCAACCGTCAAGGACGGCAACAAGGTCCTGGTCACGACCCTGACCAAGAAGATGGCGGAGGATCTGACCGATTATCTTGCCGGCGCCGGCATCCGCGTCAAATACCTGCACAGTGATATCGATACGTTGGAGCGCTCGCAGATCATCCGCGACATGCGACTGGACGTGTTCGACGTGCTGGTCGGCATCAACCTCCTCAGGGAGGGCCTGGATATCCCCGAGATCGCGCTGGTCGTCATTCTCGACGCCGACAAGGAGGGCTTCCTCCGCTCCGAGACCTCGCTGGTCCAGACCATCGGCCGCGCCGCGCGAAATGCGGACGGACACGTGATCATGTACGCGGACAATATGACCGATTCCATGAAGAAGGCCATCGACGAGACCGAGCGCCGCCGGAAAGTCCAGATGCAGTACAACGAGGAACACGGGATCACGCCGCAGACCATTCGCAAGGCAGTGCGCGACCTGATCTCGATTTCCAAGGAGATCACCAAGGAGCAGGCGGCCTTCGAGAAGGACCCCGAGTCCATGAATCTGGGAGAACTGCGAAAGCTCATCGCAGACGTAGAGAAGAAGATGCGCAAGGCGGCGGCGGACCTCAATTTCGAGGCGGCCGCAGAGCTGCGTGACCGCATGTTGGAGCTCAAGAAGCACGAGCTGGAGCTGAGCGGCGGCAAGTGATGCACGCGGCGAGGCGCGGCACAGTGGCGTCAAAATAATGCATGGTCGCACGAAGACAAGAGATACAACAAGTATAGATAGAAATAACAGGTAGAATATGGCAGTAAAGATGAAGAAGCCGGACTACTGGCCCGCCCTGGAAGAGGGCGAGAGGCTGGCCGGCATACAGAGAGAAAAGGATGCGGGAAGGCGCAGCATCATCAACAAGGAAGACTGCATCCGCATTCGGGGCGCCAATGAGCACAACCTCAAGAACCTGACGCTGGAGATCCCGAGAAACGAGCTGGTCGTTCTGACGGGACTTTCGGGATCGGGCAAGTCGTCGCTGGCTTTTGACACGATCTACGCAGAGGGGCAGAGGCGATATATGGAGTCGCTGTCCTCCTACGCAAGGCAGTTCCTGGGCCAGATGGAGAAGCCGGACGTGGAGAAGATCGAGGGACTTTCCCCTGCGATCTCCATCGACCAGAAATCCACCAACCGAAATCCCAGGTCGACCGTGGGTACCGTGACGGAAATCTACGACTATTTCAGGCTCCTCTACGCCAGAATCGGCATTCCTCACTGCCCCAACTGCGGCAGGGAGATCGCCAGACAGACCGTCGACCAGATGGTGGACCGCATTATGGAGCTGCCGGAGCGCACCAGGATCCAGATCCTGGCGCCCGTTGTGCGCGGCCGCAAGGGCGAGCACCAGAAGGTCATCGACAGGGCCAGAAGGGCCGGTTACGTGCGCCTTCGCATCGACGGCAATCTCTATGATGTGAACGAAGACATCAAGCTGGAGAAGAATATCAAGCACAACATCGAGATCGTGATCGACAGACTGGTCATCAAGGAGGACATCCAGAGGAGACTCACGGACTCTGTCGAAAACGCGCTGCAGCTGGCGGACGGCTTATTGCAGGTCGACGTCGTGGGCGGAGAGATGATGCAGTTCTCGCAGAGTTTTGCCTGCCCGGACTGCGGCATCAGTGTGCCTGAGATCGAGCCCCGAAGCTTCTCCTTCAACAATCCGTTCGGCGCCTGCCCCAACTGCGCGGGACTTGGCTACAGCATGGAATTTGCGCCGGAGCTGATCATTCCGGACGATACCAGATCTATCAATGATGGTGCGATCGCGGTCCTGGGATGGCAGTCCTGCATGAACAAGGGCAGCTTTGCCAATGCGATCCTGGTGGCCATGGCCAAGGAATTCGGATTCAGTCTGGATACTCCCTACAAGGACCTGCCGGAGGATATCCGCAAGATCCTCATGTACGGAACAGAAAAGAGTGTCGACGTCTACTATGAGGGACAGAGGGGCAAGGGCGTGTATCCCATTGCCTTCGAGGGCCTGATCCGCAACACCGAGCGGCGCTATCGCGAGACCGGATCGGAGAGCTCCAAGGCGGAATATGAGTCCTTCATGCGCATCGAGCCGTGCAAAACATGCAAGGGCAAGAGACTTCGCAAGGAGTCGCTGGCGGTCACCGTCGGCGGCATCGACATTCACGATATGACCTGCCTTTCCATCAAGGCCCTCAAGGACTTCCTGGAACAGCTGCAGCTGACCGAGACCCAGCAGAAGATCGGCCACCAGGTGCTCAAGGAGATCCGCGCCCGCGTCAGCTTCCTGGTCGATGTCGGCCTGGATTATCTGACCCTGGCCCGTGCGACGGCGACCCTCTCGGGCGGCGAAGCCCAGCGAATCCGCCTGGCGACCCAGATCGGCTCCGGCCTTGTCGGCGTCTGCTATATCCTGGATGAGCCCAGTATCGGCCTCCACCAGAGGGACAACGACAAGCTCCTGCGGACCCTCAAGAACCTGCGCGACCTCTGGAATACGGTCATTGTCGTGGAACACGATGAGGACACCATGATGGCGGCCGACTATATTGTCGACATCGGTCCCGGCGCCGGCTCCCACGGCGGACAGGTCGTGGCAACGGGCACGGCCGAGGAGATCATGGCCAACCCCGATTCCATTACCGGCCAGTACCTGAGCGGCGTCAAGTCGATTCCCGTGCCGGACGAGCGCAAGGCACCTACAGGATGGATCAAGGTGCGCGGCGCCCGCGTCAACAACCTGCGCAATATCGACGTCGAGATCCCGCTGGGCATCATGACGGTCGTGACAGGCGTATCGGGCTCCGGCAAGAGCTCTCTTGTCAACGAGATCCTTTACAAACACTTGGCCAAAAGTCTGAACCGCGCCAGAACCATAGCCGGAGACCACGACGGCATCGACGGTCTGGAGAACCTGGACAAGGTCATCGCCATCGACCAGTCACCGATCGGCAGAACGCCCCGCTCCAATCCAGCTACCTATACGGGCGTTTTTGACATGATCCGCACACTGTTCGCGGCCACATCGGACGCCAAGGCCAAGGGATACAGCAAGGGCCGCTTCTCCTTTAACGTCAAGGGCGGCCGCTGCGAGGCATGCGGCGGAGACGGCATTCTCAAGATCGAGATGCACTTCCTGCCCGACGTATATGTGCCCTGCGAGGTCTGCCACGGCAAGCGCTACAACAGGGAGACCCTGGAAGTGCGCTACAAGGGCAAGAATATATACGACGTATTGGATATGACAGTGGAAGAGGCCGTTACTTTCTTCGAGAACGTGCCTTCGATCCGGCGCAAGATCCAGACGCTGTATGACGTGGGACTTGGATATGTCAAGCTCGGGCAGCCCTCCACGGAGCTCTCGGGCGGCGAAGCGCAGAGAATCAAGCTTGCGACGGAGCTCTCGAGAAAGAGCACGGGCAAGACCATCTATATTCTGGATGAGCCGACGACAGGCCTCCACTTCGAGGACGTCGCCAAGCTCAACACGATCCTTCATCAGCTGGTGGAGGGCGGCAATACCGTTGTCGTGATCGAGCACAACCTCGATGTGATCAAGACAGCGGACTACATCATCGACATGGGCCCGGAAGGCGGCGACGGCGGCGGCACAGTGGTCGCGAGCGGCACGCCGGAAGAGGTGGCCAAGATCCATTCCTCCTACACGGGCTATTACATCCACAAGATGCTGGAAAGGGACAAGGCGCGCAAAGGCAGATAACAGACGCTGCATGGAGCGCCCCGGAAGTAATGAGTAGCATGCAAGAATTCAAGGGATATGTAGAACATATCATTTACAGAAATGAAGAGAATACATATACCGTATTTGAGGTGCATGGGGAGGACGGCGTCCTTACCTGCACCGGCTTTCCGCCTGCCATCAGCGAGGGGGAGAGCTGCATCGTGTCCGGCGAAGTCGTCCAGCACGCCGTCTACGGAGAGCAGTTCAAGGTGGACACCTATCGCGTGATCCCGCCCGAGAATGCGCAGGCCATGCTGCGCTACCTGTCTTCGGGCGCGGTCAAGGGCATCGGACAGGCGCTGGCGGCCAGAATTGTCAAGAAATTTGGCAATGAGACTCTCCGGATCATGGACGAGGAGCCCGAGCGGCTGGCGGAAGTGAAGGGAATCAGCGAGCGCAAGGCCCGGGAGATCGCCGCGTTCATGGCGGAAAAGCGGGATCTGCGGGACGCCATGCTCTTCCTGCAGCAGTACGGCGTCACCAACCGCGTCGCGCTCAAGATCTATAAGACTTACGGCGAGCGCATGTACATGGTGCTCAAGGAGAATCCTTACCAGCTGGCAGAGGACATTACCGGCATCGGCTTTGCCACGGCGGATGAGATCGCGGAGAAGGCCGGCATCAGTTCCCAGTCCGAGTTCCGCATTCGGAGCGGCATCCTATACTCCCTGTCCTCGTCTCTTCTGGAGGGCAGCAGCTATCTGCCGAGACAGGTCCTGCTCGCGCGGGCGGCCCAGCTTCTCCAGGTGCCGGAAGAATTGTTAGAGATCCAAATGGACAATCTGGCCGTGGAGAGACGGGTCAAAATACGCAGAAAAGGCGACGAAATCCAGGTCTACTCCAACGCCGCCTGGCGGGAAGAGCAGCAGATTGCACGCATGCTGCGCGAGATCGAGGCGGAGCCGGTCCGCATGGGCGGCCGCGACCCGGAGGAAGTGCTGCAGGAACTGGAAAAAGAGGAGAACCTGGAACTGGATCCCCTGCAGAGGGAGGCCGTTCTCATGGCGGCAGAGCACGCGATCCTGATCGTATCGGGCGGCCCCGGCACGGGCAAGACCACGACGATCAATACCATCATCCGCTATTTGCGGAGTGAGAACCTGGAAGTATTGCTGGCGGCGCCCACAGGGCGGGCCGCCAAGCGAATGACCGAGGCGACGGGCTATGAGGCCATGACCATCCACCGCCTTCTGGGCGTGCGCGCGGTGCGGGACGACGCGGAGGACGCCTTTGCCGCGGCCGATGACAGCGACAGGAATGCGGGCATCTCTTTTTCCTATTTTGAAAAAGGATCCGACAATCCGCTGGAAGCCGACGCCATCATCATCGACGAGATGTCCATGGTGGATATGCACCTGTTCTGTTCGTTCTTAAAGGCCGTCATGCCCGGCACCAGACTGATCCTGGTGGGAGACGTCAACCAGCTGCCGAGCGTGGGACCGGGCAGAGTCTTGCAGGACCTGATCGCATCGGGCGTATTCAGGACTGTGATGCTCCGGAAGATCTTCCGGCAGGCGCTGGAGAGCGATATCGTCACGAATGCACATAGGATCCTGAACGGAGAAGTGCCGGAAATGGGCAACAAGAGCCGGGATTTCTTCTTCCTCGAGAGGGACAACGCGCCTGTGATCTACAAGCACACCGTGGAACTGATGCGGGACAGGCTGCCGGGCTATCTCCACTGCGAGACCGGAGAGATCCAGGTCCTCACGCCCATGCGCAAGGGGCCTCTTGGCGTCAGCCGCCTCAACGAGGTGCTGCAGAGCGTCCTCAATCCGCCCGCCAAGGGCAAGCGAGAGGTGCAGAGGCAGGACGTCATCTTCCGCGAGGGCGACAAAGTCATGCAGACCCGCAACAATTACCAGATCGAGTGGGTCATCCGGGGTAATTACGGACTCAAGGTGGACAGCGGAACCGGCGTCTTCAACGGAGATGCGGGCGTGATCACAGAGATTGACAACGATGCAGAGATCGTGACAGTATGTTTTGACGAGGAGAAGATGGTGGAATACCCCTTCTCGGATCTGGACGACCTGGAGCCGGCCTACGCCGTGACGGTCCACAAATCGCAGGGATCTGAGTATCCGGCGGTGATCCTGCCGCTCCTGAGCGGCCCGTCGGGGCTCTTTAACAGAAATCTTCTCTACACGGCGGTGACGCGCGCGAGGGACTGCGTGGTCATTCTCGGCAGCAGGCAGGCCGTCGCCAACATGGTCGCCAATGTGCGGGAGAACAGACGATATACAGGTCTGAAGGAGAGAATCCATGAGATATTTGCAGTCACCGACGCCGGTGCTGGACCTTCTTTTTCCAAGGAGATGCCCGGTCTGTGACAGGCCGGTGAAGCCCTTCGGGGCGCTGATCTGCCGCGAATGTGAAAAGGTGCCGCATCCGGTTGGCGAATGTGTTTGCTGCAAGTGCGGAAAGCCGGTCAGCCCGGAGGAGGAATACTGCGCCGATTGCAGGAAAATACGACATTTGTATGACAGGGGAGCCGCGTCATTTCTGTACAGGAGTGTTTCGGGCTCCCTGTACCGTTTCAAGTACGACGGACGAAGGGAATACGCGGACTTTTACGGCCGGGAAATGGCCCGGACGCTGGACCGGTTCCTGCAGGAACTGGGGCCGGAACACCGGCCTGACATGCTGATCCCGGTGCCCTGTTCAGCGGACAGAATGCGTAAAAGGGGCTATAACCAGGCGGCGCTTCTGGCCCGAAAAGTCGCGGAAAGCGCGCAAATTCCGGTGCGGGAGGACCTTCTTGTGCGCACCAAAGACACGAAAGCGATGCGACGCATGAGCGCTTTAGAGCGCCAAAATAATTTGAAAAAAGCTTTCCATGTATATGGAAATGGTGTAAGATTAAAGTCGATTATGCTCATAGATGACATATACACCACAGGTGCAACCATCGATGCATGCAGTGGGGCCCTGCTGGGAGCAGGCGCGAAAGAGGTCAATTTTTTGACGCTCGCGATCGGAGAGAACACTTTATGATCAATAAGGACAGGGTCCGCACCATGACCAGACTCGCCATTTACGAGGAAGGACAGGGCATTGCGGACGACAAGATGAACGGTTACTTTAAAAATGACTATATCGTGGGGCATATGGTAGGATCTTTCGTAAGTGGTACGATAGCCTGCCTTTTAATTGTGTTCGTATACTGCTGTTATCACTACGACACATTGCTGATCCAGGTATTTGAGAACCAGGTCGGGGGACTGATCGAGACGGCCCTCACGATCTACGCAGCCTTTATGGTATTTTTCCTGGCTGTTTCCTTCTTCGTCTACCGATGGAAATTTAACGCGACGAGCGGAAGACTCGACCGGTACAGAAGAAGACTGGAGCACCTCAAAGAAAGCTACGAAAAGGAAGACAAACATGCTGACAACCGTTTTTGAAATAAGAAAGAAAATCATTGAAGCGTACGGCAAGTACGAGTACATCATCGCACCTGCGTTCAAGTTCGCGGTGGCGTTCCTGCTGATCCTGACCATCAATCAGCACATTGGATTTAACGCGGGACTGACCAACAAGCTCCTCGGCGTGATCATCGCGCTGGTCTGCACACTGCTGCCCATGAACTTCACAGCGGGCATCATGGTCCTTCTGGTGCTGGCGCACCTGTACACACTCTCTTTGGAGACCATGATCGTGGCAGGCGTCATTTTCATGCTGATGCTGCTTCTGTATTTCCGCTTTTCACCCAAGGATACCGTGATGCTGCTTCTGCTGCCGCTGGCCTTTGTGGCGCGCGTGGAGTACGCGGTTCCGGTCGTGGCGGGCCTTCTGTTCGCACCCGGCTGCGCTGTCGGCGTGGGATTTGGCGTCGTCATTACCAAGTATCTGTCCTACGTGGAGCAGAACAAAGCGGTGCTCGGCAACAGCGAGATCGGCCCGGCAACGGTCGACAACTTCCGCAACATCGTCGATGCGCTGATGCAGAATAAGGCTATGTGGATCATAGCGGCGGCCTTTGCTACAGCCGCAATCGTCGTCTATTTCATCCGCCGTGTCGAAACGGCGCATTCCTGGACGATCGCGATCATCGCCGGCAACGTCGTGGAGCTGTTCGTGCTGCTGTTCGGCGATATGCAGTTCGATACCAATATCGATCTGGCCAAGGTCTTTATGGGAGTATTCCTCTCTTTGATCATAGAGCTGCTGGTTGAGTTCTTCTGCTTTATGGTGGACTACACAAGGATTGAGAATGTCCAGTTTGAAGACGACGATTACTATTATTATGTGAAGGCGGTTCCGAAGGTTACCGTTTCGGATTCTCTTCGCATTGTCAAGACAATCAGCACTTCCGAGAACAGCGGGGCGGATTTTCGCGAGCAGGTCAGCCGCAAGGTGACCGCCGGCAGCGCGGAGTCGAACGAATAAAAGACCGGCGCGCCCGCCGAAGCGGAAAGGGCATTACAGACAGGACGGAAGATATAGAAGATGCAGCGTTTTTTAACCATTCTTCAGAACTATCTGAACCAAATAAATATGCCGAATTTGCGCTGGACAGATATTGTGGAGATCCTGATCCTCACATTTCTGATCTATCATATTCTGCTGTGGATCAAGAATACCCGTGCGTGGTCCCTGCTCAAGGGACTACTTGTCGTTGGCGCGTTTGTGGCGCTGGCCGCACTCTTTAACATGAGTACGATCCTGTGGATCGTGCAGCATGTCACGGGGCTGGCCGTCACGGCCATCGTGATCCTCTTACAGCCGGAGCTGCGCAGTGCGATGGAAGAACTGGGGCAGACCAACATCCTCAGTTCTTTATTTAATTTGGACAATCAGAGGACGCCGGAGGGACGTTTCTCCGATAAGACCATCACGGAAATCATCCGTGCGACCATGCAGATGTCCAGAGTCCGCACAGGAGCCCTGATCGTGATCGAGCAGACCACGCCGCTCCATGAATATGCCCGTACAGGAATTGATATGGACGCGCTGGTGACGAGCCAGCTTCTGATCAATATATTTGAAAAGAATACGCCTTTACATGACGGCGCCGTGATCATCCGCAAGAACCGTGTAGTTGCCGCCACCTGCTATCTGCCTCTGTCCGAGAACCGTATGGACAAGAATCTGGGCACAAGACACAGGGCGGCCGTCGGTATCTCCGAGGTAACGGATTCTCTGACCATCATCGTGTCGGAGGAGACAGGCGGTATCAGCCTTGCTTATCGCGGATCCCTGACCCAGGGCGTCAGTGAGGAGTATCTAAGAGAAATGCTCGTAACAGTGCAGAACAAGGAAATCCAGGAGGAGAAACATGCAAGGCTTCTCTCTAGAAGGGGCAAAGAAAAAGATAACGGGCCTGATCCAAAGACTCTTTAATAACTGGGGACTCAAGATCGTTTCTCTGATCGTTGCCATATTTCTATGGCTGTTCGTGACCAACTACCAGGATCCGGAGACGGTCCTGACAGTCAGCAACGTGCCTGTCAAACTCCTGCACACAGAGGCTGTCAAGTCGGAGGGCAAAATATTCATTGTCCTGAACGACAGCGACACCATCCCGGTCGTCACGATCAATGCACCCCGCTCCATCGTAGATGCACTGGGGGCGGACAATGTTGTTGCAACGGCGGATCTGGAGGACATGAACCCGGATTATACAGTCCCGATTATGCTGTCCACCAACAAGTACAGCGATTCCATCACCAATATCAGCGGATCCATCCGCCATGTGTCACTGAGCGTCGAGGATGAATCCAAGGCGACCTTTCCTATAGAAACTACGGTGTCCGGTAATGCGGCCAATGGCTATCAGATCGGTCAGGTCACGCTGGATCAGAACCAGGTGCGCGTGACGGGACCGGTGTCGGAAGTGGAAAAGGTCAAGAGTGCAGGCGTATCTGTCGATATCTCCGATTCGGACAGATCCATTTCCACCAACGCAGAGATCCACCTCTATGACGAGGATGGAAGAGATATTGATATTGACAAGAACCTTACGCTGAATATTGATAAGGTCATGGTGCGCGTGGAAGTACTGGCGCTCAAGGAAGTGCCCGTCAAGATCGCCGTGTCCGGCGTGCCCGGAGACGGATTCAGACTAAACGGAGAGACCTCCGTGGAGCCGGGCAGGGTCACCATCGCCGGCAAGAAATCCACACTGGAGACGATCGATGCGATCAACATTCCCTCCTCGGAACTGAACGTCAACGGAAGAACGGCCAACCTGGTCAAGACCTTTGACCTCAGAAAATACATCGTGGATGGCGTTGAACTGGCAGAAGGCGAGACGGAAACAGTCAAGGTGACGGTGGAGATCATCGCGACCGAGGATGAATAGAAAATAGTGGATCCTGCGTTTCAGGCTCATGATCCCAAATATAGAAAGGGGAACACTTATGCGTGGCTACAAGAGATACAAGAGAACTCCTGTGGTGAATTATCCGGAGAGAGAGTGGCCGAATAAGGAGATCGAGAAGGCACCCACATGGGTAAGCGTTGATCTTCGCGATGGAAATCAGGCACTGATCGACCCCATGGTGGTCAGTGAGAAGATGGAGATGTTCCGTCTGCTGGTTAAGCTTGGCTTTAAGCAGATCGAGATCGGATTCCCGGCGGCAAGCCAGCTGGAGTACGATTTTCTCCGGGAACTGATCGACAAGAATATGATCCCGGACGACGTCATCGTGCAGGTTCTGTCCCAGTGCAGAGAGGAGCAGATCGAGAAGACCTTTGAATCCATAAAGGGCTGCAAGCAGGCCGTCGTGCACATTTACAACTCCACGTCGACCCTGCAGAGAGACGTCGTGTTTGGCAAGGACAAGCAGGCCATTATCGATATCGCCGTCCAGGGCACCAAGTGGGTCAAGGAGAGAGCGGAAAAGTTCCCCGGAAAGATCTATTTTGAGTATTCCCCCGAGAGTTTCACCGGCACAGAGCTGGATTTTGCCCTCGAGATCTGCACGGCTGTGCAGGACGTATGGCAGCCCACGCCGGAGGAGCCCATGATCTTTAACCTTCCCTCCACGGTGGAAATGACGACGCCCAACGTCTACGCCGACCAGATCGAGTGGATGAGCCGCCATTTCAAGGACAGAGATAGTATTATTCTCAGCGTTCACCCCCACAATGACAGGGGATGCGGCGTCGCAGCGACAGAGCTGGCCCTTCTGGCAGGCGCGCAGCGCGTGGAAGGAACCCTTCTTGGCAACGGCGAGAGAACCGGTAACGTCGATGTTTTGACCGTGGCTTACAACATGTTCTCCCAGGGCATCGATCCGGAACTGAATCTTGAGGATATCAGCGAGATCATTGATGTGTGCGAAAGGTGCACCAAGATGGGCGTCGACGAGCGCCACCCTTATGCGGGCAAGCTCGTATTTACCGCATTTTCGGGTTCCCATCAGGACGCCATCAACAAGGGCATCCAGGCCATGAAGACGAGAAATTCCAAGATCTGGGAGGTTCCCTACCTGCCCATCGATCCCTCGGACATCGGCAGAGTGTACGAGCCTGTCGTCCGCATCAATTCCCAGTCGGGCAAGGGCGGTGTCGCCTTCGTCATGAGCACCTACTACGGTTTCAAGCTTCCCAAGGGCATGCACAGAGAGTTCGCGGACGTGGTCCAGAGTATCTCCGAGAGACAGGGCGAAGTCCCGCCGGAGCAGATCATGGACGCATTCCGCTCGGAATACCTGTACAAGAACGAGCCCCTGCACTTCAGAAAACTGCAGGTGACGGATATGAGCAACGACGCCGAGGCCCAGTTCGATACCAAGGTCCGTCTCATGTTCACGGATCACGGCGAGATGGAGAAGGTCGAGGCAGTCGGAAACGGTCCTCTGGACGCTGTGCTGCGTGGACTTTCCATCAAGTACGGCTTTAACGTGCGCATCCTTGACTACGAGGAGCACGCACTCAAGTCCGGTTCGGATTCCCAGGCGGCTGCGTACATCCACCTGATGGACAACGAGTCCGGCACGATCACCTATGGCGTCGGCGTAAGCTCCAACATCACAAGAGCTTCCGTGCGCGCGATCTTCTCCGCGATCAACAGACTAAAGCTCGGAGAGAGAAGACAGGGGACATCGGACAGCTTCTGATCCCCCCGATCAGCGGCTGATGGGCCGGCAGTAAGCCGGGTCAAAATATAAATCACAGATCAAAACAACGAGAGAGGAGCTGCATCAAATGGCAGAACAGAAGAAACTGGTAGCAGAGATCACATCCATGGATGAGGATTTCACACAATGGTATACAGACGTGTGCATTAAAGCGGGCCTGATCGCCTATTCCCACATCAAGGGATTTATGGTCTACAAACCCGCGGGTTACGCACTGTGGGAAGCAGTCCAGAAGCACCTCGACGCCCGCTTCAAGGCAGTCGGCGTAGAGAACGTCTATCTTCCCATGATGATCCCCGAGAACCTGCTGAGCAAAGAGAGCGACCTGGTCAACGGCTTCGCACCCGAGGTGGCGTGGGTCACCCACGGCGGCCAGGAAGAGCTGCAGGAGAGAATCTGCGTGCGTCCCACGTCCGAGACCCTCTTCAGTGACTTCTACAAGGATGAAGTCCAGTCCTACAGAGACCTTCCCAAGAACTACAACCAGTGGTGCAGCGTTGTTCGCTGGGAGAAGGAGACCAGACCTTTCCTTCGCTCCAGAGAGTTCATGTGGCAGGAGGGACACACGGTCCACGCCACCATGGAAGAGGCAATTGAGAGAACCGAGCTGATGCTGAACGTATACGCGGACTTCTGCGCAGAGGACCTTGCGATTCCCACCATCAAGGGCCGCAAGACCGACAAGGAGAAATTTGCAGGCGCGATCGCAACCTACACCATCGAAGCGCTCATGCACGACGGCAGAGCCCTGCAGTCCGGCACCAGCCACAATTTTGGCGACGATTTTGCCAAGGCATACGGCATCCAGTTCACGGACAGAGACAACAAGCTCAAATACGCGTTCCAGACATCCTGGGGACTTTCCACCAGAATCATCGGCGCGCTGATCATGGTACACGGCGACAATTCCGGTCTCGTGCTGCCTCCCAAGATTGCGCCCACCCAGGTCATGGTCATTCCGATTCAGCAGAAGAAGGCTGGCGTTCTGGACAAGGCAAGAGAGATCAAGGATATGCTCAGTAACTTCCGCGTCAAGGTCGATGAGACCGACAAGAGCCCCGGATTCAAGTTCGCTGAGCAGGAGATGAGAGGCATTCCGCTCCGTGTCGAGATCGGTCCCAGAGATCTGGCCGAGAACAAGTGCGTCGTTGTGCGCCGCGACACCCGCGAAAAGATCGCGTGCAGCATCGATGAGCTGCCTGCAAAGATCGCAGAGCTGCTGCCCCAGATTCAGCAGGATATGTACGACAGAGCCAAGAAGCACCTCGAGGAGCACACCTTCGAAGCACCCGACAAGGAGACCTTCGAGAGCCTGTTTGAGGAGACCAAGGGCTTCGTCAAGGCCATGTGGTGCGGAAGCAGAGAGTGCGAAGAGAAGATCAAAGAGGATTATTCTGTCACCAGCCGCTGCATCCCCTTCAAGCAGGACCATCTGAGCGACGTTTGCGTCTGCTGCGGCAAGCCTGCCACCAAGATGGTATATTGGGGCAGAGCATACTAATGATCCGGATTCCCGAACAAGTGAGTACCATTCTTGCAAAGCTGCAGGAATCCGGGTACGAGGCCTACATCGTGGGCGGCTGCGTCCGCGACGCGCTTTTGGGCAGAGAACCCAACGACTGGGATATTACAACGTCCGCACTGCCTATGGACGTGAAACGCATATTTGTCAAAACAGTGGATACAGGCCTGCAGCATGGCACTGTCACTGTTTTGGCAGGTGGAAAAGGCTATGAAGTGACCACCTACAGGGTGGACGGCGTCTACGAGGACGGCCGGCATCCCAAGGCGGTCACTTTTACGCCGAGTCTTCGGGAGGACCTGCAGAGGCGGGATTTCACGATCAATGCCATGGCGTACAGAGAGCCGGGCGTTCTGGTGGACCTGTTCGGCGGGCAAAAGGATCTGGCGGACGGCGTCATTCGCGCAGTCGGAGACCCTGTCCAGCGCTTTTCGGAGGACGCACTGCGGATTCTGCGGGCCATTCGGTTCAGCGCCCAGCTGGGATACCGGATCGAGGACGAGACACTCCGCGCGGCGTCAGAATTGGCAGTCAACCTGCGCAAGATCAGCGCGGAGCGCATCCGCGTGGAATTGGAAAAGACGATCACGTCGGATCACCCGGCGCTTCTGCGCACGGCCTATGAGGCGGGCATCACAGCCATGTTTCTGCCGGAATTCGACCAGTGCATGGAAACGCGCCAAAACAATCCGCACCACTGCTATACGGTGGGCGAGCACATTTTAAAGAGCATGGAGCTGATCCGAAATGACAGGATCCTGCGGCTCACAATGCTGCTCCACGACGTTGGTAAGCCTGCCTGCCTGACAACAGACGAGCAGGGCATCGACCACTTCTATGGGCATCAGGAAGTCAGTGCCTCCATGGCGCAGGCCATCCTCAAAAGACTCAAATATGACAACGACACGATCCGCAAGGTCGTCAAGCTGGTCCGCTGCCATGATATGCAGATCCGCCTGACGGCGCCGGCCGTCCGCAAAGCGGTCGTGAAGATCGGCGAGGACCTGTTTCCGCTCTTTCTGGAAGTCAAACAGGCAGATCTTCTGGCCCAGAGTACGTACCAGAGGGAGGACAAACAGGAAATCCTGGACGAAGTGAAGCGCCTCTATGCAGAGATCATCGGCCACGGAGACTGCCTGAACCTCAAGCATCTGGCCGTCAACGGCTCCGATCTCGTGCGCATGGGCGTGAGGCCGGGCAGAGAGGTCGGCGATATTTTGGCACGGATGCTGAATGACGTGCTCGATGTGCCAAGTCACAACGACAAAGACTATCTGCTTGGGCGATTTGTTGCACAGTAGCGGAGCATTTGTGTGAATGGGTCCATTTGCCGACGCTAAGGACCGATCTGTTTCACGGTGACAGTGCAATAAATGGACATTATACAGTGCAGCAGGAATTCATCTTGTTGACAAACGTATAGAAACCTATTATAAATTTAATAGAAAAAGCGAGAGGAATAGCAACCTCTACGAATTTGCAGGAGGAAATGAAAATGAACAAGACTGAAATGATCGCAGCAATCGCTGATAAAGCTGAGCTTACAAAGAAGGACGCTGAGAAGGCGCTTAAGGCATTTACAGACACAGTAGCAGAAGAACTGGCTAAGGGCGAGAAGGTTCAGCTGGTTGGTTTCGGAACTTTCGAAGTCAGCGAGAGAGCAGCCAGAGTCGGCATCAACCCTCATACACGTGAGCCCCTCAACATTGAGGCTTCCAAGGCTCCCAAGTTCAAGGCCGGCAAGGCTCTGAAGGACGCGATCAACTAATTCGTGTTCAAGCAGTACTAAATGTATGAAACGAACAGCCCGGAGTGAACGCTCCGGGCTTTCAATTTCGTTGTGCTTGTGTGGAGGGAGAAAGGTATGAGACTTGATAAATATCTGAAGATTTCAAGACTGATCAAGAGACGCACAGTCGCCAATGAGGCCTGCGACAATGGGCGTGTCACTCTCAACGGCAGAGTGGCAAGAGCGTCCGCGGAAGTAAAGCCCGGCGACGTGATCGGAATCTCCTTTGGCAACCGGGAGACCCGCGTCGAGGTCCTCGCAGTCCAGGACAACGTCCGCAAAGAGGCGGCCGGCGACCTGTTCCGCTATCTGCCGGCTCAGGAGGCGGATGGTTCCGCACCGGCGGAAACCGCCGAGGCGGCTCGTGGTGAAGCGGACGCCTGATCAGGCGGCGGCGCAGAGCACCGAGCGCTGGGCGGCGCATAGGGGGCAATTCTGAACTCTTTCTAAACTCTTGGCGCGCCGCATTGACGGGGGCCAAGATAAAGGGGTACGATGAGAGGGCAAATACAAGTATTAGTGTAGATTGGCCTATTGACAGCGGCGGAAAGGAGGAGCCAATGGCGTTAGAGAAATCTGCCAAGCAAAATGAGCAGAACAAATTGAGCATGGGGCTCGCCGCGGTAGTCGTCGGAATCCTGATTGTTGTGATCATGGTCGCCTGCTTTGGACTATACCAGAGACTCGTCAAGAACCGGGAGCGGATCAGTGAACTGCAGTCGGAGATCGTCAAGGAAGAGCAGCGGGCCGAGGACATCGAGGAATATAGGAAATATACCGAGACGAGAGAGTACATCGAAGAAGTTGCCCGAGAAAAGCTGGGCCTCGTCTATGAAGGAGAAGTGATCTTCAAAGAAGCATCATCGGAATGAAAGGCTGTCGCCGGGTGGCGGCGGCTTTTTCCTATGTGTGGATTTGGGGAGGGGCTGCAGTTGACAAACAATACCATTCACGCAGAAAGGAGCAGCGAGCCATGATCGCAAAGGTCTACCAGTACATGGAAAGCCAACATATGATCGCACCGGGACAACGCATTCTGGCCGCTGTCTCAGGCGGTGCGGATTCGATGTGCTTGCTGCAGGTCCTGCTGGAGTTGCAGAAGCAAATACAGGCGCAAGCGCAAAAGGAAATGCAGCAGCTGCCGCCACAAGAAAAGCAAGTTGATTTCATGGTTCGCGTCCTGCATGTGCATCATGGCCTGCGGGAGAGCGCAGAGGGCGATCTTCAATACGTCAAACAATTCTGCGAGAGAGAGGGAATTCCCTTTCAAGCGGTACGCGTGGATGCAGCGCGCTATGCTGCAGAAAATGGAATGTCGGTAGAAGAAGCTGCGCGCCATTTGCGGTATGAGGCGCTGGAAAAAGCAGCGGCAGCGTGGGATGCAGAAGCGGCGAAAGGAGATACAGAAGCCCGAAGGCAGGATACAGAGGTCCGGAAACAAGCTAAAGCAGCCAATTCACAGACCCAATGCCGCATTGCGGTAGCGCACCACATCGAGGACCAGGCGGAGACAGTGCTCTTTCATCTTGTGCGGGGCAGCCGGCTGACAGGACTTCGAGGAATGCTGCCGGTCAATGGACGGATCATTCGGCCTCTCATGTGCTGCAGCCGGGAAGAAATTGAAGATTTCTTGAAAGAGCGCGGCATTGTTTGGAGAGAGGATGAAACCAACGAGGATGTGCGCTACGCGAGAAATCTTCTGCGAAAGCAAGTGATGCCGCTTCTGCTGACAATCAATGAAGGGGCAAAAGAGCACATCGCAAGGGCGGCTGAAGAAGTTGCAGAAGCAGAACAGTATCTGGCTGGTGAGACAGAACGTGCATTGCAAAGGTGTCTTGTGCGGAGCGATGTGGGAAGGAAAACCGTGCAAATGGATGCGGAAAGATACCCTATGCAAATGGATGCAGGAAGGTTTCTTCTGCAGAACGAGAAAATCATCCTTCACATTCCAACGCTTCTGGCAGAGCCTCCGCTTCTGCAGAGGCGCGTGGTCTATGCGGCCATCGCAGAGGCGGCCGGCAGGAAGAAGGATTTGCATGATATTCATGTGCAAGCGGTTTTGCATCTTTGCAGGAAGCAGGGAAATGGGCAGCTGGACGTCGCAGGCGGCGTGCACGTGAGAAAAGAATATGAAAATTTGCTCTTTGAACCCGGCGTGAATGCCCTCGCGAGACTGCCGGCCCAGCCAATCGCACAGAAGTCAGCCCAGCCGATCGCACAGAAGCCAATCCAGCCAATCGCACAGAAGTCACCCCAGCCGACCGCTCATAATCAGGCGCTGTTCCCCACGCGCCCGGAAGCGTACACATACCGAGTCTTCGATTTTGACGGGGATATGGGGACTGTGCCCCGAAAGCAGTGTACGAAATGGCTTGATTATGGTAAAATAGGGGAGCTTCTAAGTTTTAGGACAAGACGTGTGGGAGACTATATTACGCTTGACGAGAGCGGTCGGACCAAGTCCATCGCCCGCTATATGATCGACCAGAAAGTGCCGGCACAATGGAGAGACCAAATTGTGATGCCCGCATGCGGGGATGAAATCCTGTGGGTGCCCGGAGGGCGGATCAGCGCTGCGTATATGGTTACGCCTGATACGAAGAGAATCCTGGAAATTGTATTAATCTAATGAGAGGATGTTATGCGCGAGACAATCAGAGAACTAATCAGCGAAGAACAGGTCAATGAGAGAATCAGAGAGCTGGGAGAGAAGATCTCCAAGGACTACGAGGGAAAGACAGTACATTTAGTTTGTATTTTGAAAGGTGCATGTTTCTTCATGTGCGAGCTTGCGAAGCGCATTACAGTGCCGGTATCCATGGATTTCATGACCGTGTCCAGCTATGGAAGCGGCACCAAGTCCAGCGGTATTGTCAGAATCCGCAAGGATCTCGATGATCCGATCAAGGATCTCGACGTTATTATCGTTGAGGATATCGTCGACTCCGGTCGAACCCTGTACTATCTGCAGGACGTCTTCAAGGAGAGAGGATGTAGGAGCGTCCGCACCTGCACCCTGCTCGACAAGCCCGAGCGCCGCGTCTGCGATCTGACCGTGGATTACACAGGATTCGTCATTCCGGACCAGTTCGTGGTCGGCTACGGCATGGACTATGACCAGAGATACAGAGACCTGCCTTTCATCGGCGTGGTGGAGTTTTCTGAAGAATCTTAATAGAAACTGAGGTAGAATATTGGACAATAATCGTAACCCGAGAACCATGCACAACCTGCTGCTTCCGATTGCGCTGCTTGTGATGTTCATCTTTCTGTTTTCTCCCATGCTGAGAGGATCCTTTTCGTCCAATCAGCCGGCGTACAAGCTGGAGGATTTTCAGAGAGATCTGGCAAGCGGCGACGTGCAGGATGTGGTGATCACACCCAACCGCAACAATGACACCGGTTACGCTGTGGTGACACGCAGTGACGAGGAGAGGAAGATCCTCTACGCGACCCAGATCGCGGAAGTGGAGAGGATCACCAGAGAAAACGGCATAGAGCCGACGGTCAAGGATATCCCGTCTGAGAACACGTTTATGGTCAGTGTGCTTCCGACAATCCTGATCGTGGTGGTGTGCCTCCTCTTCTTCTATCTGATGAACGCACAGAACATGGGCGGCGGATCCAATGCCAAGATGATGAATTTTGGCAAGAGTAAGGCGCGGCTGACCAACGAGAGCGGCGTCACGCTGAACGACGTGGCGGGCCTCAAGGAGGAGAAGGAGGACCTGGAGGAGATCATCGACTTCCTGAGGGACCCCGGCAAATTTACAAGGCTCGGCGCGCGCATTCCCAAGGGCGTTCTGCTCGAGGGTGCCCCCGGCACGGGCAAAACATTGCTGGCCAAGGCCGTTGCAGGCGAAGCCGGCGTTCCCTTCTTCAGCATTTCCGGCTCCGACTTCGTCGAGATGTTCGTCGGCGTCGGCGCATCCCGCGTCAGGGATATGTTTGACGAAGCCAAGAAAAATGCACCCTGCATCGTCTTCATCGACGAGATCGATGCAGTTGCAAGACGAAGAGGGACCGGACTTGGCGGCTCTCATGATGAGAGAGAGCAGACACTGAACCAGCTCCTTGTGGAGATGGACGGTTTTGGCGTCAATGAGGGCATCATCGTGATGGCAGCCACCAACCGCGTGGACGTGCTGGATCCCGCAATCCTGCGCCCGGGCCGCTTTGACAGAAAGATTTCTGTGGGCAGACCCGACGTCAAGGGCAGAGAGGACATCCTCAAGGTGCACTCCAAAGAGAAGCCTCTGAGCGAGGATGTAGATCTTGCGGAAATCGCCCGCACGACGGCCGGTTTCTCCGGTGCGGACCTCGAGAACCTCATGAACGAGGCAGCAATCGGCGCCGCGAGAGCGGACCGCAGCTATATCACGCAGGCCGATATCAAGGAGGCCTTCATCAAGGTCGGCATCGGCAAAGAGAAGAAGAGCCATGTCATCACCGACGAGGAGAAGCGCATCACGGCCTTCCACGAGTCGGGACACGCCATTCTCTTCCACGAGCTGCCCAAGGTGGGACGTGTGTACACCATTTCCATCATTCCTACGGGGATGGGCGCCGGCGGCTATACCATGCCGCTGCCTGAGAAGGACGAGATGTACATGACCAAGGGCCGCATGCTGCAGGAGATCATGGTGAGCCTGGGCGGCAGAATTGCCGAGGAACTGGTTCTGGACGACATCACGACAGGCGCTTCCGCGGACATTCGCCAGGCGACCAACATCGCAAGGCACATGGTCATGCGCTACGGCATGTCGGAGAAGATCGGCACGATCAATTATGAGCAGGAGACCGACGACGTGTTCCTGGGCTACGATCTCGGCCACGAGAACAAGCACAGCGAATACATCAGCGGCGAGATCGACAAGGAAGTGCGCAGAATCGTAGCGGAGTGCTATGACGAAGCGAAGAAGATCATCATGGCACATGAAGATGTGCTCTACAAGTCGGCAGAGCTTCTTATGGAAAAAGAGAAGATCACCGGCGAAGAGTTTGACGCACTGTTTCATACACCGGCTGGGGAGCCGGCGTAATTGGGGAGAAGCAGTGGCGGCCATATCGTCTGACAGACGCATAATAGGTGATAGAGAGGGGTTAACGGTATAACCGTGTCAAAATACTGCCCCTCCAAGGGGCAGTATTTCATATTTGTGGGGATTCGCCTTGCTCGTTTCAGGATTGTATATTATGTACAATTCACAAAATGAGCACTTGTGAACTTTGTGAGTTCTGCGAATTTATCTCTAGGGGAAGATTTGTTACTATAATGGCGTAACCCCCAATACATTATAAGTTTTTGCTATACCCCATTTAGAAGAATACCTTCTCTAAAAAAGACAGTCCCCCAAGCGCTGTCTTTTTTACGTGGAACCGAAATTATGCCCTGTCAGCTTCAGGCGGACCATCCGCTGGAGCAGACGGGGCTTTTTTGTTGTATTAGAGGCCAAATACACCCGACACCTGCGCAGTGTGCTGTATTTTGGCCCATCAATCACTCGCAAACAAGGGAGGCAGTTATGCTTCGAGGGTCACTGGACGTAAGGGCTCTATTCACCGATCAGACAGATCGATTTGTGAAGATCAGCGCGATCGGATCTTCCAGAAAGGAAGGGGCCAAACAATATGCGGTTCGCATCCAGCTGCGCGCGGCAGCGGGCGAGCTTCGGGCATGCTATCTGATGACGGAAAACGGCGATATCCCCATGGAACTTGAGATGGCAGAGGGCCGCTTTATCTTCTATGAGGCGGAAGTCATCACAGACGGCACGCCCATTCGCTATGCCTTCCGGCTGATCCTGGCTGACACCGGTGAAGAAGTCATCTTCAAGCGCATTGGCGCCTTCGACGCGGACGGAGAGCGCATTCTGCCCGCGCCGATCGAGCAGATCCTGAATGTCGCGGAAGAGAAAAAGGCCGCATTTGCACGCGGTGCGAACGTCGAGGAAGAGAAAAAGGCCGTATTTGCGCATGGTACGAAAGCCGGCCTCATATCCCTTGCTAAGCGTGAGACGCTCGAAGAGACGGAGAAGAAGATCGGAACGCAGAACGGGATGGAGAACGGAACGGAGACTGGGGATCAGAACGGAACCGAGACCGGAGCCGTTACCGGAAAGGGTTCAAAGTTGCGCACCCACGGGTGGTGGTATGCGGCGCCCCGCTTCCAGGCGCCCGACTGGGCCAATGGCGCCGTCCTCTACCAGATTTTCACAGACCGCTTTTGTAACGGCGACCCCGACAACGACGTCGTGACCGGCGAATACTATTACAACGGCGGCCGGGTGCAGAAGATCGAGGACTGGTACTGTCCGCCCGCGCCCGACGACACCCGCGAGCACTACGGCGGCGACCTGCAGGGCATCATGGACAAGCTGGACTACCTCGAGAAACTCGGCATCGACGGGATTTACCTAAATCCCATCTTTGTTTCGCCCTCCAATCACAAATACGACACAGAGGATTACAGCCACATTGACCCCCATTTTGGCAAAATCGTGCACGATGCCGACGGTATCCTGCCTAGGGATGCCAAGGACAACGCGAAGGCTGACAAATATAGGGCCAGAGTGACTGATCCCGCCAACCTGAACGCCAGCGACAGACTCTTTGCCAACCTGGTGCGGGAGGCCCACATGCGGGGCATCCGCGTGATCCTGGACGGCGTCTTCAACCACTGCGGCTCCTTCCACAGGTGGATGGACCGCGAGAAGATCTACTTAAATACACAGAATAACCCGCCCGGTGCCTACGACCGCAAGGATTCGCCCTACCGGGACTATTTTAAATTCGAGAAGGACAAGTGGCCCGGCAACGGCAGCTACGAGAGCTGGTGGGGCATGGATACCCTGCCCAAGCTCAACTATGAGGCGTCCGAGGAATTGCAGGAGGAAATCCTGCGCGTGGCGGCCAAGTGGGTCTCCCCGCCCTACAACGCAGACGGCTGGCGTCTCGACGTGGCGGCAGACCTTGGCCATTCCGAGGCCTTCAACCACGAATTCTGGAAGCGCTTCCGCGAGGTGGTCAAAAAAGCGAACCCGGAGGCCATTATTTTGGCAGAGAACTATGTGGACTCGGCCCACTGGCTGCGGGGCGGAGAGTGGGATACCATCATGAATTACGAGGGATTCATGGATCCTGTGACCTGGTTTTTGACCGGTATGGAGAAGCACAGCGACGCCTTCAGCGCAGAGCTTTTGGGCGATGCGGACCGGTTCTGGGAGAGCATGACCTGGAAGACCCAGGACGACATGCCCCAGGCGCCGCTCATGTGCAGCATGAACCAGCTGTCCAACCACGACCACTCGCGCTTTCTGACAAGGACGGGGCTCAAAGTGGGCCGCGTCTCGGATCTTGGCACGACAGCGGCGGCCGAAGGCGTGCGGGAGAGCGTCTACAGAGAGGCGGCGGTCATGCAGATGACCTGGCCCGGCGCGCCGACCCTCTACTACGGGGACGAAACCGGCGTCTGCGGCTTCACCGATCCCGACAACCGGCGGACCTACCCCTGGGGCCGCGAAAACAAAGAGATGATCCGCTTCCACAGGGAGCTGATCAAGATGCACAAGGAGCTGAAGTGCCTGAAAGACGGCGCGGTGATCCGCCTTGCCGACGCCCGCAATATGCTGTCCTACGGGCGATTCGACGGCAGCTCCTCCGTGGTGGTGATCCTCAACAACAGCGACGACACCATGCGCGTCCGGATTCCGGTCGTGTATGCGGGCGTCCCCGAAAACGCCCAGATGCGGATTCGCTTTATGACCACCCAGAGCGGCTTTGTGTCCTATCCCAAGAAGAAAAAGACGGTGCCCGTCACAGGCGGCATGCTGGAGATGGAGCTGACGCCCGAGTCGTCGGCTGTGCTGGTCTGGTGAGTAAACGCCGGCACGGCATACGAAATCATCCATTTGGACATGGTATGCGCCGGCACAACACGCAATGATCCATTCGGACGCGCCGGCCGCTAGCATAATGCACAAAAAGAGCATTGCAGATTCGTCGTTATCAAAATTGCGCAAAAGTACTGATTTCCTTTATAATGAAATCGATTACATTCAACAATCAGACCAAAAAGGCTGCGCAAGTGACACGGGAAACAACGCGGCCGGTCTGTATAAATCTGTAAAAGTACACCTACAGGAGGAAAGGTATGTTTGAAGACAAAAAGTGGGACGAGACATTTAAAAAGAGGCTGGCCAGGCACTACGATGAGATGAAGTGGCTGTACAGCGAACTCTATCACAATGATCAGCAGGCTTTTGACTACTTCTGTGAGATGATGTATGAGTATTACGAGAAGAGAAGCCCTCTTCTCAAGGAGTGGGACGAGGCGCGCGAGGCGTCTCCCGACTGGTACAAGGGCAATGATATGCTCGGTATGCTCATGTACACCAACTGCTTCGCAGGGAACCTCAAGGGCGTGAAGAGCCATCTGGATTACATCCAGGAATGCGGCGTCAACTATCTGCACCTGATGCCCCTTCTGGAGAGCCCCAAGGATCGAAGCGACGGCGGCTACGCGGTTTCTGATTTCAGAAAAGTACAGCCTGAGCTCGGCACCATGGAAGACCTGGCCGCACTGGCGGACGACTGCCACACACGCGGCATGTGCGTATGCCTGGACTTCGTCATGAACCACACCAGCGAAGACCACGAGTGGGCGAAGCGCGCGAAGGCGGGCGAGAAGGAATATCAGGACCGCTATTTCTTCTACGATGACTGGACCATTCCGAACGAGTTCGAAAAGACTGTACCCCAGGTATTCCCGCAGACCGCACCCGGCAACTTCTCCTGGTGCGAAGAGGCAGGCAAGGTCGTTATGACCACCTTCTGGCCCTATCAGTGGGACCTCAACTATGCAAATCCCGTTGTATTCAACGATATGACCGCGGATATGCTCAACCTCTGCAACCACGGCGTAGATATCATCCGTCTGGATGCGACGCCTTATATCTGGAAAGAGATCGGCACGCCTTGCCGCAACCTTCCCCAGGTACACACGCTGGTTCGCCTGATGCACATGGCCTCCGAGGTCGTCTGCCCCGGCACACTGCTTCTTGGCGAAGTCGTTATGGAACCCAGTAAGGTCGTTCCGTATTTTGGCACACTGGATAAGCCCGAGTGCCACATGCTCTACAACGTAACCACCATGGCCAGCACATGGCACACTGTCGCGACTCACGACGTGCGCCTGCTCCGTCACCAGATGGAGGCCGTATTCGCGCTGCCGCACCAGTACACATTCCTCAACTACCTGCGTTGCCACGACGATATCGGCTGGGGCCTTGACTATGAGTACCTCAAGCAGTTCGGCATCACCGAAGTGCCTCACAAGAAATATCTGAACGACTATCTGCGCGGCCAGGGCTACGGAAGCGACGCCCGCGGTGAGCTCTACAACGACGATCCCCGTCTGGGCGACGCGCGTCTGTGCGGCACAACCGCTTCTCTGTGCGGTATCGAGGCGGCGGAATATGAGAAGAACAGCTGGAAGCTGGATCGCGGCATCGGTCTCGATATCATGCTGCACGCATTCCTGCTGACCCAGAGCGGCATCCCGGTCCTGTACGCAGGCGACGAGATCGGCCAGCTCAACGATTACACCTATCACGACGACCCGATCAAGGCCGAGGACAGCCGTTACCTCCACAGAGGCAACATGAACTGGGACAACGCGGCGCTCCGCAACGTCGAGGGCACCAGAGAGAACCGCATTTTCAAGGCCCTGCGCCAGCTGGAGGAGATCCGCGCCGAGTACAGCGTATTCGAGAGCGAAGCCGACACCTGGATCATCGAGCCCTGGAATGATCACATCCTCGCGATCGGCAGATATTACAACGGCGAAAAGCTCCTCGCGTTCTTCAACTTCAGCGAGAACGAGCAGATCGCATGGGTCAATGAGGTCGAGGATTACTATGACCTGGTGACCGGCGAGCCCAAGGCGGCCAAGGCCATCACAATGCCCGGCTACAGCTTCCTGTGGCTCATGACCACCTTCAACAAGCCCTTCGTCAAGAAGCAGCACCCCAAGCTGGAGCGCAAGCCCGTCGAGGAAGCCGTAGCAGCAGAGGAGAAGCCTGCCAAGAAGACCGCTGCTAAGAAGACAACGGCCAAGAAGACCACAACCAGGAAATCTGCCGCTGCCAAAAAAGAGCCCGCGGCGAAGAAGCCTGCAGCCAAAAAGGCGCCTGCTAAGAAGGCGGCAGCTAAGAAAACCACAGCGAAAAAGGCCGCTGCAGCACCCGCTGCCGTGACCGAAGCGCCCGCCGCACCTGCCGAAGAGGCGCCCAAGGCGGAATGATTTTTCCCAATAAGAAACTGTAAATCAAGATGTAGGTTTTTCAACGCACAGCTTCTGAACGAGGAATAAGATGACAATTAAGGAAGTTGCTCAGCTCGCGGGCGTATCTGCAGCAGCTGTCAGCAGATATCTGAACGGAGGACCGCTGAGCCAGGAAAAGAAAGAAAGGATCGCATGGGCCATCGAGGAAACCGGGTACCGCCCCAATCTGATGGCCAAGACGATGCGCACCGGCAAGGTGCGGCAGGTCGGGATCATTGTGCCCAGGATCTTCTCGGAATCCGTCAATCAAGTGATGGACGGCATTGCGGAAGAGCTGCTGGAAAAAGGATATCTGACAGTCTTGGGCTATTCGGATCCGCGCAAAGACCGGGAACTGCAATATTTGGACATGATGCAGAGCAATCGCGTTGCCGGGATCATTCTGATGGCTACGACCCTCAGTGATTACAAGAAATCGGCGCTGGCCGCAAGCTCGGTGCCGCTCGTGATCACAGGACAGTGCATCGACGGCCTCCCCTGCGTCTATCATGACGACTTTAATGCCGTCCGAGAACTGACGGAGCTGCTCCTGAAAAAGGGCAGGCAAAAGATCGCGTATATCGGCGTTTACGAAGAGGACAAAGCGGCCGGTCTTGCCAGAAGGCAGGGCATGCAGCAGGCGCTGCGGGACGCAGGACTCGACGCGGACAACGCACCCAGAAAGATCGCGGATTTCAGCGCGCAGAGCGGCTATGCATGCATGATGGAGCTTCTGGATGAGCATCCGGACCTGGATGGCGTGGTCTGTGCGACAGACATCATCGCGCATGGCGCTATGGGCGCACTCAAGGCCAGGGGACGGAGAATTCCTGAGGACGTGAGCCTTGTGGGCGTCGGCGACAACTGGTCGGATCTGGTCTCATCGCCTACGCTGACGACAGTCCACCTGCATCAGCGCAGGTGCGGATCGGAGGCGGCGCAATTGCTGCTCAAGATGATCGGCGAGGAGACAGAGAGCGCTGATGAGAGCAAGGAAACGAATGCGTCTGCAGTGTCGGGGGCACAGGATACACCGGCAGCGCAGATGGATCCTTCAGCAGCGGAGGCACAGAATACGTCAGTAAAGCGGACAGCGCCGCAGGTGAAGCTCGGCTATCAGATTATCGAGCGGGAATCCGTCTAGAGCAGGAATCTGTCTATAATGCGCAACTTCCGGAAAGGACGACAACAGGTATGAAACTAATTTTTTTGGATATTGACGGGACGCTGACGATGCCCGGATCCAATGAGCCGCCGCTGAGCGCGCTCGAGGCCATTCGGGCAGCGCAGCAGAAGGGCCACAAAGTCTTTCTGTGCTCAGGCCGCAATCCCGGCATGCTCTCACCACTTCTTCAGTATGGATTTGACGGCGTGATCGCAAGCGCCGGCGGCTATATCACAGTCGGCGACGAAGTGATCTACGACATGCCCATGACCAAGGAGGAGTCGGAGCTAGCCGTGGAGAAGCTTCACGAGACCGGCGTCTTCTGCACCATTGAGTGCAAAGACGGCGCCTTCGGCGACGAGAATCTCGGCGCGTTTCTGGAGAGCAACGCCGGCGCGGACGGCAAAGGCAACAGCGAGATCGAGCGCTGGCGCAAAGCACTGGCCAGCAGCCTGCACATTCGACCCATGGGCGAGTATGACGGCACACCTGCCTACAAGGTTGTCATCATGTGTCTGCATCCGGAGCAGCTGGTACCGGCCCGCGAAGCACTGGAAGACAAGTACAACTTCGTCATCCAGGAGATCACGGATCCGTCCCACAGATGTATCAACGGAGAACTGATCAACCGCAAATATGACAAGGGCAGAGGCGTCCTCAGAGTCTGTGAACATCTGGGCGTGCCGGTGGAAGACACCATCGGATTCGGCGACAGCATGAACGACCTGGAGATGATCGAGACCGTCGGGACCAGCGTATGTATGGCCAACGGCGCGGAGGCGCTCAAGAAGATCAGTGACATTGTATGCCCGTCGGTGGAAGAGGACGGCATGGCCAAGGCCTTCGCGCAGCTGGGACTGTGCTGACGCCAAAGCAGGAAATGCACAGTAGCCAAAAATTAGGAAAAGTGCACAAATTGCCATGTCCAAGTTTAATGGAAAACACGATTTACATACAATAAATATTAAATTAAAATAAATTGCATAAGGACTGAAAACGATTACAGTTGTTTCGGTCCTTACAATAAACACCCAGTTTCACATGAAAGGGAGGAAATCAATATGGCACTGGATTATCACAAGTGTGCCCAAGAGATCGCTGATAATATCGGCGGCGGCGCCAACGTAGTATCCGCAGCGCACTGCGCAACCAGACTTCGTCTTGTTATCGCTGATAACGGCAAGGTCAACAAAGAAGCACTTGACAATGTAGAGGGTGTCAAGGGCATGTTCGAGTCCAATGGACAGCTGCAGCTGATCATTGGTACAGGTACAGTTAATAAGGTTTTTGACGAGTTCATCGCAATTACCGGCGTACAGGCTGGTACAAAGGATGACGTCAAGGCCGCTGCAGCAGCGAAGCAGCCCCTTTGGAGACAGGCGCTGAAGACAGTCGGTGACGTATTCGTTCCGATCCTGCCCGCAATCGTAGCGTCCGGTCTTATGATGGGTCTGGTCGAGGCTCTTGCGAAGATCCCCGGACTTGGCTTCGGCGAGAGCGACTGGTTCGCATTCCTCGATACTGTTGCAAACACCGCATTCGCATATCTGCCTGTTATCGTAGCTGTTTCCGCAGCGCGCGTATTCGGCGGCAACCTGTTCCTCGGCGCGGTTATCGGTCTTCTGATGATCCACTCCGCATTCCTGAACGGCTGGAACGTCGCGAACACAGAGGCGATCAACAGCTTCTTCGGCGTAACAGACGGCGTGATCCCGAGATGGCATCTGATTGGTAACATCGTCACGATTCAGAGGTCGGGCTATCAAGGCCACGTCATTCCGGTCATTATTGCAGTCTTCCTCATGAGCAAAGTTGAGAAATGGCTGCACAAGCACGTTCCGGAGATGATCGACCTGTTCGTAACTCCTCTGACCACTGTATTCGTAACTGCTTTCTTCACACTTTGGATCATCGGACCTATCTTCGCTACTGCTGAGACATACGTTCTTGCAGGCGCTAAGATCCTGGTTCGCAACCCCATCGGCGCAGGCGTCATGGGCGCGATCTATCCCTGGACTGTTGTCATGGGTCTTCACCACATGTACAACGTTATCGAGGCTGGTATGCTGGCTGAGACAGGACTCAACACATGGATGCCTATCGCATCTGCTGCTAACTTCGCACAGTTCGGTGCCTGCTTGGCAGTAGGTCTCAAGGCGAAGAGCGCGAAGACTAAGTCCGTCGCTATTCCTTCCTCCATGTCCGCAGCTCTTGGTATCACAGAGCCCGCTATCTTCGGTGTGAACATGCGCTTCTTCAAGCCCTTCATCGCTGGTATGATCGGTGGCGCGGTCGGCGCTCTCGTGGCAGCATTCATGGGCATCGGCGCAACTGCTTATGGCGTAACTGGTATCCCTGGATATCTGACCATCAACAACGCTCTGCTTTACACCATCATCCTTGCTATCTCCGGCGGCATTGCATTCTTCATCACAATGACCGTCTGGCATGAAGATGAGCCCAAGAAGGCAGCAGCTCCTGCTCCCACAGTAGCAGCTCCCACCAATGCAATCATCAGCTGCAATGCTGGTAAGGTTATCGCTCCCGCAATCGGCTCTGTTGTAGCACAGGCTGACATTCCGGACGACACATTCGCATCCGGCGTTCTGGGCGAAGGCGTAGGCATCAACCCCACTGAGGGCGTTGTATTTGCTCCTTTCGACGGCGAGATCACTTCCGTTGCTGATTCCAAGCACGCAATCGGCCTTGCAAACGAGGCTGGTATGGAAGTCCTGATCCACGTTGGCGTTGACACCGTTGCTATGAACGGCGAAGGTTTCGACGACAAGGTCGCTGAGGGCGACAAGGTTAAGGCTGGTCAGGTCATCATGACATTCGATCGTGATGCCATCAAGAAGGCCAATCACCCGGATTGCGTCGTTGTCCTTCTGACCAACTCCGATGATTTCTCAGATGTCAAGCTCGGTGCTGACGCTGAATAATCATTGAAATTGGACAATATTTGGGCATATGCTCAGATATATGTCAAAATATCGCACTTTGTGTAAAGTGGCCAAATAATGAGGTGTCTCGGGCTAATTTTTTATAAAAATTAGGACCGAGACACTTCTCTTATATGAAATTTGTAGTATAATATGTTTAGTTGTCCGGGGTCTGCGAGACGGATTTCGGGAATAATACAAATGCGAAAAGGAGAAACGCCATGAAAGAAATTAATTTTACCGTAACAGATCCGCTTGGAATTCATGCTCGTCCCGCTGGAATCCTTGTAAAAGAGGCTAAGAAATACGCTTCCAAGATCACTGTTTGGAAGGGCGACAAGAGCTGCGATATGAGAAAGCTCCTTGCACTCATGGGCATGGCTGTTAAGCAGGGTGATGCCATCACTGTTCAGGTTGAGGGTGATGATGAGGCTGATTGCGCTGCAGCAATCGAGAAATTCCTGAAAGAGAACTTCTAATTCTGCTGAATTCACAGGTGTGGCTGTTCGGGAATCCGGACAGCCTCATTTTATATAACAAGGAGGTTACATAGATATGGTAGTAGCAACCGGTAAGAGTATTCTGAACGGCATCGCAATCGGCAAGATCAAGATCTACAAGGCTCCCGTTTATGATATCAACATGGGTCTGATCACAGACGTTGATGCGGAAGTCGCACGTTTCAATGCTGCAGTAGAGAAGGCTATTGAACAGCAGGGCGTTCTCTATGAGAAAGCAAAGAAGGACGCTGGTGAAGAGAGCGCAGCGATCTTCGAGGCACACCAGCTGATGCTGGAAGATGATGATCTGCAGGATTCCGCAAGAGAGATCATCACCGAGCAGAAGAGAAGTGCTGAATATGCAACCAAGACTGCATTCGACAACTATGCACAGATGTTTGCAGAGATGGACGATCCTTACATGAAGGCCAGAAGCGCAGACCTTCTCGATGTCGAGACCGACGTTCTTGACTTCCTGATGGGCAACGACACAGGCTCCATGCAGGGCACAGAGCCCTCCATCCTCGTAGCAGAGGACCTGGCTCCCTCAGAGACAGTTAAGCTGGACAAGTCCCTTCTTCTTGGCATGATCACCAGAGAAGGCTCCTCCAACAGCCACACTGCGATCCTGGCTCGTTCCATGAACCTGCCTTCCCTGATCCAGTGCAAGGATATCGATGACAGCTGGGATGGCAAGATGGCGATCCTGGACGGCTACAACAGCTGCGTATACATCGAGCCCACTGATGACCTTATGAAGACCCTGTCCGCTAAGCACGCGGAAGATGTCAAGAAACTGGCTCTGCTGCAGGAACTCAAGGGCAAACCCAGCGTAACCCTCGATGGCAGAAGCGTACACATCTACGCTAACATCGGCGGCCCCTCCGATCTGGGCTCCGTCAATGACAATGACGCAGAAGGCGTCGGCCTGTTCCGTTCCGAGTTCGTATACCTCAACAGCAAAGAGGAGCCTACAGAGGAGCAGCAGTTCACCGCTTACAAGCGCGTCGTTGAGACCCTGGCTCCCAAGCTGGTCATCATCCGTACCTGCGATATCGGCGCTGACAAGACCATCGACTACATGCACCTCGACAAGGAAGAGAACCCTGCACTCGGATTCAGAGCGATCCGTATCTGCCTGACCAGAAAAGAGTTCTTCAAGAAACAGCTGAGAGCTCTCCTTCGTGCATCCGCATACGGCAACATGGGCATCATGTTCCCGATGATCATCAGCAAGTGGGAGCTGGTAGAGGCTAAGGCTCTCCTCGAGGAGTGCAAGGCTGAACTGATCAAGGAAGGCTACAAGGTTGGCAAGTATCAGCTCGGTATCATGATCGAGACTCCTGCTTCCGTTCTGGTAGCAGACGATCTGGCTGAAGAAGTTGATTTCTTCTCCCTTGGAACCAACGACCTTACACAGTACACCTGCGCGATCGACCGTCAGAACGCGAAGCTGGAGAGATTCTCCGATACGCATCACCCCGCAGTTCTCAAGGCGATCCAGATGACTGTCGATGCAGGCCACAGACACAACACATGGGTAGGCATCTGCGGCGAGCTCGGCGCAGATCCGACTCTGACAGAGACCTTCCTGAGAATGGGTGTCGACGAGCTGTCTGTTAACGCTAAGTCCGTTCTTCCTCTTCGTAAGATCGTTCGCAGCGTAGACCTCAGCAAATAATTGCAATTGTTTATAGGATGAAGCTGATCGGGACGCCATTATGTGACGTCCGAGCAGATCTATGAATCATCGAATCCCCGTTCCGCCGCGAGGCGGGCGGGGATTTTTGTATATAAGGGCCCTTGAGGCCCTGTATTGTGCTGCTTACAGCGCATTTCTTGCTGTAGATTATTTCTGTTTCTTCTGCTAGAATAGCTTTACTGGCGGCGAAATGGAGTCTGCCGGTATCGAAAATAATCCATGTAGACACAAGAAACGATAGTCTGTTTACATACAGAAAGGAAGATTAGAAAGAAATGCAATACAGAACAAGGGGCACATGCTCTTCCATGATCAACCTCACACTGGACGAAAACCACGTGATCCAGGATGTACACTTCACTGGCGGCTGCAACGGCAACCTGCAGGGCATCAGCAGACTGGTCGTCGGCCAGCGCGCAGAAGACGTGATTCCCAAGATCGAAGGCATCCGCTGCGGCTTCAAGAACACGTCATGTCCTGACCAGCTTTCCAAGGCACTCAAGCAGGCAATCGGACAGTAAGTCAGGCAGTAAGTCAGACAGTAAGTCAGACAGGTGGCTGGACAGTGCGGTGATTGGACGGACATCAGGTCAGTTGGAAAGCAGTCCGGCAGCCGGCCAGACAGAGAATCTAAGACAATGATCGGAGGCATACAATGGCGCAGAATGAAAAAAAGGGTTCCGGAAAGAAAAAGATTGTTCTAACAGGCGGCGGCACAGCCGGCCATGTTTCACCCAACCTGGCACTTCTGCCGTACCTGCAGGAGGCAGGCTACGAAGTGACCTACATTGGTTCCAAGAACGGGATCGAGAAGAATCTGATCGCCGATTTCGGACTGCCGTATGTGGGGATTTCGACGGGAAAGCTCAGGCGGTATTTTGATCTCAAGAATTTCACGGACCCCTTCCGCGTGATCCACGGATTCAGGGAGGCTCGCAAATTCCTCAAGAAGTATAGGCCGGATGTGGTCTTTTCCAAGGGCGGCTTCGTCAGCGTGCCGGTGGTGCGCGCGGCCGGATCGCTGCACATTCCCTGCGTGATCCACGAGTCCGATATGACCCCCGGACTTGCCAACAAGCTGTGCTTTCGCTCGGCGACTAAGATCTGCTGCAACTTCCCGGAGACGCTCAAGATGGTGCCCTCCGACAAGGCGGTGCTGACAGGCACGCCGATCCGCGGCGAGCTCTTCACCGGCGACCGCGACAAGGGACTTGCCATCTGCGGCTTTACCGCGGACAAGCCGGTTCTGATGGTCATGGGCGGCAGCCAGGGCGCTGTTTCCGTCAACAATGCGGTGCGAGGCAACCTGCCAGCGCTTTTGAAGACCTTCCAGATCGTGCATCTGTGCGGCAAGGGGCATTTTGACGTGTCGCTGCAGCACACGCCCGGCTACATCCAGTTCGAGTATGTCAAGGAAGACCTCAAGCATCTGTTCGCGGCGGCCGACATTCTGGTTTCCCGCGCGGGAGCGAACGCGATCTGCGAGATTCTGGCACTGGGCAAGCCGAGCCTTCTGATCCCGCTGCCGACCAAGGGCAGCCGCGGCGACCAGATCCTCAACGCCAATTCCTTCGCGGAGCAGGGCTTCAGCGAGGTGGTCGAGGACGAGAAGGCGGGCGACTTGATCGTGGAGAAGGCGGTTGCGATCTACGAGAACCGCGCGAAATATCAGGAAGCGATGAAGGCGAGCAGCCAGACGGATGCAATCCCGATCATAATGAAGCTGATTGAGGAAGTGCAGAAATGAGTTGATTTGTGATGGCCGGCGCCCACCGATTGGTGGGGGCCGGTTTTTGTGCAGGTTGTTGGTGGTCTGTGCGGGCTCCACTAAGAATTTGAAAATACGGCAAAGCGGTGGAGCTCCCCACAAGCCAGAAAGCTACACCAAGAAGCCACTTAACTCAAAAGCACCAGATTATGAACAACAAGGAGGCAACCCATGCTGCGAGAACTAGTTGAAAAGAAGCACACAAGATTTGCTGACAAAGCAAAGGACTGGAAAGATGCAATTCGAATGTCCTGCGCCGCATTTGCGGCGGATGGGACCGCAGAGGAAGGCTATGCAGAAGAAGTAATCCGCTGTATCGAGCAGTACGGCCCCTATATTGTGCTTATTCCAGGGGTTGCGATGCCCCACTCACAAGAAAATGGGCCGTTGGTGCATGGAACCGGCGTCAGTTTTATGAGACTGAAGGAGCCGGTGTGCTTTGATCCGGAGGATGAAGATAAGTGGGCCGACTTGTTCTTTGCCATTGCGGCCAACGATCCAGAGGCCCACCTGGAGAATATAAAGGGATTGATGGAAATCTTCCAGAATGAAGAGCTTCTGGACAAGCTGCGCGCAGCGTCATGTGACGAAGACCTGTTGGCACTGTCAGAACAGTATGAAGTGTGACGAAGCCCCAAGTGCATGCGCCAACCGATTGGCCTTTGCGGCGCAGAAAAATTTTGACAGAAAGAGGCAACGCCGCGGCAACCCAATTTGACAAATTATCTTCACACGATAGAATGAAATAAATACATCAATTGAGGGAGACGAATTCTATGGCAAAGATTTTAGCTTGTTGTGCAAACGGATCCGGCACAAGCCTGATGATGAAACTGACGCTGGATAAGGTAATCTCGACCTGTGGCTTTAAGGTGGAGGAAGCAAGACACGACTCCATAATGGAAGGCAGAAAAGTCGCTGCGAACTATGATATCGTTCTGTGCCCGCTGAACTTTGTAGATATGTTTGCGGATGCGGCTGCCAAGGGGACCAAGGTGATTGGACTCAAGAACGTCATGGCGCAGAGAGAGATGACGGAGGCACTGGAGAACTGCGGAATCGACCTGCGCGCATAAGCCAGTCGCCGCATTAAAAATGAAGAAATCAACATAGGGCAACCTTGTGCATTCCTTATTCCATGCCCCCGCAGAGGTCCCTATGGTATAATGAAAAAGGCTAATCAGTATCATACACAGCGATAAGGTAACCCACACAGAGCCCACGTAATGGCAGCCGTGGCGAACCCACACAGCGCCAACGACACGGCAAAACATGGCGAACCCACATAATGGAGGTAGGAAATGCGTAAGACAAAGATCATTTGCACGATCGGACCCGCGAGCGAGAGCGAGGAGATGCTCCGGAAGCTGATCGAGGCCGGCATGAATGTTGCGAGATTCAATTTCTCACACGGCACACACGAAGAGCACGAGAAGAAGTTCCGCAGGGTGGTTCGACTTCGCCGCGAGATGGGCGTTCCGGTAGCGACTCTGCTTGATACCAAGGGACCCGAGATCCGCCTGCGCGATTTTGAAGGCGGCAAGGTAGTCCTGGAGAAGGGCCAGACCTTCACATTGACCACAGAAGAAGTGATGGGCGATGCGACCAAGGCGTCCGTCACCTACAAGGATCTGCCGGCGGACGTCGCAGTGGGCGGATCGGTCCTCATCGATGACGGCTTGATCGGTCTGCGCGTCGATTCCAAGACGGACACCGAAGTTGTATGTACGGTTATCAACGGCGGTCCCGTTTCCAACCACAAGGGCGTCAACCTTCCCGGCGCTGAGCTTACGATGCCTTTCATCAGCAAGCAGGACCGCGCGGACATCGAGTTCGGCTGCCGGCTGGGCTATGATTTCATCGCTGCTTCCTTCACACGTACTGCGAAGGACGTCGAGGAGATCCGCGAGATTCTCAAGGCCAACAACAGCCGCATGAAGATCATTGCCAAAATAGAGAGTGTCCAGGGCGTCAACAACATCGAGGAGATCCTTGAGGCAGCAGACGGCGTCATGGTAGCCCGCGGCGATCTGGGTGTGGAAGTGCCTCTTGAGGAAGTGCCTGTCATCCAGAAGCGCATCATCAAGAGAGCCAATCAGCTTGGCAAGATCGTCGTCACAGCAACCCAGATGCTGGATTCCATGATGAAGAATCCTCGTCCCACAAGAGCAGAGGCGACCGACGTTGCCAACGCGATCTACGACGGAACCACCGCGATCATGCTTTCCGGTGAGACAGCTTCCGGCTCTTACCCTGAAGAGGCTGTGAAGACCATGGCCAAGATTGCATTGCGGGCAGAGGCAGACATCCACTACAGACAGCGCATGCACCAGTTTGATGATGATATGACCGATATCACGACGGCAATCTCTCACGCGACGTGCACAGTGGCTGGCGATATCAACGCCAAGGCGATCATCACGGTCACCATCTCCGGTTTCACCGCGAACCGCCTGTCCAGATACAAACCCACCTGCCCGGTCATCGCTTGCACGATCAGCGAGTCCGTGGCTTGCCAGATGAACATCCTTTTCGACGTCTATCCGCTCAACATTCCGCAGGAAGACAGAGAGGAAATGCTCTTCGACGCAGCCATTGACGCGGCTAAGAAGGCGGGCTATGTACAGAAGGGTGATAACGTTGTTTTGACAGCAGGCGTGCCGCTCGGCGTCGCAGGCAACACCAACATGACAAGAGTTATTGAGGTATGGTAATTCAAGATCATGACGCCCGCCATAGAATATTTTGTCTAATGGGGAAGAGTGGTACAGGGAAAGATACCTTATATAAGAAACTTCTCAGTGACGGGGCGCTCCCTTTCGAGCGCCTCGTTCCCTGTACGACACGGCCGATCCGCGCGGGCGAGGAAAATGGCCGGGAATACAACTTTTACAGCGTGGCGGAGTTCCATGCGATGGAGGCCGCGGGGCGGGTGATCGAGTCGCGCTGCTACGAGACCATTCATGGGCCCTGGTACTATTTTACGGCGGACGACGGCCAGATCGATCTCACCGCGCGGAGCACGCTCCTCATCGGGACGCTCGAGTCCTATCAGGCGCTGCGCGGCTACTATGAGCAGCGGTTTGGGGCCGGCTGCGTCGTGCCCATCTATGTCGAAGTCGAGGACGGCGAGCGCCTGCAGCGCGCTCTGGATCGTGAGCGCTCCGAATCGGTGCCAAAATACCGCGAAATGTGCCGTCGCTTCCTGGCCGACTGCGAGGACTTCTCCGAGGAACGCATTGCGGAGGCCGGCGTCACGCGCCGCTTTGAAAACGACGACCTGGAGCGCTGTATCGCAGAGATCAAAGCGTATTTGTTGGAGATGATGTGAAGAAATTTTCGGATATTATCGGCCAGAAGGCGATCATCGAGCACCTCTATAATGCCCTGCGAACGGGCAGTATTTCGCATGCCTATATATTGAGCGGCGACGCGGGCTCTGGGCGCAAGACCATCGCCAATATCTATGCAACGGCGCTGCAGTGCGACGACCTGGATGTTGAGACGATTGAAGAGAGCTCAGCTGCGAGCGGTGCAAAGTCGGCACCGGCCATGCGCGCCAAGACGAGGCTCCTTGAGCCCTGCGGGAAGTGCATCTCCTGCATGCAGGCGGAGAGCGGCAACCAGCCTGACATTATTACGATCACCCACGCCAAGAACAGCATCGGCGTGGAGGAGATTCGCCGCATGCGCGCGGACTTGCAGATTAAACCCTACTCCAGCGCGCACAAGATTTATCTGATTCCGGACGCCGAGAAGCTGACCGTGCAGGCGCAGAACGCCCTGCTCAAAACATTGGAGGAACCGCCGGAATACGCCGTGATCATACTGATTGCGGATGGACTGGTCAATTTTTTACCAACGGTGCTGAGTAGGTGCGTTGTGCTGCAGACAAGGGCAGTGGAAGAGGCGCAGATCGCGCAGTTCCTGCAGAAGGAAAAAGGACTGTCCAAGGACCAGGCGCAGATCCTGGCGAGGTTCGCGGGCGGAAACCCGGGGCAGGCGCTGCTTTTGACCGACGACCAGGAGTTCATGGACCTGCGCGACAAGACGGTGGATTTTTTGGCCCACCTTCAAAACACGGACGCCGTGAAGGTAAGTGAATTCTCGTCGGGCGTCGAGCCGGCGCGCAGGGAAGACCTGTTGAACTTCGTGCTCATGTGGTATCGCGACGTTTTACTGTATTTTGGCACACAAAATACCGAAAACTTGATTTTTCAGGAGGATATACAGTATATTATAGAAGCCGCAACTATGCTCGGATACGAGCAGCTGGGCCGGATCCTGGACCAGGTCGACACGGCGTCGCGGCGCATGAAGTCCAACGTGCAGGCGGACGCGGTGCTGGAAGTGATGTTTCTGAACATCCGGCAGGAGTACCGGAGACGGTAGGACCGCGCGGCGGACAATTACGAATTAGAGCATTTGGCGGCCGAAAAGGCCGGTTCACATACATAGAAGGCAGGAAACAGGTGAGTCATGGATACAATTAGAACAGAAATCACCGAGGAGAGCCGTGAGGTGGAGATTCTGGAGGGCGACCGCCAGATCGAAATCACGGAGGAGACTCTCGAGGTAATAGAGAAGACCGTGGAGGCCGAGGCAGAGACCGCTGATGCAGTAGCTGCGGCAGAAGCAGAAGTTGCGACAGAAGAAGCTGAAGCAGCTGACGAGGCCGATTCTGAGGAAGAAGCCGGAGAGAAATTTGAGGAATCTGCAACTGCGGAGTCCGAGAAAGACAATACAGAAGAAACCGTTTCGGACGGCAAGAAGGTGCGCGTCATTGGCGTGCGGTTTAGGACGGCTGGGAAGGTTTACTATTTTGACCCCGGGGAGTGGAAAGTGGTGCACGGCGGACATGTCATCGTCGAGACCGTGCGCGGCATCGAGTACGGAACCGTGGTCGGTCTGCCCATGGAGATCGACGCGCGCAAGGTGACCCAGCCCCTCAAGGAGGTCATCCGCGTGGCGACGCCCGAGGACACCGAGACCGAGATCCTCAACCGCGTCAAGGAGCGCGAGGCCTATCGCATCTGCCAGGAGAAGATCCAGGCGCACGGGCTGGACATGAAGCTGATCAACGCCGAGTACACGTTCGACAATAGCAAGGTGCTGTTCTACTTCACGGCCGACGGCCGCGTGGATTTCCGCGACCTGGTCAAAGACCTGGCCAGCGTCTTCCGCACCCGCATCGAGCTGCGCCAGATCGGCGTACGCGACGAGACCAAAATACTGGGTGGCTACGGCATCTGCGGTCGCCCGCTTTGCTGCCACACCTGGATGAGCGATTTCATCCCGGTTTCCATCAAAATGGCCAAAGAACAGAACCTTTCCCTGAATCCGACCAAGATTTCGGGCGTTTGCGGCAGGCTCATGTGCTGCCTCAAGAATGAGGCCGACACCTACGAGGAACTCAACCGCAATCTTCCCAAGGTGGGAGATGAAGTGCGCGGCAACGACGGCCTGAGCGGCCAGGTGGAGAGCGTCAACGTCCTCCGCCAGACCGTGCGCATCCTTGTGGAAGTCGATGACGAAAAAGAATACCACGAATATCACGTCGACGATGTGACCATCCTGCGCAGAAGGCGCCGGGGCGGCAACCGCAGTCGCAAAGAAGCGGCCGATCCCAAGGAGGTCCAGGAGCTCGAGAAGCTCGAAAACCAGGACCGCCAGATGAGCGGCGGTGGCCGTGGCGACAGACACGGACGCGGTGATCGTCAGAACCGAAATGGCGACGAGACGCAGAATCGCACAGAGCGCGGCAGTCGCAGAGACCGTGGCGAGCGCCAGAACCGCAACGGAAATGACGGTCAGGAGCGTGGCGAGCGCCAGAACCGCAACGGAAACGACGGTCAGGAGCGCAGCGAGCGCCAGAACCGCAACGGGAACGATGGCCAGGAGCGCGGTGAAAGAAATAATCGACGTGGAAACCGTCGGAGAAATAACGGAAATGAGCAGCATGCAGAATGATATGCAATTTCTCCGTGAAGGAGAGAAGATCGACGACCTCCAGCGAAGCGGCCTGCGGATCATACAAGATCCTGCCCGGTTCTGTTTTGGCATGGATGCTGTGCTGCTCACGGGATTTGTACAGGACGGCATCGGCGGACGCTCGGTGGCTCGCGAAGATCTTCTGGATCTGGGCACGGGAACCGGGATCATCCCGCTGCTATTGTCGGCCAAGACGGATTGCAGGTTTTTGACAGGGCTTGAGATTCAGCCGGACAGTGCCGAAATGGCGCGGCGAAGCGTGCAGCTCAACCGCCTCGAGGACCGGATCCGGATCGTGCAAGGAGATATCAAAGAGGCAGATGCGCTGTTTGCGCCTGCTTCTTTTGGTTTGATTACTTGTAATCCGCCCTATATGATTGGCGGCCATGGGCTTCAAAACCCTGACAGCCCCAAAGCCATCGCGCGGCACGAGGTCCTGTGCGACTTCGAGGATGTGGCGCGGGCGGCGGAACGGCTTTTAAAGAGTGGCGGGCACTTCTATCTGGTGCATAGACCTTTCCGCCTGGCAGAAATTATGACGACCTTGCGCGAGCACGGTCTCGAGCCCAAGCGCATGCAGCTGGTCTTCCCCTATGTGGACCGGGAGCCCAACATGGTTCTGCTGGACTGCGTCCGCGGCGGGCGACCGCGCCTGCAGGTGGAGAAGCCGCTGATCGTCTACAAGGCGCCGGGCCAATATACCGACGAAATCTACGAGGTGTACGGGTATTGAATACTGAGAATGAGAAACTGAATAGCGATATCGGTGAGAGCGCCGGCCGCGAGGAGACGCATTTCGGCGGACGCAATTATTCGGAATTGCGCGACGAGGTGAGAAACCACGCGGAGGCCGGCCGCGGCACACTCTATCTCTGTGCGACGCCGATCGGCAATCTGGGGGACATCACAGAGCGTGTTCTTCGGACCTTGGAAGAGGTGGATCTGATCGCCGCGGAGGATACGCGCAACACGCTGCGTCTCTTGAACCACTTTGGGATCAAGAAACCCCTCACAAGCTATCACGAATATAATAAGTACACAAAGGCGGACGAGTTGATCGCCAAGCTGCAAAGAGGTGCCAATATTGCGGTCGTGACAGACGCCGGTACGCCGGCCATCTCCGATCCTGGAGAAGTGATCGCTGCCAAGTGCATCGAGCAGGGGATCCGCGTGACATCTCTGCCGGGAGCCTGCGCTTTGATCACTGCTTTGACCATGTCGGGGATGCCTGCAAGACGATTCTGCTTCGAGGGCTTTTTGCCGGCGGATAAGAAGGAGAGAAGGTATATTTTGACCCAGCTGCAGAGAGAGGAGCGCACGACTATTCTCTATGAGGCGCCCCACCACCTGCGCGCGACGCTGCAGGATCTGTACGACAATCTGGGCGAGCGCCGGATCACACTTTGCCGGGAGCTGACCAAGAAATTTGAGGAGGCGTTGCCGATGACGCTCGAGGCGGCGATTGCCTATTACGAGGAGAACGAGCCGCGCGGTGAGTATGTGCTGGTGATCGAGGGCGCCGACCGGGCACAGCTGGAGGAGGAGAAGCGCAAGTCGTTCGAGGAGATGAGCCTGGAGGAACACATGGAGATGTACACCGCGCAGGGGCTTTCGCGCAAGGAAGCCATGAAGAAGGTGGCGGCGGACCGAGGCGTATCGAAACGAGAGATCTACAAGGAATTGTTGTAGATAGAAAATTTCACAAATGATCACACCGTTTTCGTGCCGGTCATCCTCAAGAAGGTCGGTTATGACAACCGGGATGAGAGCACCTGGGACCTTGCAGGCGCGACCTTCCGGATCTACGAGGACGAGGCGCGCACAAAGCCGGTCGAAATCGACGGCAAGACCGAATTCACTTCGGGCGAGGACGGCGTCTTCTACAGCGGCAAGCTGGGCGTCGGCACTTACTACCTGGAGGAGACGGGCGTCCCGGACGGCTACCATGTTCCTCTGGGCCTCTACATCCTGACCATTGAGGAGGACAACGTGTCCTTTGGCACCACGGCGGTCATCGGACAGCCGGATCTGGATGACTGGGTCACGGCGGACGGCGGCGAGTCGGGAAGCGGGGACGGCGACGAGCCGGGAACTGGCACGGGTTCTGGGACTGGAACAGGTTCTGGATCCGGCACAGGTTCTGGGACTGGAACGGGTTCTGGAACCGATACGGGATCGGAATCCGATACAGAAACTGTCTATACAGTTGCTATTCGCAACACCGTGGGACTGGAGCTTCCCACAACTGGCGGACCGGGCACAATTGTGCTCTACCTGACCGGAGCGATTATGGTTCTGGCAGCGGGACTTCTGCTGCGGCGAAGAATCTAGCATGTTAAAAGGGGCTTGGCGCATCGAGCGCAGGAGATAGATCCTGGGCAGGTGCGGCAAGCCCCTTTTTCTTGTCTGCATAAGCAAGGAGAATAGCGATTAGGCACAGAAGAAGATTTCTTGAATTTATTCCCCATGGTTTTCTGATCTTTTGGGTACAGCAGATAGATATCAAGTGAGTGTACCCCAATTTTTCCAGCCCCAGAAATGATTTTGGGTACAGACCGCAGATTTCTTGTGATTGTACTACATTGAGTCGAGAAATTATGGGGAACAAATTAAGAGAAATCCTCCTCTGTGCCCAAACAGTCAGGGATGGAGAGAAAAGCATGGGGAACAAATCAAGAGAAAGCCTGCGCTGTGCCCAAACAGTCAGTGATGGAGAGAAAAGCATGGGGAACAAATTAAGAGAAATCCTCCTCTGTGCCCAAACAGTCAGTGATGGAGAGAAAAGCATGGGGAACAAATCAAGAGAAAGCGTCCGCTGTGCCCAAACAGCCAGAGGTGGAGAGAAAAGCAGGGGGAACAAATTAAGAGAAAGAGGAAGTCTGCGCTGTGCCCCATAGTTAGCCGCACTTCACTCGGCAAAATCACCAGAAAAAAAGCCTATGCACAGCTGATTTGCACATTATAACCAAAAGTTTCAAAATTGTTTGAATTTTAACACAATATGTGCTAACGTACATTTGATGTGAGTAGAGTAAATACGCACAAGGCGCTGAAAAACCACAGCGCAGGTAAGAACATCGCAAGAAAGAGGTATAATTATGGCAAAAGTTGATTTAACAAAGTACGGCATTACAGGTACTACAGAAATCATCTACAATCCCAGCTATGAAGCACTTTTCGAAGCTGAAATGGATCCCGCTCTTGAGGGCTATGAGAAAGGCCAGCTCACAGAGCTTGACGCCGTTAACGTTATGACCGGTATCTTCACCGGCCGTTCTCCCAAAGACAAATACATTGTCATGGACGAGAACTCCAAGGACACCGTTTGGTGGACAACTCCCGAGTATCCCAACGACAACCACCCGCTCTCCGAAGAGAACTGGGCCATCCTTAAAGATATTGCCAAAAAAGAGCTCTCCAACAAGAAGCTCTATGTCGTAGACGCTTTCTGCGGCGCCAACAAAGACACCCGCATGGCAGTTCGTTTCATCGTTGAGGTTGCTTGGCAGGCACACTTCATTAAGAATATGTTCATTCAGCCCACAGCTGAAGAGCTTGAGACCTATGAGCCTGACTTCGTAGTCTACAACGCTTCCAAGGCCAAAGTAGAGAACTACAAAGAGATGGGCATGAACTCCGAGACAGCTGCTGCTTTCAACATCACAAGCCGTGAGCAGGTTATCATCAACACATGGTACGGCGGCGAGATGAAGAAGGGCATCTTCTCCATGATGAACTACTACCTTCCTCTGAAGGGCATCGCAGCAATGCACTGCTCCGCAAACACAGATATGGAAGGCAAGAACACAGCGATCTTCTTCGGTCTGTCCGGCACTGGTAAGACAACCCTTTCCACAGATCCCAAGAGACTGCTGATCGGCGATGACGAGCACGGCTGGGACGACGAAGGCGTATTCAACTTCGAAGGCGGCTGCTATGCTAAGGTCATCAACCTTGACAAAGAATCCGAGCCCGACATCTACAACGCAATCAGAAGAAATGCTCTTCTTGAGAACGTTACTGTTGATGAAAATGGCAAGATCGATTTCGCTGACAAGAGCGTAACTGAGAACACTCGTGTTTCTTATCCGATCGAGCACATCGAGAACATCGTCAAGAAGGTTAGCCCTATCTCCGCTGGCCCTGCCGCTGAGAACGTAATCTTCCTGAGCGCGGATGCTTTCGGTGTTCTGCCTCCGGTTTCTATTTTGACACCTGAGCAGACACAGTACTACTTCCTGAGCGGCTTCACAGCAAAGCTTGCAGGTACAGAGCGCGGCATCACTGAGCCCACTCCTACATTCTCCGCTTGCTTTGGCCAGGCATTCCTGGAGCTGCACCCCACCAAGTACGGCGAGGAGCTGGTCAAGAAGATGAACAAGAGCGGCGCGAAGGCTTATCTTGTTAACACAGGCTGGAACGGAACCGGCAAGCGTATCTCCATCAAGGATACTCGCGGCATCATCGACGCAATCCTCAATGGCGACGTTCTGAAGGCTCCTACAAAGAAGATCCCTTACTTCAACTTCGAGGTTCCCACAGAGCTTCCCGGCGTTGATCCCGCAATCCTTGATCCTCGCGACACTTATGCTGATGCAGCACAGTGGGAGGAGAAGGCTAAGGATCTGGCTGGCCGCTTCATCAAGAACTTCAAGAAGTACGAGACCAACGAGGCTGGTAAGGCACTCGTTGCTGCAGGCCCTCAGCTGTAATTCTATAGAGTTGTTAAGCCGCCCGGCACCTTTTCGGTGCCGGGCGGCTTTTTATATAATTTCATGTAATACGCAAATACTATCCTTTTGTGTGGGGCGGAATTCATACGTAAATGATAAAATGAAATGGATTATAAATTCTGTAATTAATGCTCCCGGGGCAACCGGAGAATTAAAACCATAAAGGGAGGTAATTATGAAAAGGAAACAGATCACAGCGATCCTGATGTCCGCGATCATGACGGTTTCAGCCTGCATGCCTATGAACAGCATCAGCGCGATGGCCGCAGAAAATGCAGGCGCGGGAGCAACCGAAGTGGCGGCGGAAGCGACGACACAGAAGTCTGCGGCAGCAGCCCAGGAAGCGGCCGCAGCTCAGGAGTCGGCAGAGCCGGCAGCAGAACCTGTAGCAGAGCCGGCAGCTGAACCGACCCAGGAGCCGGCAGATGAACCGCAGCAGGAACCTGCGGTAGAGCCTACGCAGCCTGAGACAACTGAGACCGGAGACACTGGCTCAGAAGACAAGAAAGATGATTCTTCCGGGACCGCATCAACCAGCGGGACCGCTTCAACTGATGGGATCACTTCAGCCGATGGGACCGCATCAACCAGCGAGCCCGCAGCAGATCCCGACGCAGCAGATCCCGCAACGGACTCCACAGCAGCAGATCCCACTGCAGTCGATCCCACAGCGGATTCCACAGCGGCCCCCGCAGAAGCTAATCCCGCAAATGAGGAAGCAACCGAAGAGGGACAACTCGGGAAACCTGCCAAGAATAATGAGTATAACGATTATGACTCAGCGGTTGATATTACGGCCGATAGTTCGGTTGAGTTCACAGTAACCGACGAATCTCCGTATTATATGTTCCGATTCGTACCTGCCAAAACAGGAACGTACAGATTCTATATGCATCACTATGGTTATATATATCTGTATGACGAGAACAGTCAGCTGGCGGATAGTTATGACAGTGAATGGGAATCCCCCAGCATTGAGCGTGAACTGAGAAAGGGTAGAACGTATTATTTCGAGGTCGCAATCTATGGCGACGCTACGACCACAGCCTATCTTGAAACCGTTTCGGTCCACAGTCTGGAGGTAGACGGCGAAGAAGAACAGACAGTTGAAGTATATTGTGACCCTGCGACTGGTCCGCAGGAGACAACGCTGACTGTAACTGCGGAATCAGAGAACGAGATCACTTATGCGTGGTATCGCTGGGACGACATGATGGATGAGGATGAGGAGCCTAGCGGTACGGCTTCCAGTTTTACATTTACACCTTATAGTAGTGACGAGAGAATCAGCTGTACGATCAGCGACGGAAATGAAACTGTTCACAGAGAGTTTTACATGAAGCTGAACCATTTTATGGTTGAGAAGGATTCGGACTATCCATACAATCCGGTTAAAGTCTATGCAGAATATGGCCAGCCGGCGCAGCTTCACGTAAATGTTTCGGCTGATGATACGTCCAGGCTGAATTATAGCTGGTCGGTTGGAAACTACGTGGAAGAGGATGATTACTGGGACTTTGACCCGGCAGCGGGAGATAATGGTCAAAGTACTTTCCAAACCGAACCCATAACCGGTCATAGAATGTATAGATGCTACATAAGTGACCAGTATGGAAACAGTGATTCCATTGATTATGAAGTCTTCGTTGAAAACAACTTTAAAGCATATGTTATCACAGACCCCGACAATATTGATGTGGACAATACACATGCTGTAATTAATATGTTAGAGGGAGATGAGGTGACACTCAAGGTTGGAGTGCAAGCGGCAGATATGACCGGGATCACATACCGGTGGTATATGATGGGCGAAAACCTCGAAGAAGAAGAATCGAATGAGGTGCATCTCGAATACTCGGATTCTTGGGAAGGAGCTAGAGACAGTTGGTGTTATTGTACTGTAACTGATCGATACGGAACGGAAATAGTATGTACCTTCGAATGCCAGATCACACATCCTTATATCGAAAGTCATTACTGGGATGGATACGTGAGAATTGAGCCCGGGAAAACAGAAACTTTGCCGGCGGACGTATATACAAATATTGAAGACCTGCTGAGCTATATCTGGTACTACGATGATGAAGTCATTCCCGGAGAGACCGGCAAAACACTGACACTTGACGATACAGCTCTGTCCGGCGTCTATAAATGTAAAGCATATTATAAAGATTGGTATGGGTTCTTCAGAACGGAAGTGATCAGAGAAAATAATTTCCGGGTAAGAGCGAAGGATTCCACTTATGTAAAGGTCGCTTCAGGAGCTCCGGCGGAACTGGAAGTTGTGGCAACTGCAGATGACACAGAAGGAATCACTTATCAGTGGTACATTGATAACGAAGAGGGAGATGACACCCCTATCGACGGAGCAACCTCTTCCAAGTACACAGTGCCTTCCGTAACAAGTGCGGCGGAGTATTACTGCAAGGTCGCTGATAAATTCAATACAAGAAAGTCTATATGGTTTAACGTAAATGTAGACAATAATCTCTCTGTGCATATTGCCGGTGAACCTGTTGACACCACTGCTGCCACAATATATGTGGACCCGGGAGAGACAGCCAGGCTTGAAGTGGTGGCTGAGGCCAACGATACTTCGGGGATCACGTATGAGTGGTTTAGGTATGACACGTATGAGTCGGAGACGACACAATCCGGTGTTTATGAATTTGTACCGACAAGATATACACGTGTAGAGGTCACTGTAACAGACAAATATGGTAATAAAGCGGATGCCGAGTTCTATGTGTATATTGACACCGGGCTTACCGCCAATCCGGAAGCACATACGACGGGTGGGAATGCACTGCCCTGTGAAAGAAACGGGAATGATCCGGAATATGTTAGATACAAAGTCTATGTTCCTGCTGGACAAGGCGCTGTTTTGAACCCGAATGCTTCTGTGGAGCAAGGCAGCATTTCATATGAATGGGAATGGTATGATCCGGAATCATATGAATATGTAGGCAGCAGTGCGGCGCAGCTGACCATTGATGCGTGCAATGAAAGGAATAGCTATACTTGCCGGATCAGAGACGATTATGATTACTGTATCGAGCTCGTTTTTGAAATCGTTATCGACAACCAGCTGGTCGTATATCCCGAAGGCGCGCCCGGCAGCGATACCAAATATGTCTACGCGGCACCCGGATCGGAAGTGACGCTGACAACCATCGCCGAAGCAGCCGATACGGACGGAATGCGTTATTCCTGGGATTTCTATAAAAATGAAGAGTGGCAGGACGAGGAAGACTTTACCATCCACGAAAACAGCGTCACACTGATTGCGGACGGCGATTACGAGGTGAACTGCTGGGTCAATGATCGATTTGGTAATGAAAAGCAAATTACTTTCTACGTCTACCCCGACAATCACCTGATCGCATATCCCGAGAACGCGACGGCGTCGTGGGACGGCACCTACTCTGACCGCGTATACATCGACGCGGAGCCCGGAGAAGAGCTCGACCTGCGTGTCTGCGTAAGCGCCGACAACATGGATTCCATCTCTTACCACTGGGGCAAGAACATCCGTGGAACAAACAACTGGGGTGAGTACGAGTACGCGGTGGCGGATATTCCTGAAGAGACCGATGATACATACCATATCACGGCGAACGAGTCGACGATCTATTACTGCAACGTGAGCGACGGCTATGGCAGTAGCAAGACGATCACTTTCGATGTTTCAGTAAGCGGCCTGATCGCATATCCCGAAGGCGCGACAGAAGTTGACGGAATGCCGAGTAACCGCATTGCGATCGCCGCTGAGTCCGGCGGTGCCAAAACACTGCGCGTCGTGACAATCGCACCCGAGAACGAGCAGCTCACCTACAAGTGGTCGCAGGGACCCCTCAACGACAGCGGTTGGTGGCCTCTGGAACAGGGTCAGGACAGCACGACCAACGAGCTGACCATCAATCTGGACACCGCTCAGAGATATCTCTGCGTGGTATCAGACACACATGGCAACCAGGCGCTCTCTTACTTCTACGTCAACGTTGGCGGCGTCAGGCTCACATCCAACTTCGGCACGCCCGCGCTGGTAGGCGACAACAGCTATGTAGTCAAAGTCCCTGTCAAAGTAGGAGAAGAGACCACTCTTCAGGCTATTCCTGTAGGCAGCAGCGCAGAAGGTCTCACATTTAGATGGCTGGGCGATGAGTTCGACACCATTCCGGGCGCGACCGGAAACTCCTACACATTTACCGGCGGCGTAGGCACCCGCTACCAGTGCAGAGTTACCGATGCAAACGGCGTTGTGTCCAAACTCACCTTCGAACTGCAGACAGACAATGAGCTGAGTGCGAAGTGCGCTATAGTAAAAGAGGACGGAACTACAGAAAACTATGAATATCAGGGAATAGTGGTCAACGCAAACGTCGGCGATACAGTCACCCTTGCAATGAACGTCAGCTGCCTCAATGATAATCATCTGCGTTATGAGTGGGTAGACAATCTTGGCAGACAAGTCGGAACTGCGGCAACCTGTCCCGTGACGGTTGAAGGTAACGGCACATATACCGGTCATGTGACTGATGGTTATGGCAATTCGGTAAGTGTATTGTTCCGTGTTTTGACCAATAATGAGGCGCTCAAAGATGCAGTGTGCACCCTCTCGCAGACCTCTTATCCATTTGACGGAAAGCCGAAGAGACCTGAGGTAACTGTGGTCCTGAATGGCAGAACACTGACTCCCGGTGTGGATTACACCGTTGCTTATTCGAAGAACGTCGATCCCGGTACAGCAGCCGTCATTATCACCGGAAGAACTGTAGAGGGCACGAAGTATCTGTTCTTCACGATCGGAAATATGATCCAGACGCCGGCCGCGGACGTGGATGAGATCGTGGTCGGAGTCGGAGCCACCAAGACTTTCAACATCGAAGGCTGCCACACGCCTCTGACAGCGAGCGGCGTGAATGCGGTGATCGCGACGGCGACGATCTCCGAGCAGACAGTTTCTGTGAAGGGCGTGAAGGTCGGCACATATGAGCTGGCGCTCACAGCGGCTTCCAATGATGTTTACAATGAAGCGCAGGTCACCAGCAAGAGCGGCGATCCGACGATCACGGTCAAAGTTGTTCCCGCCAAGACAGCATCTGTCACCGCGGCGAACGCCAACAAGGGCATCAAGATCACCTGGAAGAAAGTCACCGGCGCGACGGGCTACGTCATCAAGCGCCAGGCCGGTTCCGGCGAGTGGAAGTCAATCAAGACGATCACCAGTGGTAGTACACTCACCTATACAGATGCTTACGGCAATACCAACGGCACCAAGTACACCTACAGAGTCTACGCGAAGGCCGCGACGGGAACCAGCTACCTCTATAGGGCTGCCGAGTGCTACAAGGTTGCAAGACCTACGATCAGCTCCGTGACCAACTCGGCCTCCAAGAAGATGACCGTCAAGTGGGCCAAGAACGCAAAGGCCAACGGCTACAAGCTCCAGTACAGCCTCAAGAGCAACTTCTCCGGCGCCAAGACCGTGTCCCTTACCAAGAACACTATGGTCACCAAGACCATCGGAAGCCTGACCAAGGGCAAGAAGTACTACGTAAGGCTGAGGACTTACAAGAAAGTTGGTTCGAAGATGTACTACTCGACGTGGAGCCCGACCAAGACGGTGGTGGTTAAGAAGTAAAAATTCTGGATTAAGTGTATATTTGAAATGATTCAGCCGCCCGGCACCTTACATTGGTGCCGGGCGGCTGGTTTATTACTAGTCGGGAAAGAAGAAACAAACTCTGTTCCAAAAAGCGGACAATGCCTCTTCGGACACTACAATTATCGAAACGGCGCGTAAAACCCCGGCCGACCATAGTCGTCCGCGGGATATAAGCGCCTCATAGCCGCGTCAGCGGTGTCTTATCTTACTGTACTTTCCGGTCTTTTCGTATTTGCGCCTGTGTTTCTCCGTCTGCTGGAAGTCTATGTATTCCCTGACCTTCTCCATGACGGTGGTCCCTGTCGTTGCCACAAAGTAGGAAGGCTGCCACAGTGGAGCATCCCCGTAGATGTACTTTTTGACGTACGCGTCCATCTGAGGGTCCTGGTGGATCTCCCTGGCGGTCTGCGTCTTAAGTACGCGGATCAGGTCGGCCGGTGCGACCTTCGGCGGCATGGATATCAGCATATGGATGTGGTCCCTGTCTGTCTCCGCCGTCAGCAGCTCAGCGTCAAACCTGGTGCACAGGTAGCTGATATGATTCTTTAAGAATTCGGATATCTCGTCGTTGATGACGGGCTTTCTGTATTTCGTCACAAAGACGATATAGTATGTGAGCAGGTATACGCTGTGCGCGCTGTGGATGTATTCCATGGCATCTCCTGTCAAAAAGAATATTAAATAAAAAGAACGTATGTTTGCTTTTTCCCTATTCCTGCAGTATAATAATATCATAGTAATACAGGATATAAAAATGTTATCTGATGCGAATATACATTCGGATGACAGGATGAAGGGAAGGGGGAAAGCGGATGAGGACGCGTGCATGCATCATCAGGAAGGACTCAAAGGCCGGCCGCTATTTCAGTGACATCTGCTGTAAGTCGAAGGCGCTGCGTAATACCACGAACTACTACATCCGCAACACGTACACCGGGATCATGAAGTCTCCGGAAGAGCGTACGGATAACGAGAAGGAAGTACTGAATAACGTGATCACCGGAATAAAGATGTATAACGAGCATAAGCTGGTACTTTTAAAAAAGGACATCTGGAAGGCCCGCCTGACAGGCGGCCTTGAGGGACACACGGCAGTGCTGAAGGCACTTAAGCGGTCGGAGCCTGTCCGCTATCCGTCAAGGGAAAACAGGATGCTCACCTATGAAGTGCTGGACGCGGTCTTCAAGTTCACTAAGGACCCTGCCTACTACAGCCTCCCTGCGCAAGTGAACCAGAACGCCATGAGGAAGACGTTCAAGGCATGGAAGGGATACTTTTCAGCGCAGAAGGACTGGAAGAAGCATCCGTGGAAGTATAAGGCGAAGCCGCGGATTCCCGGCTATATAAGGGCTGAGGAGGCGACAGCCTGGTTCACGAACCAGACTGCAAAACTCACAGAAAAGGAGAACGGGGAGGGATGCGTACTCTTCTTCATCGATACCGAAGTGACGGTGGGATGCGGTCACATCCCGGGGAAATATATCAAAACAGAAGTAAAGCCTTACCATGGGGAGTACAGGCTCCTGGTGACGTATGATGATAAGGCGGGTTCTCCGGAAGTGCCAAAACACCCCAAACGGATCCTGGGGATCGACCCCGGCGTGAACAACTTCCTTGCCACAGCAAACAACTACGGAGAAACACCGTACCTGATCAGGGGCGGCGCCATCAAGTCGTGGAACCAGTGGTATAACAAGAAAAGAAGCGTCTTCATGAAGCAGCTGACGAAAGGGAAGGACAGCAGGCACTCCATTAAGGACAGCCGCAGGCTGGATGCCCTTTCCAGGAAGAGGGACGAGCGCATGCGCGACTTCTTCTACAAGTGCGCACACTTCATCTGCCGCAGGGCGGAGAAGGACAAAGCGGAAGTCATCGTCTGCGGCCATAACGACGGGATCAAGGACGGCGTGAGCTTCAAGAAGAAGGACAACCAGAACTTCGTGTGCATACCGGAGAGGATGTTCCTGAAGATACTGGAGCATGTGGGCGCGCAGTACGGGATCCCTGTGGTCATCCGCGAGGAGAGCTATACGTCACAGGCGAGTGTGATCGGTCTTGACGACATCCCGACATACGGGGAGGAGGACAACAAAACGTATGATTTCTCCGGGAAGCGGATCAGGCGTGGACTGTACAGAACGAAGGACGGGACTATCCTGAACGCGGACATCAACGGCGCGGCCAACACCATAAGGAAGGAGTACCCGGAAGCGTTCAGGGATGTGACGGACTTCTCATATCTCTGGAAGACGACGGAAGTGATCAGATACCGTGATATCTATAGGATCAAACCGGCAGCGGAGAAAAAGGACACGGGCAGACGAAACCGCCCGGGAAGGAAGAGCCGAAAGCGGCATTTCGCACGCGCAGTGAGGAGAAGGGAGCTGAAGGAAGCGTTCCCCAAGAAGGTGACCTTCATCAAAAAGAAGGCATCTTAAAAGTAATCCCTGTAACAGGGGATAGAGGGTATGTGTTGACCCTGCGAGGCTGGTCAGTCTCGCGAAGCCCCGGCCGACGAAGTCGTCCGTGGGTACATCACGAGGAAATATGAGTGAATCATACTAAACTTTGTATGTGGGGCAGGTTTGGGTTCTACTTCTTGTATGAGTCCGTGCTATAAAGCCCCGGTGTTTCCGGAGGAGTGAACTACCCACCGCCTACGCATAATCGCTAAGAGGCGGGGGCTTCGTGCCGCTTACGCGGTCACAGGGCAGACACATGCCCGCTGTCCCGTTTGACCGGGATTACTTTTGTTTCTGTTTTGGCTGGCACGCAGGATATCTTTATAGGTCATGGCTTT
>Ga0256405_10001122_pt1 | contig 77660 bp, 83 predicted proteins | sample RumenRJG_02DNA_FD_189096 | JGI IMG/M metagenome (GOLD analysis project Ga0256405, IMG submission 189096) | Bovine rumen microbial communities from Lethbridge, Alberta, Canada - RJG_02 | ecosystem: Host-associated > Mammals > Digestive system > Stomach > Rumen | place: Canada: Alberta... | reverse complement strand
ACAACACATCTAGATTAAAGTCAAAAGTTAAGAAAAAGAGAAAAACTTACACAAAAAGAGAAAAATAATTTTCTCTTTTTAATATAAGTCTTTTTTATTTGATGTCTCCAAACTGGGGTTCACATCAAATTTGACTTTTTTATTTAACAACAATATTAACAAGTTTTCCTGGAACAACAATTTCCTTAACAATATCATGTCCATAAATAAATGCTTGAACATTATCAATTTCCTTAGCTAATTTAACCATTTCATCACGAGAAGTATCAGTTGAAACTTCAATCTTACCTCTTATTTTACCATTAACTTGAACAACCATTTCAAATGAATCATCAACCATTAAAGACTCATCATATGTAGGCCACTTCTCATAAGCAATAGTGTTTTCATGATTAAATACAGTTTGCCAAATTTCTTCAGTAATATGAGGACATAATGGATTAAGTAACTTAATAAATCCTTCTGCCTGTTCTAGAGACATACAATCCTCTTTATAAACAGCATTAACAAATATCATCATTTGAGAAATTGCTGTATTAATATTTAAAGACTCATAATCTTCTGTAACTTTCTTAACAGTTTGATTATAAACTTTATCTAACTTCTTATTCTCTTTAAACTCAATAATACCTTCAGTATAAAGTCTCCATACACGTTCCAAGAACTTCTTAGAACCAACAACACCTTCATTACTCCATGGCTTATCAGCCTCTAATGGCCCCATAAACATTTCATATAACCTTAAAGTATCCGCACCATAATCTCTAACAATATCATTAGGATTAACAACATACTTAGGAAAACGTTTACCCATCTTAATACCATTAGAGCCAAGAATCATACCTTGATGAAATAATCTCTTAAATGGCTCACTAACAGGAGAAATACCCTTGTCATATAAATATTGATTCCACATTCTTGAATATAGTAAATGTCCAACAGCATGTTCAGGACCACCTACATATAAATCAACAGGCATCCAATAATCAAGTAATTTCTTATCAGCTAACTCATTATCATTATGCGGATCAATATATCTTAAGAAATACCAACTAGAACCAGCACTACCAGGCATAGTAGAAGTTTCTCTCTTACCTTTAACACCATCTACAGTTACATTTACCCAATCAACAGCATTCTCTAATGGAGCCTTTCCACCTTTACCCTTATAATCCTCCAATTCAGGTAAAACTAAAGGTAATTCAGAATCAGATAAAACAATATCTCTTCCATCCTCTAAATGAATAATTGGAATAGGTTCTCCCCAATATCTTTGACGAGCAAAAATCCATTCTCTTAATCTATAATTAGTCTTTCTTCTAGCAACACCCATATTAACTAACTTATCAGTAATAGCCTCTTTAGCTTCTTCAACAGTTAATCCACTAAACTCTTCAGAATTAATTAACTTACATCCCTTACCTAAATAATCAACCTTTTCAAAAGCGCACTCACTTACATCCCTACCATCAATAACTTGAATCATTGGAATATTATGAGCAACCGCATACTCAAAATCTCTTTGATCATGACTTGGAACAGCCATAACCGCACCAGTTCCATAACTAGCAAGAACAAAGTCCCCTAAGAAAATATCAACCTCTTTACCATTAACAGGATTAATAGCTTTAATACCCTCAACTCTTAAACCAGTTTTACTCTTAGAATTAGTCCTATCCATTTCAGACATCTTAGAAACTTCTTCACGATAAGCAACAACTTCATCCCAGTTAGTAATTCTATCCTTCAACTCATCAACTAATTTATTTTCAGGCGCTAAAACCATAAAAGTAATTCCATAAATTGTCTCAATACAAGTAGTATATATAGAAAATTTACCACCATCTACTATATCAAAATCAACCTCTACACCTGTACTTTTACCAATCCAATTTCTTTGAATTTCCTTAGTACTTTCAGGCCAATCCAAATCATCTAATCCAGACAATAATCTTTCCGCAAACGCAGGAATATCAATAACCCACTGCTTCATATTACGTCTAACAACAGGAAATCCTCCACGCTCACTCTTACCATCAATAACCTCATCATTAGCTAAAACAGTACCAAGTTCCTCACACCAATTAACAGGCATATCAATACATTTAGCGTATCCATCAAGATATAATTTCTTAAAAATCCATTGAGTCCATTTATAAAAACTTGGATCACTAGTAGAAATTTCTCTATCCCAATCATAAGATAATCCTAATAATTTCAATTGAACCTTAAATGTTTCAATATTCTTTTCAGTAAATCCAGCAGGATGATTACCAGTATTAATCGCATATTGTTCTGCAGGTAATCCAAAAGAATCAAACCCCATTGGATGTAATACATTAAACCCTTGCATTCTCTTCATACGACTAACAACATCAGTTGCAGTATATCCTTCAGGATGCCCAGCATGAAGACCTACACCAGATGGATAAGGAAACATATCCAAAGCATAAAACTTAGGCTTACTAAAATCATAACTATCAGTCTTGAAAGTCTTATTATCCTCCCAATACTTTTGCCATTTTTTTTCAATCTCATTAAAATTATACATACTAATTTCCTTCTTTCTTCTTATAAATAAAACCTATAAATTTATAAATAACAAAAATTAAAACTATTAATACAACAAAACAAACCAATAATTTTATTATATAATTATCAAAAAACTCTGAAATAGCAAACGTAACCGCAACTATAAATGAATTAGAAATTGAAATAACTTGAGCAAAAAAAATCTTACTTATTTTACTAACATCCAATTTACCAGCTTGAATAATCAACTTACCCTGATTAGTATTAAAAATATTATCCCTTTTCTTTTTATTCAAAATAACAAAAAATAGATAAAACAAGTAAACTAAAACAAATACTATTAAAAAATAATATAAAAACCTACCCATAAACTCACCTCCAAAAAAAAATCCATGAAACTTAAGGACTCAAAAGAGCGGTACCACCTTAATTCATAGATTTCTATGCACTCATAATCTTAACGCGATTAACGGAAATATTTCAACTCCAAGGTTAATTCATTAGCCGTAATTAAAAGTTTGCACCAACCACTTTCTCTCTAAAAATCCTAAGCTAATTACTACTTCTCTTCAAAGTTTTTAAACAAATATAAACCAATTATACTATCATAAAACAAATTTGTAAAGAGATTATTTTATTTTTCTCCACCAGTATCACTTATTTCAACATACTCCAAAAGTTTTAAACATAATTGAATAAACTTTCTTTCTAGTTTCTTATTCTGTAACCTTCTTACCGCAATTCTCTTTTTTCTAATTGATAAATCACTAAACATAATTTTATCAATCATATCCTTTTGTTCTGTTTTAATCTGTAAATCGCTAATAATTCCTTCAATATCTTCATTAACAAGTCTAACCGCATCAATCTCAATATCTTGACCCTTACAGTTAACAGTTAATTGATGACCAAAAGTTGGTATATTCTTAACTTCAACAATAAAATTAGGACCATCAACATAAGATTCAAAAGGAATTTTCTCATAATCTTTATAAATAGTTACATCATCAGCCTGTTTAGTATTTCTAAAAACAAACTTGTAATTACGAGTAGGAGGAATAACATCACCCTTACCCTCTAAAGCCCTAATAATAACAGTATAATTATTAGGCATATAATTATAATCAATACTAGTAAGAACATAATTATTCTTCAAATATAAATTAGTCTCACCATCATCCTCATACATTACATAATTATTGGACTTACCAGGAAAAATTTGAATTTCCATATCTTGCGGAGGTTTAGTAGAAAAAATATCATCTCCACTAGCCATAGGTATAATTGCACCCATCTTAACAAAAACTGGATAATCTTGATCCTTAAAGAAAGATACATACCTCCTATTACCAGGAAACTTCTTACCGGTAATAAAATCATACCAAGTACCCTCAGGAATAAAGAACTTATGAATAACTCTATCCATGACATAATCCTTGCTAGTTAAAATTGGTGAAACAAAAAGTTCAGAACCAAAATAATACTCATTATGATACAAAGGATCATCATACATCTCAGGTTTAGTATAATATAAAGGATATAAAAATGGAGTTCCAAACCTAGATAATTTATAAGCCTCAGAATAAATATAAGGAATTAATCTATGACGCAACTGTAAATAATCCTTAGTAATATCATAAGTTTTAATCCCCCATCTCCAAGGTTCACGCTTATAATACTTACCAGCCTCAGCGGACAATTTCAAAATAGGACTAAAAGTACCTAATTGAACAAACCTTATAAATAACTCATTATCCTCAACACCATTATGAAAACCACCAATATCATGAGCCCACCATGTAACACCATTATTAGTAGAATGAATATTAAATAAAGGGATTTCTCTCAAAGTATTCCATCCAACAACACTCTTACCAGAATATAAAACAGAATACCTATGTGGACACAAACAAGCATTATAACCATATAATAATGGTCTACGATTAATATATTTCATCATATCGTAATACTGATAATGCTTCAACATAAATAAATCTTTTAAATTTTGTTTATTATTATAATCAATAAAATAATAATCAATCCCCATATTATCAAGTTGATGAATATAAAATTTTAAATAAACATCAATAACCTTTGGATCATAAACATTAAAAGGAACAACACCATCACTATTAGGCTGCAAATACTTTATAGTCTCAGTATAAACAGAATCAATATTAGTAAATCCCTCAAAAGGATTTATTGTTAAGCCAACCTTTATACCATTATTATGAAGAAACTTAACAGTTTCCTGAGGATTCTTAAAAACATTATTATTAAAAGTAAAGCCAGTATTAACATTAACCTTATCATTTCTTAAATGCCAATCATGATTCAAAATAATAGTAGAAACCGGAATTTTCTTCTCCTTAAACAAAGTAACTAACTCTTTTAACTTTTCATCACCATATTTATAATTACGACTCCACCAATTACCTAAAGCATATCTAGGAATTAAAGGAGTAAAGCCAGTAACCTTATAATAATCCTCTAAACACTTAGAAAAATCATTTAAATAAACAAATAAATATAGATCAGTAGACTCATTTTCCTTTTTAGAAATGACTCCATCTTCATCAATAACCATAGAATCTGAATCATCAATAGTTACAAAACCATCTAAAGAAAACAAACCCTTATCAAGTTTAACTTTTTTATTCTCCAATAATTCAAATCCAGGAGCACCATAATTTTTAACCTCTGGCATACCAAAATACCAATACCTATTAGGCTTATTAGGATCAATATTCTCTAAAAACTCAACTTTTAAATTATTAGCAGGAGAAACTCTATTAGCTCTAAAAGGACTATTTTTTATATAAAATAATTTAAAATAATCAGTAACAATAGTGACCATTCTAGCATCTTCCATTACCTGAAACTTTGGAACATCTAATCTTCTATTAAATATATGCTCAGTAGCCCTATCCTCAAAAATACCATTTTCACTATACTCTAATCTAATTAATCTTTCAGTTAAAATAGTAAAACGATACTTCTCTCCCTTAATAATAGACTTAGGATTAGCAATCGCATTCTTACCCACTTTAAACTGTTCACCTAAATTATACATAACCCACCTCAAATCTCTTCAATCTTAATAAAATTAGTATGCTTTGTCTTACTAAATGGATATCCACCAGTAATAATCATCTTATCACCAGATTTTAAATTCAAACACTTCATAGCATATTCACGAGAAGTACTAATAGTATCATCTAAATTTTTTAACTTTTCTATATGAATAGGATAAACACCAAAATGTAACTTTAAACTTCTAACAGTTTTAACATCAGGAGATAATGCAATTACCAAACACTTAGGTCTAAATCTGCTTATTTTCTTAGCAGTATAACCTGTAATAGTAGGCGCAACTATACACTTTGATTCAAGTCTAGAAGCAAGTTCGCATACACTATAAGCAAGACCTCCAGTAATATCACCATTGTCGCTTCTCAAAGATCTTTCCAATAAATCAACATAATCAATATCAACCTCAGTAGCCATTATAACTTTTTTCATTACATTTAAAGCCTCAACAGGATAATGGCCTGTCATAGTCTCCAAAGACAACATTATTGCATCAACACCATCTAAAACAGCATTCGCAATATCTGACACTTCAGCACGAGTTGGAATTAAAGAATCTTCCATAGAAGATAAAACCTCAGTCGCAACAATACTTATCTTATTCTCATAATGACACTTATTAATAATCATCTTTTGAATACCAGGTATTCTCTCAATTGGAATATCAACTCCCAAGTCACCTCTAGTAATCATAACACCATCACTTACACGAATAATATCATCAATCTCATCAACCGCACTTTGACGTTCAATTTTGCTTATTATTGATAAATGATCATTACCAAGTTCAATCAATAAATCATTAACATCCAAAACATCCTCAGTAGAACTAACTAAAGATAAAGCCAAAAAATCAACACCCATCTTATCAGCAAATATAATATCTTCCCTATCTTTATCAGATAAAAATGGCAACTTAACTTCCTCTAAATGAACACTAGAAAAGTCTATTACCTCTCCACCAGTAATAACTTCACATAATAAATAATCAGGACCCTTTTCCAAAACATTTAAAACAACTCGACCATTATTTAACTTAATTAAACTATCACACCTTACACCATCAATTAAATCATAATAATCAATATAAAGTTTTGTCTCATCACCAAGTATTTCACTACTATAAACACGAATCTTAGTTCCCTCATTAAATAAAGCTTTACCACCACTAAACTTACCAGTTTTTACATCAGGACCAATAGTATCAAACATAATCGCACTACAAGTACCTAATTCCTTATCAACATCACGAATCTTATTAATAACATCACGGCAAAAAGAATGATCAGCATAATTCAAATTAATACGAAAAACACTTGAACCACCTAAAATCAATTCCTTAATCATTTCCTTCGTATTACTAGAAGGACCTATAGTAACAATAATATTAGTCTTATTCATAAATACCATATCCTTTTTACTCTTATCTACTATATATAATTATAACATGAAAAACAAAATAATTAAATCCATTTTTTAACAAAACTACTATTATTATTACTAATAAAAAAAAATAAATACAAAAAAATAGTAGTTAAACTACTACTCACAAATTAGATAAGGATATTTTATATCTTTTAAAGTAACATCAATACTGTCATGAATTAATGTATCACCCTTACATTTAACATTCAAATAATTACCAGTATGGCCAATTAAATATCCATCCTTAATAACCTCAGGTATAAAAGAAACAGTCTTACCTATAAATTTTTTCATATAATTAATTTCTAACTCTTTAGATAAATCTAGTAAAACTCTAACACGTTTTTTCTTAATACACTCATCAATTTGATTATCCATTTTATCCGCAACAGTACCAGTTCTTCTAGAATAAGGAAAAACATGCAATTTAGTAAAACCAATCTTCTTAATATTATTAACAGTCTCTAAAAACAACTCATCAGTCTCACCAGGAAAACCAACAATAACATCAGTAGTAATACTAATATCAGGTCTAATACTTCTTAAAGTATTAATCTTATCAATAAAATATTTAATATCGTACTTTCTATTCATAGCCTTTAAAATAGAATCACTACCAGATTGTAATGGAATATGCATATGATCAACTAAAACCTTATTATTTTTAATAATATCAATAACCCTATCATTAATCTCAGTAATCTCAATAGAAGAAATACGAAGTCGTTGTAATCCATCAATTTTAACCAAATCATTCAATAAACATGCAAAATCATAGTTATCAAACTCTACCCCATAATTACCAGTATGAATACCAGTCAATACAATTTCTTTATGACCACTTGAAATCAAAGCACGAACTTCAGATAAAACATCTTCTTTTTTCTTGCTTCTAACCCCACCACGAGTAAAAGGAATAATACAATAACTACAAAAATTATTACATCCATCTTGAATTTTAATAAATGCACGAGTATGATCATAATTATTTAACTTCATAGACTCAAATGAAACATCAGAAACATCATATAAATCCTCAATACGTTCCCTAGTATCCAAATACTTATTTATATAACTGCTAATCATAGACTTGTTCTTATTACCAATCAATATATCACCTGGTATATCAGATAAATCCTCTTTACGAGATTGAACAAAACATCCAACAACAACTAAAATAACACTATAATTATTATAAACATGACGAATTAACTTCATAGTTTTATTAGAAGCAGTATTAGTAACACAACAACTATTAATAATAACAACATCTGCGTCATCCAAAGAAGATAAAATAAAACCATTATTAATAAGATTATCCTTCATAACATTACTTTCATAAGAATTAACTTTACATCCTAAATTATATATATAAAACTTCATAAAACCACCAAAAAATATTTTACCACAAAAAAAGAAAAACTCATACTAGAATTCCTCTAATAATGAGTTATCATCAAAATCATCAAATAATATTTCCTCAACCTCTTCAGGTTTATTAACAACTTGTTCTTCATTAATTATTCCATATACAGGCGAAATAACCTCAGTTCTTCTAAACTTCTTAGGCATATTAGAAACAACATGTCTAGCCTCATATACTTCTTCAGTCTCAGGTTCTTCAATAAATTCAATATTATCAGCACTAAAATCAAAATTCATAACAGGAGTTTCATCAACAATTTCACTGGCTAAATTTTCACTACTATAATCATTTTGAAATCTATAAATTTCTCTATCTAAATTTTCATTTTGATATGCATCGATAATTTCTTTATTGAAGTCACTAATTTCAATTTGATTATCCAATTCATCATCATAAAGTTCAATAGAATCAATATCAATGCTACTCTTAGCACCTAAAGAATTTAATAATTCTTGATAACTAATAATTGCATTTTCCTCTTGTTCTTGTTCAAAAGTAATTGGATTTTCTTCTTTCATATCTAAAGCCTCTTGCATCTTAGATAAAACATTTTCAATTTTTTGTTCCTCAACACTTTCAACAACTGGTTCATCTAAATCAGCTTCAATCTCTTCAGACAAAGCCTTCAATTCCTCACGTTCATCTGCGGCACTTTTCTTACAACAAATGACAACAACTACAACTAGTAAAAAAACAATTCCAGCAGCAATACTTCCACATAAAACAATTGGATTATTAAATAAACTCATAATTCTATTAATCATACTATCACTCCATTAATTCATAATTTAATATACTAAGAACAAACATAGGAACGGTTTCAACTCTCATAATTCTTTTACCAAGAGTAATAGAAACGAACCCTAAATCATTCAATTTATTTTCCTCATCAATAGAAAGCCCTCCCTCCGGGCCAACTACTATATACATTTTAGCACATCCATTTAAATTATGCATTAAATTTTTAATATTTTTTTCATTTTCTCGCGTACTACACACTAACTTTACACCATCAGAAAAATTTAAATCAGAAATAGTATGAACATTATCAATTATAGGAATACTTATACGTTTACACTGTTCACTTGCTTCCTTTACAATACGAGACCACCTTTCCAACTTCTTAGATTCCTTATCATTTAACTTGACAATACATCTCTCAGTTATAATAGGAATAATACGAGTTGCCCCTAACTCAGTAGCCTTCTGTAAAACCAAATCCATCTTTTGTTCTTTTAAAATAGGAACAATTAAAACTATATCAATAGGATCATCATTACCATGCAAAATAGAGTCATAAATAATAGTAATACCATTATCAATTACTACTTTACACTTATACAAAACCTTGTCAAAAACGACCTCAACAAAATCTCCATCTTTCATTCTCATTACATTAGAAATATGGTGTAAATCAGATGACTCTAATATAAATAAATCATCCCTCTTATCAACAGCAAAATACCTCTGCATAACTACTCACCATAAACCCTAACATTAGTGTCACAATTAACACGTTCATCACAAACCGTATATGAATATGCATTATCATTATTTGTAATTAAAATAATTAAATCATCAGAAAACTTATTCTTAGTAACTGGATTAGTAATATCATTATCAATGTAGCCAAGCTCCTTTAACTTACCAAGTTTAATACCTATACTACTATTATTTGGAATATTCAAATCTTCAGAAAAAATATTTTCACTAACAAAATTAGAAGCGCCACTTTTAATATTTCTAATTTGTACCTCATATAACTCATTCTTATTATCAGAAAGCACTTTATTAATAGTAGGAACTATTATTAATCCAAGCATTGCTAAAATAGTAACAACACCTAACAACTCAACTAAAGTAAATCCATTTTTTTTCATATTCTCACCTATATTAATTTTAACAGAATAATAAAAAAAAATCTATAAAAAAAGAAAAGAACCAATAATTATATAACTATTAGTTCCAAACTCTATCTAAATAATCCAACATATCCTAAAAATAATATATAGATAACTAAAACAATAAAACCATTAACCTTCTCAAAAGTAGAAGTCTTATGCTTTAAACCAACAGCCATTGTAGATAAAACACCGCCTATTAAACCACCAATATGAGCAGCATTATCTATTCCACTAAACATAAAACCTAAACCCAAATTAAGAATAATCAAAGGAATAATTTGAGACTTCATTACATTACCCAAAAATACTCTATAATTATAACCAAAATATAATAAAGAGCCTAATAATCCAAATATTGCACCAGAAGCTCCAACACTAACACTACTACCAAATATAATAGACATTAAACTACCACTCAAAGCACTAATCAAATAAACAAATGAAAACTTAATTCTACCTAAAAATGTCTCTAACTGACTACCAATTATATATAAAGAGTAACTATTAACAAGTAAATGCCAAACACCAATATGTAAAAAAGCACAAGTAATTAATCTATAATACTCACCATCTAATACAAGAGGTTTATATAAAGCGCCAAAATTAACAAGAGTTATAATATCACGGCTACCATTACCAAATAAATAAGTAAGTAAAAAAATAATAAAATTAATTAAAATAATACCTAACGTAATATAAGGAACTTTTCTCTTAAAAATATCAGCAGCAATACTATTATCTTTTTCATTCTTCTTATTAATATCCTCAGTTAACTTCATAAATAATTCAATACCAGTCTCTTTAAAATCAGTCCCATTAGCAATATCAGGAAAACTCTTCATAACAATAGAATTACTCTTCAAATCATTCATATCCTTAACACTAACAACAATATTATTAGAATTATTAAACTTTTCAATATTAACATTATCCCCTAAATTTATAAAAAAACTTAAAGTATTCATATTTAAAGAAAAAGTTTGTTTCTTAATCTTCTTAACAATTTGTTTAGTTCTAAATAAATCAAACTTAAACTGTTCATCATTATGAATATAATTACTAACAATTCTTACAATCCTATAATCACTATCCATATTTTCAAGCCATATTTCATTTTCAGCACCATGCAAAACTATAGGATTATAACCCTTAACAGTAATAAAATAATGTAATAACTTCATAACATTTTCATCAATATTAGTAACAAGAGAATTCATTCTATTCCTCCTTAAATCTATTCAATATATTAACAAAACAATCAGGTAATTCACTATCAAAAGAAATCTCTTTCAAAGTAGTAGGATGAATAAAACCCAATGTCTTGGCATGTAAACATTGACCGCTATCATCAATTAACTTGCGTTTACCATAAACAGGATCATTAACAATAGGATACCCAATATAATTCATGTGAACACGAATTTGATGAGTTCTACCAGTTTCCAAAGATAACTCAATCAAAGTCGCACTCTTATATCTTTCTAAAACCCTAAAATGAGTAATTGCCTTCTTACTATTAACTGCAGTAACACACATTTTTTTCCTATCATTAGAATCCCTTCCAATAGGAGCATCAATAGTTCCAGTGTCATTTGGAATAACTCCCCAAACTAATGCCCAATAAACACGTTTTGTACTTTTTTCCTCTAATTGTTTAGCTAAAAATTCATGAGCCTTATCATTCTTAGCAACCATCAATAAACCAGTAGTATAAGCGTCAATTCTATGAACAATACCAGGACGAAACTCACCATTAATACTACTCAAATTCTTAGAGTGATACATTAACCCATTAACCAAAGTACCACTAGTATTACCAACAGCAGGATGAACAACTACACCATTTGCCTTATTAACTACGATAACATCATCATCTTCATAAACAATATCCAAATTCATTTTTTCAGGAGAAGCACTTAAAACCTCTTCTTGTATATCATCAACATCAATAATATCTCCTAATTTAACAACATAACTAGGTTTAACAACATTACCATTAACTAAAATATTACCACTTTTAATCATAGATTGAATCTTACTACGACTTTTATCTAATCTAGAAATTAAATAACTATCCAATCTATCAAAATCATTACTTACCTCTAACTTCACCTTTACCACCCCACAAAGTATCAATAATAATCAATATAACAGAAATAACAATGCATATATCTGCTATATTAAAAATAGGAAAATTATAACCAAAAATATAAAAATCTAAATAATCAATAACATAACCATAAATAATCCTATCAAATAAATTACCTAAAATTCCACCAATCAATAAAGAATATAATATAATATTAAACCAATCAAACTTCTTATTTTTAAGTAAAAAATAATAAACCAAAACCAAGGTAATAATAGAAACAATAACTAAAAATATTCTATTACCATATAAAATACTAAAAGCAGCACCATAATTATGAACATTACTTATATAGAAAAAATTTCTAAAAACAGTAATAGATGTATTTAACTCTAAACTAAAACCCACAAATAATTTAACAATTTGATCTATTATAAAAATTATCATACTAAATAACATAATTCTTTTCATTAAAAATCACCTAAATAATTATAACAAATAAAAGAAAAAAATACTAGTCAAAGACTAGTATTAAAATCCTCTTTTTCTTAAAAATGTAGGAATAATAGACTCATCATCACTACTACTATCATCCTCATCATCATTACTTCTTCTTTTATTATCATCATAAGAATGATATAAAGGCTCACTATTATCTTCAAAACCAGTAGCAATTACAGTAACAATAATTTCATCAGTTAAATTCTCATTAATAACCGCACCAAATATTGTATTGATATCTGTATTAGCACTTGTTCTAATAACTTCAGCAGCCTCCTCAACTTCATATAAAGTCAAATTAGTACCACCAGTAACATTGATAATAGCGTCAGTAGCACCACTAATACTTGTTTCAAGAAGTGGACTGCAAACAGCCTGTTCAGCAGCTTCAGTTGCCCTATTCTCACCAACACCTATACCTATACCTATTAACGCATTACCACGTTTTTCCATTACAGTTTTAACATCGGCAAAATCCAAGTTGATTAAACCCGCAACAGCAATCAAATCAGATATAGATTGAACACCACGTCTTAAAACATTATCAACCTCTTTAAATGACTCTAATAAAGGAGTTGACTTATCAATAATGTCTCTTAACTTATCATTAGGAATAACAATCAAAGTATCAACATGCTTCTTTAACTCTTCGATACCACCTAATGCTTGTTCCATTCTCTTACGGCCTTCCCAACCAAAAGGCTTAGTAACAATACCAACAGTTAAGGCACCTAAATCCTGAGCAATACCAGCAATAACAGGAGCAGCACCAGTACCAGTTCCACCACCCATACCACAAGTAACGAAAACCATATCTGCACCTTCCAATGCAGCTTGAATTTCATCCTTAGATTCTATAGCAGCATCCTTACCATTTTCAGGCTTACCACCAGCGCCTCTACCACCAGTAAGATTTGCACCAATTTGAATTTTAATTGGAGCCTGAGATGTATTCAAAACTTGTAAATCAGTATTAGCAACGATAAAATCAACACCCTTAACACCTGATTCAATCATTCTATTAACAGCGTTGTTTCCTCCGCCACCAACACCAATAACCTTTATCTTAGCAACTTGATCCATTTCTAATCCAAACATTTATATTTCCTCCTCATTCGTATCACCAAAGAAGTATCCAAATACTTTACCAAGCATTGACTCATCAGTCACATTGAAAATTCTTCCAGATGATAAAGAATCATCAACCATTGAATCATCAACACCTAAAAGCTTTAAATGATTAATATAGTATACCACATTTCCTATAGCAGATGAATACTTGTTATTTCTAATTCCAATAATATTTACATTTCCAATCTTAACTTCCTTACCTAAAACGTCTTCAGCAATACTGGAGAACCCCTCTATATTACTAACACCACCAGTAACAATAATATAGTCCATTTTTCTATTGGCAAGTAAATTAATTTCTTTTTTAGCTAAACTTAAAATTTCTTCAATACGAGACATTACAACATCAGTAACTTCAAATTGATTAATACGTTCAGTATCACTAATATTATAAAACTCTACCTTATTAGCATATTTTTTATGAGCATAAGCAAATTTTTCCTTAATCTTATTTGCTTCCTCTAAACTAATCTTATACATATAAGACAAATCATTATCAATATTCTTTCCACCCATACCAATAATACTATTCTTAATAATAATACCCTTGTTATAGATTGAAACATTTGTAGTTTCATAACCAATATTAACAATAGCACCTAATTTAGAATCAATCTCTTTATTCTTAAAAGCATTAATGTCACCAATACCACTTAAAGAAATATCAATAACCTCTAAGCCAATACTATCAATCAAACTTACAACAGAATAAATATTTTTCTTAGGAACTAAAGAAACTACTGCTCTAACACGTAAAACATCACCCATAAGACCCTTAGGATCCCTTATACCAGTTTGTCCATCAACAGAAAAATCAATCGGTATAATAGATACAATTTCTTTAGCAAATGAAGTATTCTTTAAAGCATTCTCTAAAACACGAGAAATATGATTACCATTAATAATAGAATCACTACTATCAATCTTTATTTCACCCTCAACCTTAGAAAACTCAGAAAAATAACTAGGAACATTAACCAAAACTTTTTTAATTCTAAAACCTAACATTTCCTCAACTTCTGTTATTGCTTTTTTTAAAGACAAAGACGCCTCATTAACATCAGTAATTAACCCTTTTTTTATCCCCCTAGATTTTGTAGATGATGCAGCAAGTAAATTTAATTTGCCTCTATAAAGTTCAGTAACTATAACCTTTGTTGTATCTGTACCTATATCAACACTTGTATAAATATGCTTCACCCTATCATCTCCTACAATCTACAAATAATTATACTATAAAAATATATAAAAGTAAAAGAAAAATTAGAAAAAAATTTCTAATTCTCTAAAATTTTAAAATACTCACCAGAATCTAAATATAGAATTCCTTTATGATTATTAAAATTAACAACCATATCAAAATACTTATTAACGCTCTCAAATCTATCCAAATTAACATAAATATAATTACCATCATTCATAGTAAATAAGAATAATTTATTATCAACACTATTTGGCGAATACTCTATTTCAGAAATATTATTAAAAACAGGATACTCTATTTTAGATAATTGAGACAAAAAATCACTATAAATATCACTAGAAACAACATTAGACAAAATTGGAACATTATACTTTTTATCAATACTACTACCATCTATCAAAACTGTTTTATTATTAATAGAATCAAAAAACAATGGTTTATTCTCAATAACATCTATATAAATTTTAGTAAATTTTTTCTTACTAACTTTTGCATCACTAATTAACTGATTTTTTCTTAAACTATCACGAATTCTACTTGAAAAAGTAAAAATAGAACTAGGATAATTAGATAATTTAGAAAGTTCAATTATCTCCTGCTCACTAAAATAAACATTTCCAGAAACATAAATATTAGTTATTTTCATAGTTAATACTTTAAATAAAACAATTATTAAAAATATTACAACCCCTAAAAATACAATCAATCTTCTATATCTAATCTTACGATTCATATTCCACCTTTTATTCTACAAACTCTTGTTCAACTCTTAAATCAATATCATACTTTTCCTTAACATTTTTTTTAATATCATTAATTAAAAAACATATGTCACTACCAGTGGCACCACCAGTATTAATAATGAAATTAGCATGTTTCTCACTAACTTGAGCGCCACCAACACTTTTACCTTTATAACCTATTTCTTCAATAAGTCTTCCTGCATAATCATTAAGAGGATTTCTAAATACACTTCCCGCAGAAGGATACTCCAATGGTTGAGAAGATATTCTTCTCTCACGTCTATTATTAACTAACTCCATTATTTCATCCTTATTACCATGTTCTAATCTAAACTTAGCCTCTAAACAAATAAAATGATTATTTTGTAAAATAGAAGTTCTATAACCAAATTTAAAATCACTATTACTATAAGTTACAACATCTAAATCATGAGTCAAAACTAAAGCACTCTCCAAAATACATGATATATCACTATTATATGCTCCAGCATTCATATATACAGATCCACCTACACTACCAGGAATTCCAGTCGCAAATTCTAGACCAGATAAACCCATCATAGAACACTTTAAAGCTAATTTCATTAAATTATATCCTGCACCAACAGTAACAATACAATCATTAATATCTAAATTACCCAATTTATCTAATTTAATTAAAATCCCATCATAGACATCATCAACAAAAATTAAATTAGAACCATTACCTATAATTTTATATTTTAAACAATTTTCTTTAATAAATCTAATTAATTTTTTTAAATTCTCAATATCATTTGGTATTACTAAAACTCTACCAGTTGCCTTTAATTTATAGGTAGTATACTTAGATAAATCAACATTTTCAAGTACATCTCCTACATTTAAATCATATATTTTCTTTATATCCATAATTTACTTCCTATCTACAAGTTCTCTCAAGCTATTATATATCAAAGAAGCACTATTTGAAACCATCATAGACTTCAAATTTTTCTTCATACTACTTATCTTTTTATCATCATATAATATCTCATCAATTTTTCTAACTAAAATATCTCCCTTTAAATCTTTTTCTTCTATCATTTCAGAAGCACCAACACTAACTAAATCCAAAGCATTCTTATATTGATGATTATTCGCAACATAAGGACTTGGTATTAATATAGAAGGTAATTCCAAAGCAATTATCTCACTCATAGTACTAGCACCAGCACGACTAACAATCAAATCAGAATTCTTCATTAATCCTGTCAATCCATCAACATAAGGAACTACATGAACATTACTTGGAAACTCATTCTTAGAAATAGATTCATAAGAACTTTTTCCAGTAACAAATAATAAATCATAATCTTTTCCATTAAATAAATCTTTAATATTAACCAAATATTCATTAACACGACTAGCGCCTAAAGAACCCATAACGAACAAAACTAACTTACGCTTATCATTAATACCATAAACACTCTTTTTAACAGGTTTCTTACCAAGCGCATCTTCACTACAAGGATTACCAGTATATAAAGTTTTACCCTTAAAATAACTCATACTACTCTTAAAAGAAACAAAAACCAAATCAGAATACTTACTTAAAAACCGATTACTTTTACCAGGAAGACTATTTTGTTCATGAATAGCAGTTTTAAATCCCAATTTTTTAGCCGCATAAATAACGGGAGCGGTAACATAGCCACCTACCCCAATAACTACATCAGGATTAAACTCTTTAATCAACTTTTTACACTTTTTATAACTTTTTAATAAACAACCTGCTGTCTTAAAATTTCTGAATATTTTCTTACTAAAGCCATATATCTCAATTGACTCAAAAGGAATACCTGCTTTAGGAACAATATCATTTTCCATTCTATTATGAGTCCCTATATATAAAAACTCACTATCAGGTTCCTCACTCTTAATTTTATTAATAATAGCTAAAGCTGGATAAATATGTCCACCAGTACCACCAGCACTAACAATAACTCTCATAAAATCTCCTCAACTTTTTTCTTATACCATTATATCATAATTATATGAAAAATTTAAAAAAAATAGAAACAAAAAACCATAAACAGCCTAAACGTTTATGATTTATAAAATTAATTAATACCTAATACTGTTTTTGAAACTGATATAACAGGTCTTATACCAGAAGAAACATATGGTTCTTGCACATAATATATGCTCCATCAACCAAAGTATAAATATAATTGGTACTGTTATTACCGCAATTATTGCTAAATTCTAATAACTCAATTAAAGTAAATGTATTTCTTTTTTTCATAAATACTGTCCTATCTCACTATATAAAACACAAATAAATTAAAAAAGCAACAAGAAAATAAAGAAAAATTTCCTATCTTACAATCAAACTTAAAACAAAATTTATATCAATTTTAAATAATACAATTATAAGTGACGCAATTCCTAAATAAGGACCAAAAGGAATAACATGTTCACTATTTTTCCTCATCACAATTAAAGAAATTGGTAAACCTATAATAGCAGATAAAAATATTGAAACAATAGACATTTGCCATCCAAACATAAGACCAAAAACAAATAAAAGTTTAATATCTCCTCCCCCCATAGATTCCTTCTTAAAAATAAAGTCACCTAATAATTTTAAAGAATACATTATAAAAAATGAAATTATACCATATAACAAATGCATTAAAGCATATTTATATCCATATATAATAAACATTTCAATAAATAATGAAATACTAAAAAATATCAATACACCATCACTTATTATCATATAATAAATATCACTCAAAATAATTATCATAATCATTGAAATAAATGTCAAAACAACAATTAAATCAAGGCTAAAACCAAATGATAAATAAGAAAAGCCAAATAATAATCCACAAACAATTTCAAATAATGGATAAAATATGGAAATATTACATTTACAATTCTTACACTTACCAAGTTGTAATAACCAAGAAAAAATCGGAACCAACTCAAGTGGTCCTAATCTATGATTACAATTAGGGCAATGAGAAGGAGGACTTATAATAGATTCTCCCTTAGGTATTCTATATGCAACAACATAATAAAATGAACCTAATATAGCACCAAGCATAAAAAAGCATAAAAAAGTCAAATAAATCATAAATCCTCCTAAACTTGTTGAATTGATTGATACATATTAAACATTGGAAGTACTATAGATAATACTATAACACCAACCATTGCTGTCAAGAACACAATTAAAATTGGTTCAATAAAAGTCTTAATTCTTGTAACAGAATTCTGATGTAATTCCTGATAATAAGCGGAAACCTTAGACATCATTTCAGGTAATTGTCCAGTACGTTCACCAGTAACAATCATCTCATATGCAGGGATTGGAAAAGCCCAATGTCCATCAAACTCAGCAGATAATCTTTCTCCACGAGCCAAATTTGTAACGGTATTAAATATAATACTCTTATATATTTCATTCTGCGTAACACGACTCAATATTTCCATACTATCAGTAATATATACATTATGAGCAAGTAATGATGCAAAAGTCTTAGTAAACATAGTTATTTCCTTATAAATAATTATATTATTTATAACAGGCAAATGCATCAAAGACCATTGAATTAAAGTTCTAAAACTCCTATTTTTCTTATAAAAAAATCTAAATAAAAATACAAAAGCAACAACACCAATTAAAATAAACCATATATTTTTTCTAACAAAATCACTTGTATTCATTATAAATTTAGTTAAAGCAGGTATTTCAACCCCATCCATAGAATCGTAAATACCAACAAACTTAGGAATAACATAAATCATAATAAAAGTTAAAACACTTAACGCAAATATAAATACAATAGAAGGATACATCATAGCCGTAATCATTTGCTTTCTAGTTTTTTCAGTTTCAGTATAATAATCAGACATATCATCTAAAACTTCAGGTAACTCGCCAGTCATTTCAGAAGATCTAACCATAGTTATCAATAAATTAGGAAATGCTACACCTCTATTCTCCATAGCAGTACTCAAATTCTCACCCATTGATAAATCATATATAATCATCTTAAATATTTTCTTATAAGTTTTTTTCTTATATTGACGAGCTAAAATTTTCAATGACTCAATCAAAGTAATACCTGATTTTAAATATGTAGATAATTGAGTAGTAAAGAAAATCAAATCTTTTGTCTTAATTTTTACTTTATTAGTACCTTTTGAACCATATAAAATTTGAATCCATTTATTAGTTCTAATACTATAAACTTCATATCCTTCACTCAATAAATATGAATGAATCTCAACCTTAGAATAACCATCAGCATGGCCCTTAATAATTTTACCATCTTGATCTTTAACGATATATTCATACATTACTTTAACATCACTACGTTCAGCATCTTTACCAGTAAACTCAACAAGTAATGCTTTTCTATTTAAATCAAGCTTATTCTTCTTATTCTTAGCAAAACTAGTATTTGCCCACTTATCCCTAAAAAACTTACTAGTTTTTTTTGGAATACTCTTAAGATTCTTAACAAAATTATTTATCTTATCAGCAAATGTCAATTGCTTAAGTGTAACACTATCATTTTTAGACTGCCCTTTTTTTGACTTTTTACTTTTCTTATTTGACTCAAGTTTCTTCTTTAGTTCTTCTTCTTTAATTTTTTCCTTAATTATACGAGCCTTAGTTTGAGTCTCCATTTTAGCAAGTTTAGCCTCTTGTTTTAATCTTTTTCTTTCACTTATCTTTTTAGGCTTAGAAGATGTATTATTAGTTGATTTAACTATTTTTTCATTTTTTTTCTTTTCTCTCCTTGCCTTTTTCTCTAATTTTTTTCTTCTTTTTTCTTCAATCCTAAAAGCCCTAGAATTTTTACCACTGACCTTTAGTTCTTTATTCTTATTAATCTTTTCGCTTTTTAAAGCTTCCTTTTTTAAACGTAAAGCCTCCCGTTCTTCAATCTTTTTCTGTTTCTTTTTTTCTTGACTGATAATAGTTTTATACTTCGTAATTTCCTGTTTACTATCGACAAAAAATATTCTTTTAACAACCACTAAAAGACTATCACCAATAAATCGTAACCCTTTATAAATATACACGCAAAAGCGTAACAAAAACTTACTCATGCTAGTATCACACCCATTCACTCTATTATAAATACTAAAAATATTATAACATAAATAAAAAATTAGTAAAACATTTTTTTAGAAAAACATATAATATATTAGAAAGGATCATATTTATGAATTACTATTTTCCATACGGAACAATACCTTACATAGAACAAACAGCAAAAACAGGACTATTAAGCAAAATATTTAAAAATGGAATTAATTGGAGTTCAATACTCTCAAACACACAAAAAACACTAAACATAGTAAACCAAACAATACCAGTCATAAAACAGATGGGTCCAATGGTAAATAACGCAAAAACAATGTTCAAAATAATGAACGAATTTAAAAAAATAGATACACCGAAAAAGGAACCAAAAGAAATTAATCAAATAAATGAAACAAAGGAAACAACAAATAATAAACAAATAAATTACAACAATCCAACATTTTTTCAATAATAAAAAGTCAATTTTTAAATAAGATTGACTTTTTATATATACTTTTCCAAACATTTAATCATTAAATCTAAATCATTAAAACTATCACTATTAAACTCAATTGATTTATTATAACCTTTAATAATTTTACTATACATATTATTAACATAAGAATTAAATACAGAATTTTTATTCTTTAATAAACATGGACCTAATAATAATTCATCATAATTATAACTAGACCTGCCAACACTAAATCTAATACTAACATAGTACCTATTATTATCAAAAACCAAATCTTCAGAAACAATATAATATCCCATATCACTAATACTCTTACGAAGTAAATATAAATCAGTATTTGTTTGACAAATAATATCATGAGTTTTATTCTTATCCAATATCTTTAAAATGGTACTAGTACCCATTCCAGATAAAACCATTACAGTATTAAAATCCAAATTCAAATCATTAAATCCATTACCAACAAAAATATCGATAGAACCTTCTAAATTATTTTTCTTAATATTACAAATAGCTTTATCAATAATACTTTGACTAACATCACAACAATGACAACGACAATTCTTATTCAAAGTTAAATAAATATCAAGTAAAGCATGATCACATCCAATATCAGTAATATCCTCACCTTTATTAATAAGTGAGGATATTGATTTTAATCTATTAGAAACCATTAATCAGTCATGTAATCCTTTAGTTTTCTAGAACGAGATGGATGTCTTAACTTTCTTAAAGCCTTTGCTTCAATTTGACGAATACGTTCACGAGTTACACCAAACATTTGACCAACTTCTTCAAGAGTTCTACTCTTACCATCTTCCAAACCAAAACGAAGACGAATAACTTTTTCTTCCCTTTCAGTAAGAGTAAGTAACACTTCAGAAATTTCATCCTTTAACATCTCATTAGTGGCATACTCTTCAGGACTCATATTTCTTTCATCCTTAATAAAATCACCTAAATGAGAATCATCCTCTTCACCAATTGGAGTTTCCAAACTAACAGGTTCCTGACTAATCTTATAAATATCTCGAACCTTCTCAACAGACATATTCATCTTCTTAGCAAGTTCTTGTTCACTAGGTTCACGATTAAGTTCAAGAGTAAGTTGCCTTTGAATACGAGCTAACTTATTAATAGTTTCAACCATATGAACAGGAACACGAATAGTTCTAGCTTGATCAGCAATCGCACGAGTTATAGCTTGACGAATCCACCAAGTTGCATAAGTAGAAAATTTATACCCCTTAGAAACATCAAATTTCTCAACTGCCTTCATTAATCCAATATTACCTTCCTGAATTAAATCAAGAAATAACATTCCACGACCTACATATCTCTTAGCAATACTAACAACAAGACGTAAATTTGCTTCAGCTAAAGTTGCCTTAGCAACTTCATCACCCTCTAAAATTCTATCCGCAAGCGCTAATTCCTCATCCATCGTTAATAGCTTAATTTGACCAATTTCCTTAAGATACATTCTAACTGGATCGTTAATAGTTAAATCCTTAGTCAAATCATTATCATCTAAAAGAAGTTTATCTCCACCTTCTTCATCATTATCCTCACCAGATACAATTGCTATATTATTTTCATTAAACAAATTATATAAATCATCTAATGCATCAGCATCCAAATCAAGACCTTTTAATGAATTAGCTAACTCCTCATATGTAATGAAACCCTTGTCCTTACCTATTTTAACCAATTCAATTTTTCTTTCATCAAACGTTTTTATCTCATTAATCATAACTTCTCTCCTGTTCCATTTTCTTTAATTCAACTATTCTCTGAGCAATACCAATTTTCTTCTCATTACTAGTTTCATTTCTCATTTCTACTTCTAATCTAGAAATCTCATTCTTTATATTATAATCTTTTATTACAAAAATATAATCATTTATTTCACTTTTTGTATACTCATCCTTCAAATTTAGTCCAATTATCTTACTAACAGCCTCTCTCATTCCATCATAATTAGATAAATAAGTCATTAAATCTGAAACATTAACAAATCCATTTTCCTTATAAAAGCAACTAATATAAGTAGCTAGTTTCCTATAAACATCATTAGGCATATAATTAACAGAACTATCATACATGTGAACTACTTCATCATTGTTAAGCATATAATAAATTAAATTCATTTGAGCCTTATCATATCTATCAATACTATCATTCTTAACAATAATAGGCTTAATCTCTTTAACCTCCGTAGAAGAATCTAACTTATCACGTAAAAAATTAATATCCAACTTTGACTCTTCACTTATCTTCTTTAAAGAAATTTCACGTAATATATCATCATCTATCTTCTTTAATTCATCGATAACAGAATTAACATAACTACTCATATCAACAGAACTTGTTAAATCCTTATTAGCTTTTAAATAAGATAATTTAAAATCCATAATATTAATAGGATTATCAATTTTTTCAATGAACTTGTCCTTGCCATACTTTAAAATATATTCATCTGGATCCAAATTTTCTTCCAAACGAACAACTTTAGGTGTTATATTATACTCCAATAATAAATTAATGCAAGAAAAAGTTGCATGAGCACCAGCCTTATCGCCATCAAAACATAAAATAACATCACGAGCAAGTTTTCTAATAAGCATTACATGTTCCTTAGTAAAAGCAGTACCCATAGCAGCAACAACATTTGTAACCCCTACTGAATAACATCTAATAACATCCATAAATCCTTCAGTAATAATTACAACATTTTTCTTTCGGCAACTCTCTTTAGCCCGATGATAATTATATAAAATCTCACCTTTCTTAAAAATAGCAGTCTCACGAGTATTAATATACTTTGAAGTATCTTCACCATTATAGATACGACCACTATATCCAACAATTTTACCACTAACATCATATAAAGGAAACATTATACGATTTGAATAAATATCAGAATATCCATAATCGCTCTTAACAATAAGTCCACTATCAACCATATCCTTATTAGAAAAACCTTTCTTAACTAATAACCTAGTCAATAAATCCTTTTCTTTTAAAGATAACCCAATTTGAAACTCACGAATTAATTCATCAGTAATACCACGTTTATGTAAATACTCTTTAGCACCCAAACCATAATTAGTATTTAAATTATTGATATACAATTTGCTACTAACATCATAAATATCATATAAACTCTTATGAACATCACGCTTACTAGATTTAACATCTAAACCCTTAACACTAATACCTGCCATATCAGCAAGAATTTTTAAAGCCTCAGGAAAAGAAACATTCTCATAGTCCTGTATAAAATTAAAAACATTTCCAGTCGCACCACAAGAAAAACATTTATAAATTTGTTTATCTTTAGATACACTCATACTTGGAGAATGATCATCATGAAATGGACAAACTCCAAAAAAGTTTTTTCCACGAGCAACAAGTGGAACATACTTAGAAATAACATCAACAATATCAACATTTTTTCTTATCTCGTTAACAACATCATTATCCACTCTATCACCACCAAAAAAACCCTACATAAATAATATACGACAAAACTTTTAAAATTCCTTAATATTTTACCAAAAAAATTAAAAAAATGTAAAAAAAATAAAAAAATGTCTATAAAAAGACACTTTTTTCTATTTCTTATCAATAATTTGTTTCTTTATAAAATCAACAAACTCATTCTTGTTCATACTAATAGTTTCATTTGAACCGTGTAATCTATAACTTATTAAATTTTCATCTCTTTCCTTATCGCCTAAAATAATAGTAAAAGGAATCTTCTTAGTTTGAGCCTCTCTCATTCTATAAGATAATTTTTCATCACGAGAATCTATTGATACTCTTATATCATTATCAGATAATAACTTATAAATTTCATTAGAATAATCTAGATGATATTGATTATTAACAGGCATAACAATAGCTTGAACAGGAGCAAGCCATACAGGTAAATTACCCTTAGTCATTTCTAAATATAAAGCAATAAATCTATCTAATGTACCTAAAATAGCTCTGTGGATAACTACTGGAGTTTTCTTAGAACCATCACTATCTATATACTTCAAATCAAATTTAGCTGGCAAACAGAAATCTAATTGACAAGTAGATAATGTAACTTCATTACCAACAGCTGGTTTAACTTGAACATCTAATTTAGGTCCATAGAACGCAGCCTCACCTATTTTTTCAACATAATCAATACCTAAATCATTCAAAACTTGTCTTAACATACTCTCTGCCTTATTCCACATTTCATCATCTTGATGATATTTAACCTTATCCTCTGGATCACGAAGTGACAATTCAAAACGATAATCAGTAATATTAAGTTCATTATATACTTCTAATATTAAATCAACTACACCTTTAAATTCCGATTCAATTTGTTCTGGTGTACAGAAAATATGACAGTCATTTTGACAGAAAGTTCTAACCCTTTCAATACCCTTTAAAGAACCACTAGATTCATATCTACAGTCCCTTGCTATCTCCGCAATTCGAATTGGAAGTTCTTTATACGAATGAAGCGAATTAGAATACATAACCATATGATGAGGACAATTCATTGGTCTTAAAACAAACTCTTCACCCTCAACTTCCATCTTAGGAAACATACCATCACGATAATGCTCCCAGTGACCACTAGTCTTATAAAGTTCTACATTACCTAAAGGTGGAGTTTGAACATGGACATAACCTCTCTTCAACTCCTTATCTCTAATATAGTTTTCTAATGTATTCCATAAAGTAAAACCATTAGGTAAATACATTGGCAATCCTCTACCAACCAAATCATTCATCATGAAAATTCCTAAATCTTTACCTATTTTACGATGATCTCTTTCCTTAGCTTCTTCTAACTCTTTTAAATAAAGATCTAAATCCTCTTCAGAATCAAAACAAATTCCATAGATTCTTTGAAGCATTTTATTATTTGCGTCACCCTTCCAATAAGCACCACTTACCTTAAGAAGTTTAAAATACTTCAATTCTTTTACAGTATCAACATGAGGTCCACGACATAAATCAGTAAAGTCCCCTTGACTATAACAACTAATAACAGTGTCATTTTCATCCATTCTTGAAATCAAATCAATTTTATATGGATCATTCTTAAACATTTCCAAAGCTTCTTCTTTACTTAATTCGCGTCTAACAATTCTTTTACCATCCTTAGAAATCTTCTTCATTTCCTTTTCAATCTTAACTAAATCTTCCTCAGTTAAAACTTTATCACCTAGATCAATGTCATAATAGAAACCTTCTTCAATAACAGGTCCTACCCAAAACATTGCCTCTGGATATAAATGCTTAACAGCCTGTGCAAGTAAATGAGCACAACTATGATTCTTTACAGATAATTTTTCATTTTCTTTAATATTTATCATATTTATCAATCTCCTTTTATTTCATTTTCTTATAATCAATTTCAATTCGTCTTTCATATTTATCAGGGTTTTCCATTCCTTTTGCCTGACATAACAATTTTTGTTTTTTATATTTCTTTGGTTTACTAATGTTTCTGCGTCTTTTTTCATTAATAACACGTCTGCAAATAGAATCAATTCCTTTAAAACGAATTAATATTTCTTGCAATTTATCAGGTGGCAAATCACTTAAACATCTAAGCAATTCCTTAACCTCCACAATTTCTTCTTCCGTTATATCATCGTCCTCTAACTCAATATGTTCGCAACTCTCATCAAAATCAAATCCCTTAACAAATTCATTTTTTTCTTTATCATAATGTTTAGTACTATAAATTTGAACATCACCATAGGTATCCTCAACAAAAACAACATCACCTTTAATAATTAAGTCCATATTTTCCTTAACATAAGACTCAGGAAAAGTTTTCAAATCAAATACTTTCTTAATTATTTCATGCGAATATTTACCTCCAGATTTCAACGGAACGTTATGATACAATAACATAAATTTACAAATAGATATTTTTTCCATAATTCTCCCCCCAATAAACAAAAAAAGCGCTCCCATTCCAGGAGTGCTTATAACACGGTACCATCCTCAAGTTTACTTAATTAAAATAACGGTATTAACCGGAAATCTCTTTCGAGTTCTGTTCATAGATAGTAACTATTAAGTGATTTATTATCTTACACCAACCGATAACTCTCTATAAAATCTTAAATAATAGTCGTGTTCTAATCAAGACATTTAAAATATTTATACATAAATTATAATAACTTAAAATATAATTGTCAATATTTTTATTTTAAAAATTAATTTTACCCTCTCAAATTTTTACTAACCATCTCAACCTGATCAGTTAATTGATTAATTCTTTCTATAATTCTTCTAGCCTTTATATGATCAACATTTCCTTTAGTCACGGAAAAATGTTCCTCCAAAGATTTTAAATCTAAATTAGAAGTAAAAAAAGTTGGTAAATGTTCTTGCATTCTATACTGAACTAAAGGGCAAAAGATCTCATCCCTACCCCATAAAGTAGTCGCCTCTGCTCCTATATCATCAATAAGTAATAAAGGTGCTTTCTTAACAAGTTCGAATTTTTCACCATAACCACTATCAAATGATGACTTCAAATCTCTTAAAAACTCAGGCCAAAATATAATAACACTCTTAACTCCATCACGAGCAAGTTCATTAAACAATGCAGAAATCATATAAGTTTTACCACAGCCAAAATTCCCATATAGATAAAGTCCTTTAGAAGCTTTATTCTTTCTATAATCACCTAAAAATTTATTAATCCATAATATTGCATTGTATCTATTAGAATCATTACTATAAATTTGATCAATAGAAGCTTCTTTTATTTCTTTAGGTAAATCAAATAAACAAACATTATCTTGATAAGAATTTTTCTTAATATCCTTTAATTTATACTTACAAGGTCTATAATCAAACTCCAATCTAGAATCAACAACATGAGGTAAATAAGAATAACCACACAATTTAAAAGGACAATGAATTAAACCTTTACACTTACGACATGTATCATAATTAATAGAACACTCCTCTAAAGTTGTAGTATATTTCATTAATTTTTCCTCAGGCAATTTTAACTTAGATACAAACTCAGAAAAACATTCATTTTCCATCGCACTCTTAAAATTTTTCAAAACCTCATCATGACCATTAAAACCATAATCAGACATCTTATCAACTACATTTTTCATGATTCACCTCTCATCTGTTTGATTTTCTCTAAAAATTCTTTTTCTTCTAAATCACTAACACTAGACTCAGAAATATTTTTATTAAACCAATCAGGAATACTCTCAGAATTTATCTTTTTCTTATCAGATGGTTGCCTATTCTTATACTCTTTCTCAGCCATCTTCATAGCCTGTTCAACAGTTTCAATCTTACTTCTAACCCATTGAGAAGCAATAGCTGTTAAAAATGACTTAGTAAGTTTATTATTATTAATTCTCAACACATAATCAATTAAAACATTCACAACACCTGGATTTAGATTATAATCAATCATTAAAGACTCAATAAGTTTAAGTTCAGAACTACTAGGTTCTACATTATTATTTTTCTCATACAAAAAATCATGAGGAGAAGTAGTTTCAAAATAATAAATAGCTTTTGCTTTTAAAGAAACATCGCCAACAGGTTTTCGTAAATACTCAGGCTGATTACGATAAACAAGTTTAGGTAAATTACCACCATTCTCAAAACTATAATACTTTCTACTATTTTCTCTTAATAAATCCTTATCAATATTATGTTTATCATTAATAGAATTACTTATGATATAACGAATACTATCCTCATTAAAATCATATATAAAAGATAACTTATAAATAAGATCTCTCATCTCACGTGTAATACTTTTATGATTAAGTAATAAATCTGGTATCATACTAATTACACTATCCAAATCAAACTTAGGCTCAACAAAAAAACCAATACGTTCCTCACGCCTTATATCATCATAATTATAATCACGAGTACCAACACTAGAATCATAAATATCACTAAACTTACAAGTAATATCTTCATATCCACTCATAACAACTCTTGGAATCTTAAAATATGATAATGTCTTTTCATACTCACTTTTTCCCAAATTATTATATAAAGCAACACTCAAAACAGGATTCATAAAAAATTCATAACCAGAAACAGGAGAATATAACTCATAAATATATTTATTAACATTATCTTTTTTAACAAAAGTACGAAGTAACCCAATTCCCTCAAGTTTCTCCCTTGCTTCTATTATATAATCTAATTTTAATCCCATATTAACCATCAAATGATGATGAGTCCATTCACCAGATTTAACTTCATTCCTATCCAAAAAAGACCATAAAGTAAAATATAAAGTTATTGCAGTACTACCTATAATAGGTTGATATAACATTGAAAGAATTCGTCTGTCGTTATTGTTAAAAATAGTCTTATTAACAACAACATAAGTATCAGCAGGTAAAACACTCATTTTTAACATTATACCACCTCATTCTAAACATATTTTAACACATGAAAAAATTAAAAACAACGAAAAAAAAAGGAATATTAAAATTAATCAACATTCTCCATTTGCATAACCGTATCATCATAAAACAAATAATCAGGCTTTACACCAAATACATTAGCAATCTTAACTGCAGTATCATAAGATAACCTTCTTTTGCAATTTTCTATTTGACAGTAAAAAGGTTTACTAATACCTACCTTTTCAGCAACCTCTCTTGCTGTCATTTTTTTATTCCTACGAACTTCCTTTAATTTATTATACACAACATACTACCTCCATAATAAGTATACCACATAGTACACTGATAGTGTACTGTTTTTGTTTTATTTTTATGAGAAAATAATATCAGTAGGAGGTTTATATGATAACAAATAGAGACTTATTAGAACAATACCAAGTTTTCAGTAATAATGTAAAAAGAATTAGAAAACAAAATAACTTAACACAAGAAGAATTAGCAGAACTAGCAGATTTAAGCATTTCATATGTAAAACAAATAGAATCATGTAAAGACTTCAAAAACTTAACTTTAACAACAATGTTAAAACTTTCAAAAGCACTTAATACAACAATCAATAATTTATTTTATAACCTTAACCAATAAACCACTATTTAAAATATCATATAAATCTTTTGATGACATATAAACATCCATTTTACTAATATTTATACCGTTAACATATAAATAGTTATAATCCAAATAACTATTTTTTTTAATATTATTTAAATAATTATCCTTAAAACTATTTATCTCATCAGATAACTTATATCCTCTAAACTCATAAGATAAATCGCCAATCTTATCTTCATAGATAGGATTCACAAATGGATATATTTTAACAATATTAATATTAGAAAAATAATTGAAAATATTATTTGTACTCAAATTTTCAAAAACTAAGGTATACATATCATAAGATTCATTATCAAAAAAACTATTAGATTCAACACATTTAAATAATAAAAGAAAAAAAGAAAAAAATAAGAAAATAAATTTCTTCATAAAATCACCATTAATATAATGGACAAAAAGAAAAAAACAAATCATAGATTTGTTCAAAATATAAAATTATTTTAACTTTTTTTGTATACCAGAATTACCATAAATATAATCCTCATAAAAACCTTTTTCTTCATCAAAAACTAATTTTTTTTCTTGTCCATCAATATACTCGTTAAAATTTATACTATGTTCAAGCACATAATCAGATAAATTACCCAATTTATTTATTGAAACTTCATTATATGAAAGAAATGAATTTAAATTAAATATCATTTGAAGATTTTTAGTATGACCTGCATAAATAAACGCATTTAATATACTATTCCTTTTAATTTGAAAATCAAATATCTTAGATAATTCACTATAATATAAACTATCCACACTTAAATAAAAATTTCCGACATAATCTTTATTTTCTTTTTCATAATTACTAATACATGATAATATATTTTTAATAACATCTATATTTTCAATTTCATCATTTAAACTACATAATAAATCAATCTTATCAAGCATTACATATTTCTTATTAATCCTTTCCATAGAAACACCTCAAGTGTATTATATATAAAAGAATTAAAAAAAACAACAAAAAAAGAACATATAGTTCTTAAAAATCAATCTGGTGGACCTGGCAGGACTTGAACCTGCGACCCCACGCTTATCAAGCGTGTGCTCTAACCAACTGAGCTACAAGTCCAGATAACATTACTAACAAAGTATACATTATTTTTTAAATTAATGCAATACCTTTTTAATAATTTAAAAAAATAAATAAATGGTGGACTGTTAGGGACTCGAACCCTAGACCCACTGATTAAGAGTCAGTTGCTCTACCAACTGAGCTAACAGTCCAAAAAAAGAACAAATATAATATAACACAAAAATAAATAAACTACAATACATTTTTTATTTTTTTTGATTTTTTTGCCTACAAGTGATATAATCAAGAAGAAAATAAGGAGTGAATTTATGAAAAAGAAAATAATTATTATTCTATCAATACTTATACTTATAACACTAACAATACTCGGAACCTACTACATAAAAAATTTAAACACAATAAAAGAAATAAAAAAATCATTTAATGAATTTGTAACAACAAACAAAGTAACCAACATATATGATGAAGAAAAAAACAATATTGGAACAATTGATGAAAATATATATTTAGAACTTGAAGAAACAAAAATTAAATCAAAAAAAGATACATTTTTTAAAATTAAAAATACAGATTACTATATTTATTATAAAGATATAAGTAAAACTGATAAATTAGAACAACAAGAAAATAAAGATTACTATGTTGAAATAGGAAAAACTATAAAAACAAATAATCCTACTACACTCTACCAAGAAGATAAAAAAATTACTATAAATAATGAATTTGAATTCGATGTAATAAAACAAGATGATGCATACTATTATATTAACTATTCAAATCAAGAATTTAAAATAAAAAAAGAAGAAATAAAAGAAGTAAAAGAAAAACAAATAGAAAATATCACAACATATATAAGTGTAATTAACTACGAAAATGTATTAGATGAATGTACAATAAAAGAATGTATAACAAAAGAAGCATTTAAAGAAGAATTAAACTATCTAAAAGAAAATAACTACTACACTATATCAATAGACGATTATAAACTTTGGTTAAATGATAATATTAATTTAAAAGGAAAGGCAATTCTCCTAACATCAAAAGATGACTTAAATGAGATATCAAATGAATACAATTTAAAAATTGAAACAAACTTAGGAGAACTAACATTCACTGATTCAAACTCAAAAAGCGAAAAAGGAAATACAATCGTTCCAAGATATAATATTATTAATAAAACAACATTTGATACATTCAAACAAATAGTAGCTGGTGAAACAGTAACATACATAGAACTACCAATAATTCAAACACATCACCTACCAAACGAAACAGATAATGCAAAAGAAATAGCAGTTCTAAACTATCACTTTTTCTATGACCCAGAAATAGGAGAATCATGTCCAGATGGTAATTGTAAAACAGTTCAAGACTTTGAAAAAGAATTAAGTTATCTTAAGCAAAACAACTACAAAGCACTAACTATGGACGAATTCACAAAATGGATGTATGGAGAAATTGAACTACCAGCACGAAGTGTACTAATAACAATAGATGATGGTGCGATGGGAACAGGAACACATAATGGAAACAAACTTATACCTCTTCTAGAAAAATATCAAACACATGCGACACTATTCCTAATAACAGGATGGTGGCCAATTGGAAACTACTCATCCCCTTACCTAGACATAGAATCACACACATATGATATGCACGAAGGAAACTACTGTGAAGGACAACCAAGAGGTTCAAAACTACTATGTTCATCAAAAGAGCAAGTATTAGAAGATTTGAAAAAATCAGTAGAAATAACAGGCTCAAAAAATGCGTTCTGCTTCCCAATGTATGTATATAACGATACAACTTTGCAGGTACTTGAAGAAATAGGATTTAAACTTGGATTTGTTGGTGGAGACTATAAAGCATCAAGAAATAACAATAAATATCAAGTTCCAAGATATCACATATATAGAGAAACATCATTAGATCAATTTGTAAACATGATAAGTTAAAAAGGTGTAAACCTTTTTTTCTATTGATTTATAATTAAAAATATTATAAAATATTATTATAAGAATAATAGGAGGAAAACATGAATATAGAAGAAAAAAAACCATTAACAATAGAATATTTAAAAAAGATGGACGCATATTGGAGAGCAGCCAATTACCTATCAGTAGGACAATTATATTTATTGGATAATCCCCTATTAGAAGAACCATTAAGAAAACAACATATAAAGAAAAAAATAGTAGGACACTGGGGAACAGTACCAGGACAAAACTTTATATATGTTCATTTAAATAGAGTAATAAAAAAATATGACTTAAATATGATATATATTTCAGGACCAGGACATGGGGGAAACGCAATGGTCGCAAATGCATATCTAGAAGGAACATACTCAGAAATATATCCAAATATTAGTGAAGACAAAGAAGGAATGAAAAAATTATTCAAACAATTCTCATTTCCAGGTGGAATTTCATCACACGTTGCACCAGAAACACCAGGCTCAATCCATGAAGGAGGAGAACTTGGATATTCATTAGCGCACGCATTTGGAACAGTATTTGATAATAAAGATTTAATAACAGCATGTATAATTGGAGACGGAGAAGCTGAAACTGCTACTCTATCATCTTCTTGGCACAGTTTAAAATTCTTAAATCCTAAATCAGATGGCGCCGTATTACCTATTCTACATTTAAATGGATATAAAATTTCAAACCCAACAATATTCTCGAGAATATCAAAAAAAGAAATAACAAATTTCTTTAATGGATTAGGATGGAAACCATACTTTGTTGAAGGAAATGAACCAATGTTAATGCACACCGAAATGGCAAAAACATTAGATAAAGTAATTTCAGAAATTAAAGAAATACAATATAAAACTAGAAATCTAAATTCAACTGAAAAATATCTATGGCCAATGATAATATTAAGAACACCAAAAGGATGGACAGGACCTAAAATAGTTGATGAAAAAGAAATAGAAGGAACATTCAGAGCACACCAAGTACCAGTAGATATGACAAAAAAAGAACATTTAGATATTCTAACTAAATGGCTTAAAAGTTATAGACCAGAAGAACTATTTGATAAAGATGGAAAACTAATTGAAAAACTAAAAGCACTCGCACCACAAAAAGATATGAGAATGAGTGCAAATCCAAACACAAACGCTGGAGTTATCAAAGAATTAATATTACCTGAATTAAAACAATATGAAGTAAAAATCAATAAACCTGGAGAAACAATCACACAAGATATGACAGAATTAGGAAAATATATAAGAGATTTATTTAAACTTAATCCAGATAACTTTAGAATATTTGGACCAGACGAAACAATGTCAAATAGACTTAATAGTGTATTTGAACAAACTAATAGAACATGGAATATAGAAAAACTAGAAAACGATGAATTCCTATCAAGTGATGGAAAAGTGATGGATTCAATGCTAAATGAAAATCTATGCGAAGGATGGTTAGAGGGATATACACTAACAGGAAGACACGGAATGTTTGCAAGCTATGAAGCATTTATAAGAATAGTAGACTCAATGACAAGTCAACATGCAAAATGGTTAAAAATGACTTCAGAAATACCTTGGAGAAAAGATATACCAGCACTAAATTATATATTATCATCAACAGTATGGCAACAAGACCATAATGGATACACACACCAAGAACCAGGATTTCTAAACCATTTAGCAAATAAAAAATCAAATCTAATAAATATATTCCTTCCACCAGACGCAAATACATTATTAGTAACATATGATTATTGTATGAAGCAAAAGCAAAAGATTAATGCAATTGTCACATCAAAACATCCAAGTAATCAATGGCTATCGCTAGAAGAAGCAAAAAAACATTTCAAAAAAGGAATTGGAAAATGGGAATTCGCAAGTAACGACAAAAATGAAGAACCAGATATAATACTTGCCCCAATAGGCGCAACACCTACTCTAGAAGCTTTAGCTGCCAGAACAATAATCAAAAAATATATTCCAAATATAAAAATAAGATTTATAAATATATTAAATATTATGAAATTACAAACAAATAAAATAAACGAAAACGGACTATCAGATGAAGAATATGATACGCTATTTACAAAAAATAAACCAATAATTTTCATAAACCATGGATACCCATCACTAGTAAAAGAATTAATATTTGAAAGAAATAATAAAAATGTAAAAGTACTTGGATATATGGAAGAAGGAACAATCACTACTCCATTTGATATGAGAGTACAAAATAAAATTGATAGATTTAATATTGTAATAGAAATGACAAAGAAATTAAAAAATAAAGACACTGAAAACATAATTAATGAAATGAACAATAAACTAACTAAACACAAAGAATACATAAAAGAATATGGAATAGACATGGAAGAAATACTAAATTGGGAATACAAAAATTCATAGAATAATCTATGAATTTTTTTAATAATTTTCAGCCTTAATCTCAAAAAAACTTTGAGGATGAGCACATACAGGACAAACCATTGGAGCCTTCTTACCAATAACAACATGTCCACAATTACGACAGATCCAAATTTTTTCATCATCACGAGAGAATACTAACTCATCATCAATATTCTTAAGTAATTTTCTATATCTTTCCTCATGATGCTTCTCAATTGCTCCAACTTGTCTAAATTTAATAGCTAATTCCTTAAATCCTTCCTCTTCAGCAGTTTTAGCAAACTCTTCATACATATCAGTCCACTCATAATTCTCACCATCAGCTGCAGCCTTTAAATTATCAACAGTACTTGGAATAGAACCACCATTTAACTCTTTAAACCACATTTTAGCATGTTCTTTTTCATTATTAGCAGTTTCTTCAAATATAGCAGCTATTTGCTCATAACCATCCTTCTTAGCCTTAGAAGCAAAATAAGTATACTTATTTCTAGCTTGAGACTCACCAGCAAAAGCCTTCATCAAATTTTGTTCAGTTTTAGAACCTTTTAATTCCATAATTACCTCCTTAAGACAAATACTATGCCTATATAAAAAAGTATAACAAAATTACATAATTAAAGCAAGAAAAAAGACAAATATAAATTTGTCTATATCCATCTTGTAGTATTAACACTCGTTATATAATCATACTCATCAACAATATTATCAGAATCATAATCATTATATAATCTGAGTAAATAAGAAACACTTATCTTTTTAACAAGAAAGTTCTTCTGAACGAATTCAAAAAATTTCTTATCACTAATATATAATTTAATAATATCATCAATTTCTGATTTACAATCACATGAATTATAAAAACTTATAATCGTATCACTTATTATATCAGTATCATCATAAACAAAATCATCAACACATACCATATCTATCACCCTAAAATAATTTTATAATATCATTAAAAGTAATAACTAACATTAAAATCATAAGTAATACAAAACCAATTGTATGAATAGTATTCTCTACCTTTACATCTACCTTACTACCCTTTATCTTCTCAATAATTAAGAATAATATTCTTCCACCATCTAAAGCAGGAATAGGAAGTAAATTCATAAATCCTACATTTAAACTTATAAATCCAACTAAATAAACTAAATTAATAAATCCAGCCTGAGCACTTTCACCTACTACATTAAATATACCTACAGGGCCAGACATACTAGATAATCCTAATTTACCAGTAAATAAATTAACAACAACTAAAAACATTTGAACCATCAAAGAAACAAACTTAACAAAAGCATATTTCAATGCAGGAAGAACACCAGTCTTAACCTCATCACCTAATCCGATTCCATATTTATAACTTACCTTACCATCTTTCTCAACTTGAATTGAATTTAAAACAACATCTCTTTTAACACCATCGCTACTAACAGTTAAATTTAAAGGTTTACCACTATTTAATTGAACATCTAAAACAAATACATCAGTAAAAATAATCTTCTTACCATTAACTGCAATAATTCTATCACCAACATTAACTAAATCACTGTTAATACTATCCTCTACCAAATTTATATAAGGTTTATTTTGAGAAGCACCATTAACTAATCCTATTATAAAAAACACAACAATCGCTAAAATAAAATTAAACATTATTCCAGCAATAATAGTCATAAATCTTTGAATCCATGACTTAGATTGCATTCTCTTTTCTTCTGGTATATTTTTATCCTCCTCAATTTCCTCACCAGCCATTTGAACATAACCACCTATCGGAAACAACCTTATTGAGTATTCAGTCTCATCATTCTTACGGTTAAATTTAAATAATCTTGGCCCCATTCCTAAAGAAAATTCATATACATAAATTCCAGCTTTCTTCGCAAATATAAAATGTCCAAATTCATGAACAAAAACAATTATTCCTAAAATCAAAATCATCCATATTAAAGTCATATTACCCTCCTATAATATTAACAAAAAACATAAAACCTAACAATATAAATATAATACTATCAAAGCGATCAAGTATTCCACCATGTCCTGGAATAAAATCAGAAAAATCCTTTACCCCAAAATATCTCTTAACATTAGAAAAACATAAATCACCAAATATTCCTAGAGAACACAAAAACAATGTAATACATATAATATAAACAATATTAACCATAGGATTAATAACAGTAATATAATACATTGTAGGAATAAAAGTACCAAATACTATACCACCTATCATTCCTTCAACAGTCTTACAAGGTGAAACCTCTTTCAACAAAGCTTTCTTACCAATTAAATTACCAGTAACAAAAGCATATACATCAGATACCACGCCTATCAAAAACAAATATATAACTAAATGTAAATCATAATTTCGAATTAAAATCATTAGCGAAAATGAAATACCTAAAAATAAAACTGAACCTATCATATAAAATGCATCATTTATACTGTATTTTTTTCTATTATTATATAAAATATTGGGAATTAAAAATAATAAAAAAGCTCCACTAAATACTCGATAATCAATAGAAAAAATTAAAGATTCATTCTTGATATTAGAAAAAACCAGAAACGAATAAGCTAAATAACTTAAAAACTTAATAATTAAAGGAATTTCTTTCTTACTATTTTTTACAGTTAATAATTCATTCATAGCTAAAAAACCAAGAACATAAATAAATACATTATATAATGATCCACCGATATAGAAAATAGGAATGAATATTAATAACATAACAATTGCACTTAAAATTTTCTTTCCCATATACCCTCCTATACTAATAATATTATAATACAACTACATAAAATAAACAAGAATTATACATTAATTCTAAGAACATTAACTCCAATTTCATATAATGATAAACTATCCATATTTCTCCTCTTATAATTATAAATATACATCAAATTATTCTTAACCCTAACAGGATATAAATTACCAAATCTATCCTTTAAATAACCATTATTAATATGATAAAAATCAAATAAATTCAATTTAGAAACCATTACCTCTTCACAAGCATCAATAATAACCTCCAAATTAGGATGAACACCATATCTGTCATGATAAGCATCAATAATATTTTTAATTTTAATTAAATCAAGTTCATAAGACAAAGTAATCTTTTTAACACCAATACTATGTAAAAACGCAACACTATAAGAATTAACAACATTAAAACTAAAATCAGTATCAACATTATTATACTTATATAAACTACCAACCTCACCCACTAAAACTCTAGAACTAATATCTAAATAATTATAATTAACACGAGGAACCTTATAATAAACATTAGAAAAATCTAATTTAATAAACTCATCATAATTATCAATATAAACATAATCATAATCTTTATACCTATCATATAAAGATGCACTATCAATTAAACAACTCATTAAAGAAGAATGATCAAAATCAGGAACACTAATACTATAATTACCCTTAACATAATTAGTATCATATAATCTCTTAGAAACAAGTAAATCAACACACTTTCTTCTTATATCATTTAATAAAGAAACAGGTACAAAAACATTATCATCTAATTGAACATCTAACTTATCAAACTTAAATACAGTCCCACCTAATCTATCAATTTGCTTAATAACATCATCTATATTAATAGAACGCTTAATAGCATCTTCAACTAAATAATCACTAACACTAACAGTATTAATACCATCAGACAATTCTAAATATATTTTAGAACCTTTATTTAATCTTATTAAACCATTAATTAAAACTTTCCTAGACCTAGAATTAATTTTTTCATTTATCTCATTTATTTGTAAATAATCAGTAGTCTTTAAAACTAAAGAACCTTTTATTACACTATCACACTTAAACTTAACAACATCGCCACTATAAGCATGACCAACATCCTTATTATCAGCAAACATCTTATCAATACTTAAACCAACATCACTTGTACCAACAATTCTAACACCATCATGAACATTCAATTCATCACTTAACTTAACAAAAACATATCCACCTCTGTAATCAACAACCTTACCAATTTCAACCCCCATATGATTCGGTCTTTTAGGATTAGCTATATATTTTTGATTAAACAAGAAACCATCAGTAAAACCTCTATTAAATATTTTTTTCATAGAAATAATATCATCATCACTAATGGAAACAATTCCACTCTCTAAATAAGAATCAATTGCTTTACGATAAAGACTAACAATTAAATAAACATATTCAGGTCTTTTCATACGCCCTTCAATTTTAAAACTATCAATACCACTCTCAATTAACTCACCAACATGATTAAGAGTCATCAAATCTTTAGTACTAATTAAATACTTATCACTATTAATCTTCTTACCATCACTAATTAAATCATAAGGTAATCTGCAACTTTGAGCACACGCACCACGATTACCACTTCTACCACCAATTAAACTACTCATTAAACATTGACCAGAATAACTTACACATAAAGCTCCATGAACAAAAACCTCAAGATCAACATTACTATTTTTTTTAATCTTCTTAATATCATCTATACTTGTTTCACGAGCCAAAACAACACGTTTCAACCCCAACTTTTCAAAAAATTTAACACCTTCCAAATTATGAACATGCATTTGAGTAGAAATATGAATTTCTAAATTAGGATATAATTTGCTAACTAAATCAACCATACCAATATCTTGCATGATAACTGCATCAACATTATTAGAATGTAAAAAATCAATATACCCTATAAAATCATCTACTTCTTCCTCATAAATAATAGTATTAACAGTAACATAAACCTTAACACCATATAAATGAGAATACTTAATAGCATCAATCAATTCAATATCTGAAAAATTATTAGCAAAAACTCTAGCACCATATTTTTTTCCACTCAAATAAACTGCATCACATCCAGCCTCTATAGCCGCATATAATGCATCCATACTTCCAACAGGTGCAAGTAATTCTGGTCTTTTCATAAAAAATCACCTATAAAAATTATAACATAAAAATAGCCCTTACGGACTATTCATTTGGCATACTATTAAAATTATTACTTAATCCAGAAATTAATCTTTTAAATCTCTCACAATTCTTATTTAAATTATCTCTTTCTGCTTTTAACTTAGACTCTTCTATTTCTTTAATTCTTTCAAAATGTTCTTTCTCAATTTCAAACTCTTTCTTGCTATTTTCTATAGTTTGCATTGCTAATTCCTTCTCTTTAGCAACTTGTTCTTTCTCAATATCTAATCTCTCTAAGCCATTTTTAATTTTTTCTTCTTCTACTTCTTTGTATTTAGCAAAATTAGCCTTCTGCATTTCTAACTTTTCAATCTCTACTTTTAATTTTTGTTCTCTTAACTCTAATTCATTATTCTTAACTTCTGCGTCATTTTTAACTTGAGCACTCTCTTCAGATAAACGAAGTCTTTGTAATTCAGATTTTTCCTTTAACTGTTTTTTCTCAACTTCTAATGCTTGTCTTTGAGAATCCATATACTTAGAAAACTCAGCTTTTTCTCTATCTATTTGACCCTTTAAATTTTCTATTTCTTTCTCAGTTTCAGCAAGGGTTTGTTTCTTTAAATTAATTTGAGTTATTAAATCATTCGCATCTTCTACACCATTATAAATGCTATCAAAGAAACTATCTAATTCAGTACTCGAATCAAAGGAAATATCTTCCTTATCATCAAACTTAATTTCATCAGAAGTATCTACCTTTACCTCATCATCCGACTTATTTTCAGTATCTCCTACCTCATCTAAAATATTAAATATTTTACTATCATCTTCAAATGAATTATCAAAAACAAAATCAGACTCTTCTTCCTTCTTAGGAGCACCAATTATAATATCATCATCATCTACATTAATAAAATCATTATCCCAATTTTTACTGAAATCAAAAGTATTAGTATTATCTTGATTATACATTAAATTTTCGTTATTCATAAACATTCCCCTTTACATACTTTCCTACTCTATATACATTATACCATAATTATTAAAAAAATAATACAAAAAAAAGATTAAATATCTAATTTTAATCTTATCTTATTCTTAATTTTTTGAATACAATTATCGATATACTTAACATCCTTACCTAACATATCAGCTATCTCTTTATACTTAAATCCATTTATTTTCAAATTAATAACTTGTTTCTCAAAATCAGTTAAATTATTATCAATTATATCAAGAATCTCTTTCTTCCCCTCTTCACTTATTAAAATATTTTCAGGATTATAACTATTATCAGCCAAAGACTTTCCAAAACCATTAGATTGATCCTCATCATATAACTCTAAAAAAACACTATCATTCAATACTTTATTTTTCAATCTTCCCAAACGTACAATATAAGAAATAATACTTCTATTTATACACTTAGAAGCATAAGTATAAAATGTCGTTTCATGAGATTCACTAAAACTATTAATAGCTTTATTTAATCCAACAAGACCCTCCTGAATTAAATCATTAATCTCAACACCCAATTTTTTACAATACACATATAAATTATTAGCAGTTTCAACAATTAAAGGCTTATACTTCTTAAAAATCATCTCATTAGCAGTACCATTCTCAGAAACATAAGAAAGTAACTCATAATCATTCATATCAGAATACTTCATTATCTTCTCCCCATTGCTTCAAAAATAATAATACCAGCTGCTACACTTGCATTCAAACTATTAATACTACCTTTCATAGGAATAGAAGCAATAAAATCACACTTCTTACTAACTAAATCTCCCATTCCTTTTCCCTCATTACCAATGATAATTCCAATATTGCCAGAATAATCAATTTTTCTATAATCAGTACCATCCATATCAGTACCAACAATCCAAAAACCTTTCTTCTTTAAATAATCAATACTTTGACTTAAATTAGTAACCTGACATACCTTAACTCTATCTAAAGCACCTGTACTTACCTTCATAACAGTAGAGTTAACACTAACACTTCTGTCCTTTGGAATAATAATACCTGAAACACCTGCAGCCTCACAAGTACGTATAATAGCCCCAAAATTATGAGGATCCTCTAAATGATCCAATATAACAATCAAATCATTACCACTTATTAATTCATCAATATCATAATACTCATAATCAACAACATCAAAAATAATACCTTGATGATTACCATCAACCATCTTGTCCATTGTAAATTTATCTAAATACTTAATCTTAATATTATTTCTATTTAACATATTAATAATATTCTTATCATCAAATTTTTTTGAAAGAAAAGCCTTCTTAATCTTACTTTCATCATTAATAATTTCATGCGCTACATTTTTTCCATATACATACATAACTATCCCTCCAAAATAAACTTAATAAATTCATTTAATCTATCATTATTATGATTCATATATAAATACCCTATAATTGCCTCAAAACCAGTAGAATACTTATAAGTAATAATATCAGTGTTCTTTGGATGACGAGTACCCTTGTGATTTCTAGCCCTATAAAAAATATCTAACTCATCATCACTCAAAAAATTACTATTAATCATATTCTCAATAAACTTAGCCTGAGCCTTAGCACTAACATAATTAACAGACTCTTTCTGTAACTTATCAACCTTACAAATACCTTTATTAATTAAAAACTCACGTATATAAACTGAATAAACAGCATCACCTATATAAGCCAAACTTAAAACATTATTCATAATCACTAACTCTTTCAAATGTAATATTTTTAATTATACCACTCTTAATATCATTCATAACAATAGAGATAACCTTATCATAATCAATTTCATTACCCTTTAATAAACATCCACGACGTCTACCAATAATATCCATATTAACGATCATATCTTCATCTAACTCACTAATACCATATCTCTCAAGTAAAACATTAGGATATAAATTATATAAAGTCTCAATAATATAACAAAAAACATTATAAATAGGTAATATTTCTTCCTTTATAGCACTTAAACTAGCTAAATTATAAGCAACCTTTTCTTGATCTAACTTAGGCCATAAAATACCTGGAGTATCTAATAACTCAACATTATCATTTACACGAATCCAACTTAATTCCTTAGTAATACCAGGTCTATTTCCAGTACCAACAACCTTCTTACCAGCTAATCTATTAATTAAAGTACTCTTACCACAGTTAGGAATACCAACAACAAGTACGCGAGTTTTTCTTTCAATCATACCCTTAGATAAACGTTTTTCATTAACTTTTTTCATAACTTCATTAGTAGCATTTAAAATAACCTTTAAATTAGGATTATGTTCTAAATCAATACCTATTACCTTATAACCTAAATTTTCATAATACTTCATCCACTTAGAAGTTTCCTTCATATCACATAAATCAATTTTAGTCATAATTAAAATAACAGGCTTATTATTTATATAATTTTTAATATCCTTTATCTTAGAAGAATAAGGCATTCTAGCATCAATTACTTCATATACAACATCAATCTTATTCAAATTCTCACTTATTAATCTCTTTGTCTTAGCCATATGGCCTGGATACCAATTTATATTAGTTTTATTTTCATTCATGAGTATTACCTCCTTTATTTCATTAATTCTTTTAATCTATTTTTATATCTTATTGGAACAATTTTTTTAACATTACCTTGTTCATCTACACTTACTTCTGGTATATATATACCTGTTTCAAGTTCTATATAATCAGCTATTAATCTTCTATGGCAAAATTCATCAATTGGTTCATGACATAACAATATTATATCATTACCAAATTTCTCATTTAATATATAAAGTAAATCTTTAACATCTAAATCTTTTAATCTTATATCATAATAACTCCTAATATATTCATCTTCTATTTGTTTCATAAACTCAACATACTCTTTTAATTTAGAAACATCCTCTTTCAATTTTTTTAATTCTTCTAACTTTTCAGCATAAGGTGTATAAGTAACTAGTTTAGGAGCTAGTTTTTTATATGCTGGTCCAAAATATCCCCAAGCATTACCACCATCACCTGTAACAGATACAGTATTACCACTTTTTACATCATAATAATTACCAGTTCCTAAAATTACTTTAGATAAATTACTCATTTTATCACCTCATTCTTATTGGTCTTGGCTATCCGTTCTCACCATAGCAATTCCTAAGTAATTTTTACTTAAAAACACTCTATTTTCACTAATCTTTATCAATTTTTAATATATTTTAGCATAAACATGCAAGATCTGTTTTTGAGTTTTTCCTTATATTATAAGGGTTTAGGAGTGGTCTTGACTAAATTGTTATCAACCAGTTGATTACGCTTTTATTAAACCCTTTTTCTTCATTCATTTGGATCAACTCCTTTTTAAAATCATTAAAATTATAGCATAAAAAAGGCAGATTTTGTACTAATCTGTCTTTTTTTTTATTATTTACTTATTATTCTTATTTACGTTTTAATGTTTTTACTGATCCACCATATATAATTTGTTCTTCTGGTTGTTTTTCAAAATAGCATCCACCAGTTTCATAAAAAGATGAGCCCGCCCACATTTGTCCTGCAACTATTGCAGCTTCTGCATCATTTTCTCTTTGAATTGCACATTTTTTTCTTAATTCTCTATTAGCTGCATCTATTATTGCTTGAGTAGCTGGAATAACTTTTGCTCCTTTTATTAGGACACCTGTGTTATCTTTTTCTCTTCCTAAAATTTTTCTTTTTCTTTTTATTACCACCATACAATTTCTCCTTGGTTTATATTATATCACACTATCATATACCTTGAAGTGTTTTTTGTTCTTTATTTTCTAACTGTTTCTTTTCTCTTTCAAGTTCTTTTAAACTTTTCTTTGGTGTTGGCATTTCTTCTGGCATCATTCCACCAATATCGGCAATTGCACGTCTTACCTTCTTGCCAACTTCATAATGTACATCTTTTGCTTCTTTTTCGCCTTGTACATTATCTTTGATTAATCTTTGCTTAGTCTGATTAATTCTAAATAAATTTGCTACTAATTCATCTTCATTCATATTATCTAAAATATCTTCTCTATAACGTAATTTTTTTCTTTTAAAAATATCATCTGCAGTTTCACCATTATATAAACCTTTATATCCTGCATTGTGAAACTCAGCCATATTTTTAACACCAGCAGATGAAGCAACTTTTTGTAGAGTATAATTACCTTGTTTTGTTAATTTTCTTTGATAAAATCTTTTTTCATCATCTGACAATGAATCATATTCTTGCTCAGTTATTTCTTGTTTTCTCGTTTGAATGGCAAAATATGTTTGTCCTAAAGCAACAACTTCTTTACTTGGATCAGCATTCTGAACAATTAAATAACACATATATCTTGTAAGTTTGAAATCTTGAATATTAACAGTAGCATTATTGTTTCTTTTTGACAACTTGTTGACCTCAACAAGTTGTTCATCAACATCAAATCCAGAGTTTTCACACGCCTCTTTTGCTTTGTTCAAAACCTTTAAAAAATTTCTCCAATCTCTATATTCTAAAATTTTTGAAAGATCCCTAGCATACCAATACTCATTACCGTATTCATCAATTTGCTTAATACTATCAAAAGTTTTATCTGTATAACTACTTTCAATTTCTTTCATTAAAATACCCCCTTAACAAAAAATATCTTCTATTAATATTATACTATATATTTTTTATTTTTCCTTTTATTATTTATAATAAAAATATTTTTTTATGGTGTCAACGACGTTACCAACCCTTCAATTCCTAATAAAAAAAATGCCATTTTTAGACATTTTTGAATATTTTAACTAACTTTTGCTATTTTTTTATCAAAATCGTGTAAAATCTCAACACTCGTAAACACTTGTAAATAAATGAGCTTCTATGAAGTTACTATAAATCGTTCTCAACCAGTTTATATTAGTTTTATTTTCATTTATTTGAATCAACCTCTTACTTTTTTAGTTTTATATCATATAGTTTGATTGATTCATCATTGTCTCCTATTCTTTCAACATATAATGAATCAACAATCATTTCAAATGTATCATCTAATTCAATTTCTTTATCTAACGGTTTGTTTGCCAAACTTATATGAGGATCATAATTATATTTATTTCTATATTCTAAATGTTCTGGAATAATATTTTTGTAAATATCATCACTCATGTTTTTAACAATATCTTTATTTTCTACTATATTTAAGAATCTATAGTTCGATTCTCCTACTGGAGTGGATACTCCATGGCAAACAATTTTAAATGGTTCGTATTTAGCTAATACTTCACATAGTTTATCATATAACTCTTTATCTGACATTTCTGAATCAAATGGAAAAGCTACAGCTATATGTGGTTCTATCTTATCAGCTATATCATAATACTTTTTCTGTATATCTTTAATCTTATCTATATTTGAAAATTTAACCATTATTAATATGTCCCTCTTATTTGCATTATTAAATGACATATATCACACCTCTTTTATTAAATCTTAGACCGTCAATACCAAGTATAAAATACTATGCTATTTTTGGTAATTTTTTAATTATCTTTATCATTATTTTATATGTTCTTATTAAATTATGTAATAAGCATATACTTATTTTTACCTTATTTTATAGGAGCCTAAATGAATCTTAGACTAAATCAACACAAACCAATTGATTACGGTTTTATTAAACCCTCTTTCTTCATTCATTTGGATCAACTCCTCTTTAAAATCATTAAAATTATAGCATAAAAAAGGCAGATTTTCTATAATCTGTCTAAATTTATATCATTTATATTTTATTAATTTATTTTTTTCTTCCATAGCCAATGCTATTACACTTTTAATATACTTATCCTTACCAAAAGTATATTCTTTTCTATTATCCCTATACTTATCATATAATTCCATTTTTAATGTTTCATATCTCCTAGCTTCATCAACATGTGAATTCATATAATCCCTAAACATAATAGAAGTTATACAATTCATATCACCTGTCTGATAAACATGTATAAAAGCCTTTACTTTTCCATCTTCTTCTTTTCTAATCAAGTAATCTCCACCTAAAGTAGGTTCTTTTTTTACAGTATAAATATCTCCTTCAATAAAAGATTCCGTATATTTTATAAAATCATTCAAATCATCTGTTTGAATATTAATATCAATAATAGGTTTAGATTTAATACCTTTTATACTCGTACTCCCAACATGATCAATAAATTTAATCCTATATTTATATAGTTCTAATAATTTTTCTTTTTCTGCTTCATAAATACAAGGATAATCCTCTCTATAATCTTGTAATTCTAAATAACCTCTCTTTAATCCAGTATTATCCATTACTACCACCTCATAAAATCAAAAGGAAACAATCATTCTAATTAATTCTTCCTACTTTTCCAACACAGTATAAGTATCTCTTCTTATTGATAAATCAAATACCTTTTCCTCACCATTAGGTGATTCTAATACAAATTCAGTTTTACCCGATTTCTTAAAATCTGCATGAACAAGCCAAGTTTCAATAGAGTCTTCGTACACTATACTTAAATCACCATATTTATTATCCTTTAAATACACATTATATGCATCATCAAACTTATACGATTCTCCACTTGTTAATATATCAGTTGAATATATAGGTGGCTTTAATATACATAAAACAGACATAATAACTATTAATAAACTACTTATTGAAACTCCAACAATTTTAATTATCTTATTATTAAATATTACTAATGGATAAATTATTAACGTAATTATACAAAATATAGTAGTTAATAAATGCCTTGGAAAAGAAAACATTGTTTCAGATAAATACGTACTATACTCCCCACTTAACAATAATAATATTGGAACTAAAATAAATAATCCATACCATTTATCCTTTTTCATATAATATCCAACAAACCCCATAGGTATACAGGCAATAGTCCACATAAACCAATATCTATAATAAGTATTAAATAAACTACTATGATTCACAAAATCTTGTATCAAATATACCAATGGCTGACTTATTAAAAAGAATATAAAACACTTTAATGCGGAATCTTTCGCACTCTTACTATTAATAATTATAAATATTCCAAAGAATATCCAAACCTCAAAAGTAACAGTCAAATCACTAAAAGATGTATCATGAAAACAACTTACCATTGCCATTATTGCTGTATAAACACCAATAATAATTCCCATAACAATTACCTTAGGCCATGTCAAATTAATACCACCAAATATCTTTTTCATTATTTAATCCTCCACACTAATTATAACATAACTTTAATAAATATATAACTAATCTTTAATATTCACACCTAATAACCCAACTAAATCAATAGATTGAAACCTATCAATAACAAGACCTTGTAATGATTCAAAATCAATAACTAAACCTTCAATCTTACAAGTAGAAACATCTACGCCCCTTAAATAAGTCTTAGATATCTCAGAACCACTTAAATCAACATCATTTAATTCCAATTCTTTAATAAATGTCTCTTGGAAATACATTTCAGAAAAATCACTATCACTAACCATCATCTTATTAATTTTCGCAGAAGAAAAATTTATATACTTTGAAACACAGGATTCAAAAACGACATCCTGAATACTTGAACCAATAAAACTAACCCCAATCATTTTGCAGTTAACAAACTTAACTCTTTGAATTAAAGTATTATTAAACTTCTTATTAGATAAATCACAATTTTCAAAAACAACATCTATAAATTCAATATTGCTTAATTTAATATTATTAAAATCGATTTCTTTAAAAATACAACTATCAAAAGTCACATCGTTAATTTCTAAATCAGAATAATCACCACTAAAAATCATATTATTAAAATAATTTTCATTTATCGCATCAACTAAACTATATTCAATAACCTTTGAAACTTTAGGTTCCAATAATTTCATAAAATCAACCCCAATCATAAAAAAATAGGACTAACCTATTTAACAACATGCGCTGTAATTATTGTATAACTATAAGAATTGATTGTAATTCTAATATTATCTATCTCACAATACCAATTCTTACCCTTCTTATAAATAAGACAATTCTTGTCGACTATCTTACACTTACAAAACTCTATAACATCACAATCTATATTCAGATTTTTTCTAATTCTTTCACTTCCCATAGTAGTCGTATGTATTTTTTCAATATTTAACAATAAATCATTCACTTACTTAAACACCTTTAAAATATTTTGAAAGTACACTACTCTTCTCCATATTCTCCTTACTTCCTTGATGTAAAGGTTTTATAAATTGACAATCTCCATTAAAAATACCATACATATCAACTTCATTATCATAAACATGCTCAGAAGTAAATTTTTGGAAATGACATAAATACCATATATACTTCATTCTATCAATAGTATTCATAAGTAAATATAAAGAATAAAATTCACCAGATATTTTCTTAATTTCATTATTAAAAAATTCCCTATTTCCATTAAACAAACCTAAAATATCATCAAAATTATAAGTAGAAATATCAGAATAATAATCAAAAAAATCAGAAGCAATTTCAATTCTTTTAACCTTATTATAGGAAAAAGAATCATGTATATACTTATCAACAAATTGATCTGGAACACTATTTGAACCATATTGACAATCATCATTAAGTTTAATCTCATTATTAGGATTTATTTTAACCCTACATTTATCAATTAACTCTCTCATCCTTTTCCTATCATCATCACTATATACCTTAAAAGAATCCCTAAAATCAGAAAACTTTTTAACAACTAACATATATTTTTCAAAAATTTTCTCACAATCATCATAATACTCAGTCATCTTCATATCATTTAAATACAAATCTAAAACTTGAATTTGTCTAGAAAAACTTAATCCAAAAAAATTCATTTTAATAATATTTTCACTCAACTAAATCAACTCCTATAACAATTATAAATTTTTATAAGAAAAAATGTCAATAAAAAAACAAAAAAACACTTAACGTGTTTTATTATAAAATACAATATTTAATACGCCAAATACGCAACTCATTATAAATAAAATTGAAACATCTGATATACCACACATATTAAGCACTGCGCCAATAAAATATGAAATACCTGAAAATAATAATAATTCATTTTTATTTTTACTTAATAAACTTAATATACCTCCAGCTAAAGAAAATACTCCAGGTAAAGTAAAACCTAACATTATACTATATCCATATAATTCATATATATGAGTTTGATCTTCATTCATAGAAAATATTAATAAACAAGCACCAAGAATAACCATAATAACACCAGTTACAATTCTATAAGTATTATGATTCTTTTTACTATCAATTTTCTGTTTAACATACTCATTTACTTCATTACTATAATGAGTTCCATCCTCTACCTTAGTTCCACAATTTGGACAAAAACTACTATCAACCTCGCTACCACAATTCACACAAAATCTTTTCATAACATACCTCCAAATAAATTTTATCAAACATAAACTAAACTGTCAATTTATATTTTTTCTTATCCTTCTCAATCTTATCTTGATACCTATCCTCTTCAGAAAAAACACAACCACAATACTTCTGCATATACAACCCTAACTCTCTAGCTTTAGATTGTCCTTCTCTAAAACCAACTCTAAAATCCCTATAAACAAATTCAATACCAAACTCAATAGATAACTTTTCCATATACTTCTTAATAAACTCATGTTTTTGATAAATACTATATAAAAGAGTTGAACTAACCGCATCATAACCATTATCACGAGCAAATTCAAACAAACGCCTTAATCTTACAGGATAACAATAATCAACACATCTAGAATTTAAATTACCAACTACATTCTGACAAAAATCATCCAAGCCATAATAATCATCAAATATACACTCTAAATTCATCATTTTAGAATACTCTTCCAAAGCTCCACGCCTAGCCCTATACTCCATATAAGGATGAATATTAGGATTAAACCAATACAAAGTTGGTTCAATACCCTCACTTCTTAATGTATCGACACAAAAAACGCTACAAGGAGCACAACACGCATGCAATAATAATTTCATAACTTCACCCCACTCAATTCCCTCAATCTAGAAATCTCACTAACAACAAAATCAGATGTTTTCTCAATAGAAGATTTTACAAGGTCAATATTAAAACTAAAACTTTCTCCACCAACATAATCTACACCATTTAAATAATCAATTGTGTAAATAATACCGGAAGAATCTAATTCAGAAATAGGATTATTCAAATTAACAGGTAAAAACAATTTAGGAATATCATAATATTCAATCAAACTTGAACATAATTTTTTTAAATCATCATAATCATCTTCATAAATATTAGAAGTAATAAAATTACTCCCATACCAATACTTATCAGTAATTAAATGAACTAAATATCCAAATACAAAAACATTATCCATACATCTAAAATACTTATTATAAAAAACATCATAATGATAATCAATACTATCATTACAATCTAAAAAATGAGTACCCATTTTAGTAGAACTAGAATTTCTCCATGAATCCGCACTCACAGTACCAATATAATAATTCATACTTTCATTAATATTTAATTTTTCCAAAACCCTCTTACCTACACATAAATGAATCGCACCAGTTGGCATATAACCCACTCCTTAAATAAATTATAACACAAAACTTTATTTAAAAAAAATAATATGATAAAATAAACTTAGAAGTATAGGAGTAAAATTATGAAGTATCTAAAAATAATAATAAAAATACCAGTAATAATATTATTAACAGTATTACTAATACTAATAATTGACTACATAAGACTTAATATATTCTACATAATGCATAAAAATAACTACATAGAAGTTGCGGATACACAAGGAAACAAAAATAAATACGCACCACAGGGATTAACATACTCAGAAAAATACAATGTAATACTACAAACATCATATAATAAAAATAATGTTAGTATGTTATATGTGATAGACTTTGAAACAGGAAAACTAAAAAAAGAACTAGAACTAATAGAAATAGATGATAAAGAAAACCATAATCATGTAGGAGGAATCGCAACAAACGATGAATTAGTATGGATAACAAATGATTATGAAATAAATGAATATAATCTAGAAGAAATAATGACTACAGAAAATAGATTCATAAAATCAAAAAAGAATAATAAACTTCCAAACAGAGGCGACTTCTGTGCCTACAAAAATAACACACTATGGATAGGACACTTTTATCTAAAACCATTCTATGATGCTCCAAATGATACACCACTACTATATGGATATGACATAAATAATTTAGACTACAGTAAACCAAAATATACAATAACACTTCCAAAAATGGTACAAGGAATGGCAATAACAAAAGAAAATAACTTTATATTTACAAGATCATATACAAACCTTGTAAATTCAAAACTAACAATATATAAAGACATGACAATAGAAAATCATGTATTACTAAAAGAACTAAACCTTCCACCAATGGCAGAAGGAATATTCTATAAAGATAATGAACTATATATATTATTTGAAAACAATTCAGACAAATACTTCTTCGCATATCCAAAAGTAAAAAAAATAATAAAAATATCGGTATAACCCGATATTTTTTCTATCTATACTTCATAAAATTAAACCCTATTGATTCATAAACATCATGAGCCCTAGGTAAACCAAATAATCTAGAAAAAACTAAATTATACATTTCATCAAATAAAAATATAGAAAATATAGAAATACTAATAATTAAAAACTTCTTCTTATCAATACTTTTAGATAACCATATACAAAATGGAACTATTAAGTACATAAGTAATAAAGCAGAAAGTCCAAAAAAAGAAACACTTCTTAAACAAACATATCCATTAATATTTCCAAAATTTAAAATTTCAGTATTATAATCCCAAAACCTTAATCCAAAAAACTCATAAATAACTAAACCAGAAAAATACTCTAAAATACCAGTAGAAACAAAAGCAATCAAAAATACCAAAAAAGGATTCTTTCTAAACTTATACGATAAAATACATATCATAATTGCACCAGTCGCATAAATATTTATAAAAGGTAAAAAATTACCACCCCTCCAGTAAAACTTCTCCATACCTCCATTAAAAAAATAAAATATAAACTCATAAATCCAACCAAAAACACCAGAAATAACAAACACTAAACATAAAATACCTATGATTTGCCATTTATCTAATTTAATTTTATTATTCATATAATTATCAAAAAACTTTTTCATAAAACACCTACTCTAAAAAAATTATATCATAAAAAAAGTAGATTTAAAATCTACTAATTAAACTTTCCAAAACTTTTAAAAGGAAATAATCTAAAATTAGTTATACCCTTAATATCCTCCTTCTTAAATACGCCAAAAACTCTACTATCACTAGAATTATTTCTGTTATCACCTAAAACAAAATACTCATCACTGCCTAATTTAACCTCATTAGCAGCAATACCAGCAATTTCTATAGGTTCATACCCATAACCTTCTTCCAATACCTCACCATTAATAAGAATTTTACTAACAAAATTACTACCAACATGAGTAACAGAAATTCTAATAGTTTCACCAGGTAGACCAATAACACGTTTAACTAATTTTTCCTTCTTATAATTAATAACGACAACATCAAATCTATCAATACTCTTATCAAACTTTTTCTCAATCAAAATATCACTATTATTTAAAGTTGGATACATACTAGTTCCATCAACTCTTACAGGAGTAACAATAAAAACCCTAATCATTACAACCACTAATATAATAACAACATAAGACATAATCTCTTTAAACACTTTCATAAAATCCTCCTAACAAAAAATAAGGCAAAAGCCTTATTAATTTCTTTCTTTGATTTTTGCTTGTTTCTTTAGAGTTCTTAAATAATTTAATTTAGCTCTTCTTACTTTACCTTTTCTAACAACTACTACACCAGCAACTTTTGGTGAGTTAACAGGGAAAGTTCTTTCAACTCCAACACCACTAGAAATCTTTCTAACAACGAAGTTTTTAGCAACTCCACTACCTTTAATAGCGACAACTATACCTTCGAAAGCTTGAATTCTTTCTCTCTTACCTTCAATAATCTTAACGTCAACTCTTACAGTATCTCCAACTCTAAATTCAGGAATATCTGTTCTAATTTGACTCTTAGTTATTTTTTCAACTAAATTCACAATGTCACTCTCCTTTACTAAATATATGATCATAAAAACTCTTTTCAGCGGATCACAACGAAATAAATTTTAACATAAAAATTAAAATAACGCAATAGTTTTTCTAAAAATTACCTACTTTTACCTTTTTCAACAACATCTAAGTCCATTTCCATCTGTTCAGTAAATAATTTATTTAAATCTATTTTAATCTTAGAACGTAACTCTTGATCAATCAAATCAATTTTATTCATAAGAATCTTTAAATATTTTTTATCAAGATAAATACGATAATTATTCATAATAGTACGTCTATACTTCTCCAAATCATTCAAAGCAAACATTAAATGACCAGAATCAGGATCTTCATCATCCAAAACACTAATTAAAAACTGTAAATAAGAATCTAATTTTTTCTTAATCTTCTTCTTAAGTAACTGTTCAACTAAACCATAATTTATAATAGTCATACTCTTAACAACTATACCATCATAAACCATTTTATTACGAGGTTTTATATGATAACCATCAATTGTTTTATTTAACTTAACTTTAATCTTTTTGATTTTTTTTTCACATAAAACATATTTCTTAGTCTTTCTCATTTTCCACCTCTAATAAATCAGGCCTACGCTCTTTTGTTCTTTTTAGGCTTTCTTCTTCTCTATATTTTTTTATATTTTCATGATGCCCAGATAATAAAACATCTGGAACTTTCATTCCCCTAAAATCTGCGGGTTTCGTATAAGTAGGATAATCTAACAAATATTTATTACCCATAACATCCTGCTTAAATGAATCTTCTCTATGACTCTCCTCATTTATCACACCAGGTAATAACCTTGTTATAGAATCAACTATCGCCATAGCCGGAATTTCTCCACCAGTTAATACATAGTCACCAATTGATATTTCATAATCAGCAAGCGTAGCAATCCTTTCATCAAATCCTTCATAATGACCACAAATAATTATTAAATGCTTCTCTTCTGATAATTTATATGCTAATTTTTGCCTATATGGTATTCCAGCAGGAGTTAACAATATTACCTTAGAATCATCTGTTCTAATACTCTCAACACAATCAAATATTGGTTGACACGAAAGAACCATTCCAGCACCTCCACCATAAGGCGTATCATCAACCTTATTATGAGGATCAGTAGTATAATCCCTAAAATTAATTATGTTTATTTCAACTTTTTTATCTTCTATTGCTCGTTTTATTATTGATTCAGAAAATGCTCCATCAAACATATTTGGAAACAATGTCAATATATCAATTTTCATTTATTAATCCCTCAATAACATTAATATCAATTCTCTTACTATCAACATCAATATTTAAAACAAACTCAGAAATATTAGGAACTAAACTCTTAGAATTATCATTCTCAACAACTAATATATCATATAAACCATTATTTAATATATCAGTAACATGACCTACAAAACTACCATTACCAAAAACTTCCATATCAATTAAATCTTCATTTAAAATCCCATCAATTTTAACTTCATTTTTATCAATATAAACGCCTTCACCTTTATACTTTAAAACATCATTAATATCATCAATACCTACAAAAGTAACCATATCAAACACCTTATGTTTACGATAACTATTAATCTCTAACTTAATCTTATCTTTACCTACATATAAAAATGTACCTTTAATAAAAACAGAAGATTTAAATTTAAAATGAGATAAAATTTTTACCTCACCCTTTATACCATGAGTATTTACAATATCTCCAATATAAATATAATTCATAACACACCTACTTATCTAATTCATAAAGAATAATACTAGTAGCACAACCCACATTTAAACTTTCACATGAAGGATTCATATCTATATAAATATAATTGTCAGCCAAGTCCATAAGACTATCTCTAACACCATTTCCCTCATTGCCCATTATTATAGCAAATCTAGAACTTTTTTCAATACTTTTTAAACTATTTCCACCATTTACTTTAGTAGAATAAATCCTGTAATTCTTACGCTTTAAATCAGTTACAAAATCAATAATATCAGAAACCACAATAATATTTAACTTAAATAACATTCCTTGAGTAGATCTAATAACTTTAGGATTATATAAATCAACACAACCATCAGTTAAAACCAAAGTATCAACATTAAACGCTACTGAACTTCTTATAATAGTACCTAAATTACCAGGATCTTGAATATCATCAAGAATAACAACTCTATCCCCGGATAAAACATTATCCTTCTTATGACATACTCCCATAATACCATTGGGAGTATCTAAATTACTAATATACTTCATAACATCCATAGTAACATAACTAGTTTTAACATCCAAACTAAAATCAGTTCCTTCAAGTAAAATTAATTCATCTAAATATCCACTATTATAAGCTTCCATTACCAAATGCTCACCATCAACTAAAAATAAGCCATTTAAATCTCTATACTTTTTACTATTTAACTTTTTAAAATTTTTAATTTTATCATTACTAATTGAAGAATATAACACATAAATCACCATAATAATTTTACCACAAAAAAAAGAAAGTAAAAACTACTTTCTAATCAATTTCTTAACTCTTATTCCATTCTCTTCAACTAATTTTAAATTAAATTCTTTAGCAATAACATCAGCAACTTTACCTAAATAAATATTTTCTTTTTTATCATCATATAAAGAAGTTATACAATGAACCAAATCATCAATTTGAATATCAAAATCTTTAATAAACATATTTATAACTTTTTTTTGATTCAAACCATCATACCTATCAATATAATCCATATCAATACCAAATAACATCCAAATATATAAATAAACCAAACTCTTAATATCTAATTGTTTAGTAAAATAATCTCCAGCTTTATATTTAGTACCATCATATTTTTCCATTTTACCTAAATATATAGTAAAAACAGGAGTAGTAAAATAATCAATTTGAAACCCATCAAAATCAATAAACTTAATATCATGATTATTATTAATCAATATATTACCATCAGTAAGTAAATCAGGAAAAACAATATTATCAGATTCCTTAACAATCTTCTCAACTTTTTTATAAATATCAACTATTTCATCAAGTTTTAAAAAATTACGTTTAGAATATTCACGAACACATTTACCCTCAAAATAAGGCATTAAATATCCAGCAAATTTACAATTACTATAAACAACTGCATCAGGAACAATAATAGAATCAGACTCAACCAATTCACTACCGTTTAAAACCATATCCTCTAAATCAAAATCCTCATCTAACATAGATTCTATATAATAAGGTTCAAAAACTTTACACACAGTATTTTTTTCATCATCAACAGATAAATAAGAAAACTGTCTTTCACATAAAGAATGATATCGATCCCTAATATATTTATAATCATATACCCTCATATTATCACCAATAATATAATAATAACAAAGAAAAAAAATACAGTCAAGAAAAGAAGAGTCTATAACTCTCCTTTACCAAATGTTCCAGTTCCACTATTTGTATAGAAAACGTCATATACCTCATCATATAAACCAACAGCATTATCACTATTTCTAATAGCAGGAACAAAATTTCTTATCAAATAATATCCATTATAAATCTTAAATGAATATAATTTAATTCTAGTTTCATCTACCCATTTCAAATCCGTACCATCATAATTTTCAGCCATAATATATATTGGATATGAAGATACATTCGAAATATTTCCAATTGAATATGTATTATTATTATCAATAACTAAATTCTTATTACCAACATTAAACCTTAAAGTATGTCTTGATGTATCAGCAGGAATATTAGTAGGAACCCAATCGCCATTTCCGTCTTTAAAAGTATATGCAAAATTTCCAGAACCATTTATATAAAATTCATAACTCACAAAATTTGCTTTTCCTGAATTAGTACCAACACCAAAAACTCTACTCTGAGATGTTGTGCTATTAAATTGAAAATCAGCCTCTATTCCAGTATTATTATTTGGAACATACCCTGTATCAATATATTGTGTTCCAGTACTCTCAATATACTCTAATTTAGTATATAATCTATCGTATGGATTCTCATATACTTCATATGTGAAACTACCACCAGAACCATAATTGGTATAAAAAACATCATTAACAAAATCATATAACCCTGCAACATTATCACTTTTTCTAATGTAAGGTCTCATATCTCTAATTAATTTATCTCCGTCCCATATTTTAACGCCATATATTCTTCCAGAACCACCATCCTCTAAATCAAAAGAAGAAGCAGTAGAACGTGCAAACAAAAACATCTGATTTTTTGGAATAAATGTAGGACTACCAAATGTATATTCCAAAACCCCATCAACATATAATAAATTATTTTGTTGTCTAAATACATGACGCTGTCCTGTCGCAATATTACTATTAAATCTATTGCCCATATGAATAAAAGACATTTTATCGCCTGAACCAGTACCATTCAATCCTGAAGCAGTACCATATAAAGACCTATTTGATGTCATATAACCATCAACCTCTATAGTCGTATTAGCATTTGGAACAACCAATGTTTTTGTATATTGTCCAGCAGAAGCCTCTATATATTTTAGTCTTCCATATTTATCATCAAAATTTTTACTATACTCAAAAGCGATATTATTACTATTAGCGTTAGTATAAAACTTACCTTCAACAAGGTCATATAAACCAGGAACTTTATCCCTATTACGATAACATGGGATATAATTTCTAACTATATTACTGCCATTCCATATTTTAGCGCTATAGATTCTTCCACTTCCATAATCATCTAAACTACCATCTGTTGCCTTTGTTCTACCAAAAAGATATATAGGATATGAAGCAGTAGTTGTAACTTGATTAAAAGTATTAATTAAATTATCATCAATATATAATAAATTCTTTTGTTGTTTAAATCTATGTCTCTCACTAATAACAATATTACTATCATACACTTGATTTCCCATATAACGGAACCTCATATAAATTGTATTACCAGTAAAACCTGTACCATTAATTATATCCTGAGTACCATATAAAGAAATAGGTCTACTAACATATCCATCTACATCAATAGATGTATCTTGATTAGCGATAACTCCTGTGTTAATATACTGTGTTCCAGTACTCTCAATATACTCTAACTTAGTATAACCATTCTTAATTAAAACATCATCAACAGTAATATCATTAATACCAACATTAATTAATAAACTATTATTATAATTAGTCTTACTATTAGGATCAATTACATTATCTATATAACCACCATCTATGAGTTCACCTAATGAAAGAAGATAATAATCATTATTAGGAATCAATTCAATATGATCAGTTCTCCACATTGAAGCAGCACTCTTAATATTTTCAATTTGAGCCTGAGATAAAGTTTCCTTAGACTTTTTTAATGAATCATCAACAACAATTAAAACAATTATAGACATAAGTGCAAGTAAAGTAATAACACCTAATATTTCAATAAAAGTAAAACCATTTTTTTTCATAACTCACCTATATCAATCCCATAAAGTATAATATAGCAACCAACCCTGCAAATATAGCTGTAATCACAACTATAATTAAAACAGTTTTTTTATTTCCTTTTTTACGACCAACTTTACCAGAAGTTTTTACAATTAAGTTATTACCATTCATTCCTTCCATCAAAGGAACACCCAAAGTATTCAAAACTGTAACACTTATATCACTCAAATTACCGCCAGTCAAACTATATGAACTAGGAGATAATTCATTGTCAACAACAATAAAAGGAACCTTCTTAGAAAAATTAACATTTACTAATTCATCCTTATGATTATAAAGAGCTTCATTAATACCATAACTAGAAGTAATATATAAAATACCCTTTCTATTAATAACTTGATTATAAATTTGAGATAAGCACTTATCCAAACTTGATAAAGAATTCTTAACATTATCGGTATTTCTAGGCTTATTACCATCAACTATAGAATAATCAACAATAATTAAATCATAAAAATCACTATTTATAGCCTCTATAAGCTTACTAGTAATTAATTGATGTATATTAGACATATTAGTATCATAATCACCACTATCTACTCTATCAATACCTAAAACTTGAGTAGCTTGTATATTATTGCAACCATTAAAATAATAATTTAAATAAGGAATTTTATCCTTCTCAGCAATCAATAAATGCTTAATACCACTATTATTTAAACAACCATAAAAAGAAGTCTTAACAGGATCATAATTAAAACAATGAACACTAGTTTGATTCTGTAAAGGAAATAAAGAACAAACCTTAATATTAATATTTGTATTATTAGTATACATATATTTAGCAGGTTGAATTAATAAATCAGAATAAACTGATCCCAAATCATTCTCATAATTGAACACAAATACACCATCAGTATTACCAATCAAACCATCAGTAGAAACAATAAAAGGAACAATATTTTCTTCCATATTATTACGCTTATAATTACTCTCTACTGCTTCATTATAATTAATCCAATGCTCACCTATTCCTCCAACAGTAACCTTATAAAGTTCCTTAGTAACAGTTATACCAGATGAATCCTTTAAATGATTTATACCAGCAATAATACTAATTTTAACATTTGGATATAAATTTAGAATTCTATGAACATTCGCAGTATACTTTGGAAAAGTCTTATGTAAAGAATTATTATTCGCACCTAAATATAAATGCAAAAATATATCCTTTATACCAATACTCATACAATATTCAACCATTTTACGTAAATGCGACATAGAATCCTCACCATATTTGTCACCTACTAAAGTAATCAAATGAATTCTAGACTTATTATTAATAACATGATCAGTAACAACCTTTAAAGATTCATTATTAAAAAACATATTACTTTCAATCTTTGAATTAACAATTTCAATAGACTGCTTAACAATACTTCCAGCACCAATATTCAAATAACCCAAATCACGAGTTACTGATGCATTTTCTGATAAACCTACACCTTTTCCACTTGAATAAAGTGTAGAAAATAAATATCTATTAGTTAAAGTATCCAATGTAGGCATAACATCACTATTATAAAGATTATAAGACTTCGCATCTTCAATCCCCATACCATCCATTAAACACACAACAAAAGGCTTTCTTCTCATAAATAACCTCCCTATTCTAATAAATATTATATAACTTATGGAAATAAAAGTCAAAGCATATCATAATATATATTGGTGATAATATGTTTAATATAAACGACGCAGTAGAAATTTCAAACAAACTAAACCTAAAATTTGATAAATTCTCAATAAAAGATTTATTAACAGGAATAAATATTGAATTAGAACACGGAAAAATAAACCCTGAAACAAATATAACAAACAATGATTTAGAACTAACAACAAAAATTGCTTTAGCACACCTAAATGAATATCCAAATTATTATAATAAAGAATATGGATTACCTAATTTAGAAAAAAAATTAAAAGAAAAACTGTCACATAAATGACAGTTATTTTTTTTAGAAATCTAAATCATAATCATCTAAATCATAATCATAATTGTGATCATAACTACTATCAAATGAGAAATTCTCAATTATTTTATATAAATTTGAACCTTCAATTTTAGTAAGAATATTTTCACTTAATTTATTCATATCAGTTTCAGTTAAATTTTCATAACTAACAGCGTTAGATACATCAATATTTGCTATCTCAGCACCTAATTGTTCTTTATAATTACTTGTAATACCTAATGAATTACCTTGATAATTTACACTTAATATAATAGAACCCTCATATAAATCTTTTGAAACTTCTTTACCTGTTATAGAAAGACTACCGCTAAATTCTGCTCCAGTAATATTTGAATTTAACTCAATAATACATGAATCATCACTTAAACTCTTAATAACAAGACTAATTTTCTCAGAACCCATACCAGCTTCAATAGTTACACCATCATCATTTTTTCTAATTTGAATAATTCCTTGGATATCCATTCCTACAAATTCATTATTAAATCCTTTAGTATAAATATCAAAAGTAATTGTTGAATTACTTGATGATGTATTAGATATTTTTGAAGAACTTAACTCATCCTTTAATTCGTCAACACTAGAACCTGTTGCTTTTGATAAAATATCTAATAATTTAGAATCTTTTAAAGTTCCATCAATAATATTATTAACTAATTTAATTGCTCTTTCAGAAGTCATATCATAAGTTAATTTACTAACCTTTGTATCTTTACCATTTAAAGTAATAGTAGCTGAAGATTTAACAAAATCATCCATATCTAAAGAATCAATTAAAATATCTTTATATGCTTTTACTAAATATTTAATATCAGCCTCTGTTAAATTTGAACTAGTAGTAGCACTAAATATTTCTCCTAAATCAACACCATCAATCTTAATTAATTTATCGAAATCATCCTTTAATGAAACATAAGCACTATTATCCATAAAATACATGGCAGCATCAATTATTTTCAAACCATTTTCTTCTAAAGATGCACCCATTTCCATTTTCTTATTTGGATAATCTAAACCAATAGTATAATTGAACTTTTCACCACTTAAATCAGATAATTCAGGAATATTAGTAGTAATAGATAAATCACCTGTCAATAAAATACTTTTTTCTTCTATATTGAATTCATCTTTAAGAGTTAACTTATCAAACTTTTCATAAGCATTATTAATTAAACTTTTTACAGTTCTACTCTTGTTATTAAAATAACAATAAATTCCACCAACAATAAATAATACAGCAATAATACCAATTATTGGACCAACAAAATTTTTTTAGGTTTCTCAGAAAAACTATTATCAACTTCAGTATTACTAACACCTAAACTTGAATCTTGAACAGGTTCAACATTTAAATTTTGAGCAGGCTCAACACTTGAACTTTGAGCATTATCCACTACTGAATTAATAGCTGGTTCAACATTCTCAACTGTATTTACATCTGAATTATTAGCACCAATACCTAAATCAACATTTTCAACAGATTCAGTTGTAGGTACTTCATTCAATGGTTGTATTTGTTCATTATCTTCAACCTTAGTTCCACAAATACCACAGAACTTAGATCCTTCTTCTAATTGCGATCCGCAATTCTTACAAATCATAAACTCACTCCTATTCTTCATAATAAATATGATACAACAAAAACAAAGAAAAGTCAATTGAATAAAAAAAGAACATTTAATCCAAAATATAATAAAGGTGATAATATGAATAAATCAATTTGGGGAAATATAGATGAAAATACAAATATAACTAACAAAACACTTGAAACGGATATACTTATAATTGGCGGAGGTATAACAGGAATGACATCACTCCTGTACCTAAAAGATAAAAATATTATACTAATAGAAGCAAATAAAATTGGAAGTGGTATAACAAATAAAACAACAGGAAAAATAAATATAATGCAAGAGTATAACTATCAAAATATTGAAAAAACAAATGATAATAAAGCCGCGATAAAATACCTAGAATCACAAATATATATAATAGAAGAACTAAAAGAATTAATAAAAAAATATAATATAGACTGTGACTTAGAAAAAAATGATTCATACCTATTCACAAATGACGAAAAAAACATAAATAAAATTGTAAAAGAAAAAAACATATTAGAAAAAAAAATAAAAATAGAAACAATTAAAAAACTACCAAATAACTATCCTTGTATATATGGAATAAAAACAGAATCATATGTTTTCAATCCAATTAAATATATTAGTAAAATTAAAAATATATGCAAAAATAATATATATGAGCATACAAGAGCATTATCAATAACAAAAAAACTAGACTATTATTTAATAAAAACAAATAAAAATAAAATCAAAGCAAAACAAATACTTATATGTACACACTATCCATTAATAAATAAACTTTTAATACCATTTAAAACAACAATAGAAAAAGAATATATTATTGCAGCAGAAGCAGAAAATAAAAAAATAAACATGATATCAAACGATAATGAAATAATATCAATAAGATACTATAAAAACAACATAATATATGGAACAAATAAATCACAACTTTCAGATAAACTAAATCATAAAAAAAATATAGATGAAGCAATTAAAAACTTCAAAAAACACTTCAACTATCCAATAAAATACACATGGTATAATTATGATATAACATCAAATGATTACATGCCTATAATAGGAAAAATTAAAAATGAAAACATGTTAGTCGCAACAGCATTCAATAAATGGGGAATGACAAATGGAATACTTGCAGCTAAAATAATGTCAGATATAATAAATAAAAAAGAAAATGAATATATAAATCTATTTAATCCATATAGAAAAACAAATATAAAAAAAATAACGAACAATATAAAATACAATCTAACAAACATAAAAGCATACATAAAACCTAAAAAGCAATCAAATATAAAACATATTAAAGAAAACGGAATAGAATACGCAATATACATAGACGAAAAAAATAAAGAACACAAAATAATAAATAAATGTCCACATCTAAAATGTAAATTAATATTTAATGAATTTGATAAAACATGGGATTGCCCATGCCATGGTTCAAGATATACAATAGATGGAAAAGTAATAAAAGGTCCAAGTACATATTCAATAATACCAAAAAAAAGTAAAAACTAAGTTTTTACTTTTTATCTATCATTTCATTAATTACTGTTCCAATACTTGCTACACCTTGTAAATCTGCTGGAAGAATAATTTTAGTTGCTTGACCATTAGCAACATTAGCTAAAGCTTCATAACTCTTTAAAGCTAATACAGACTTATCAGCACCTGCCTCTTTAAGCAATTTAATACCTTGAGCCTCAGCACTCTTTAATTTAAGCATAGCTTCAGCCTCACCTTCAGCAATCTTAATTTGAGCTTCTTTCTTAGCCTCAGCACGTAATATAGCACTTTCTTTCTCACCTTCAGCAATTAAAATACTAGATTTCTTTTCACCTTCAGCTTGAAGAATCTTTTCACGTCTTTCACGTTCAGCACGCATTTGTTTTTCCATAGCCTCTTGAATATCACGAGGAGGAATAATATTTTTAACCTCAACACGATTAACTTTAATTCCCCATGGATCAGTAGCTTCATCAAGAATAGCTCTCATCTTTGAATTAATAATATCACGACTTGTTAATGTTTGGTCTAACTCTAACTCACCAATAATATTACGTAATGTTGTTGCAGTTAATGTTTCAATCGCATTAATAGGATTTTCAACACCATAAGTATATAATTTAGCATCAGTTATTTGAAAATAAACAACTGTATCTATCTGCATCGTAACATTATCCTTTGTAATAACTGGTTGTGGAGCGAAATCCTTAACAACTTCCTTTAAAGTAACAACATTAGCTACTCTATCAATAAAAGGAATCTTTAATTGTAAACCATTATGCCAAGTCTTATAATAAGAACCTAATCTTTCAATAACATAAACCTTAGCTTGTGGTACAATCTTAATATTTGGTATAACAATAAATACCACTAAAATCAAAATAATAAATAATAATTCCATAATTAATCCTCAACTTTCTTAACTTTTAACTTAACACTGTTTATTTCTAATACTTTAACAATACTATCAACAGGTATATCTTCATCACTAACAGCAGTCCAAAACTTACCATCAACTTTTACAACACCTGATTTATTTTTACTAATCTCTTCAGTAACAACACCTTTCATGCCATAAATCCTATCAAGATTAGTATGTTCCCTATGAACATTAACCATCTTTTGTAAAGGCTTACGAGTAGTAATCAGCAAGAATACGCCAAGAAGTACGAAGATGCCAACCTGTATTAATAATGAGTCAATAAATATAGAAGCAATTAATGCAACAATACCACTAGCAATAAACCAAATGGTAACTAAATTAACAGTAATAACTTCTAAAAATGCACATATTAAAATTACAGCTAACCACTCTAATACCATAATAAAACCTCCTAGTAATAATATACCATAAAATGCAAAAAAATTCAATATAAAAGGAAAGCACTAGCCTTCCTCTCCATCTTCTAATTTAACTAATACTTCCCTTGGCTTAGAACCATTATTAGGTCCAATAATACCTCTTTCCTCAAGTAAATCAATACATCTAGCAGCTCTATTATATCCCAAATGAAATCTACGTTGTAAAAGTGAGGCGCTTGCTTTACCTTGAGTAACAACAAACTCAACTATTTCATTATAAAGTGGTTCTTCCATAGCGTCATGTTCTCCACCATCAAAACTTGATTTAGCATTCATCTCTTCATCATCCATAAGTAATGTATTATCATATCTAGCCTTTTGTTGAGAAATAGTATAATCAACAACTGCTTTTATCTCATCATCAGAAATAAATGTACCTTGAACACGAATTGGAACATTCTCACCTTGAGGCAAGAATAACATATCACCTTTACCAAGTAACTTCTCAGCTCCAACCATATCTAATATAGTACGAGAATCTATTTGAGAAGAAACAGCAAACGCTACACGAGTTGGAATATTAGCCTTAACAACACCAGTAATAACATCAGTAGAAGGTCTTTGAGTTGCAACAATCAAGTGAATTCCAGCAGCACGAGCCATTTGAGTAATACGCATAATAGAATCTTCAACCTCTTTAGCAGCTACCATCATCAAATCAGCTAACTCATCGATAATAACAACTATGAAAGGCAATCTTTTCATATTTAAGTTTGGGTCTTCCTCATTCTTCTTATCAACCAATTTATTATAACCTTCTATATTTTTAGTACCACTACTCTCAAATAAATCATAACGTCTTTCCATCTCAACAACAATTTTTTTAAGAGCAATATTAGCCTTACGAGCATCAGTAACAACAGGAGCAAGTAAATGAGGAACACCATTATACATAGAAAGTTCAACCTTCTTAGGGTCAACTAATACTAATTTAACTTCATCTGGACGGGTACGCATTAACATAGAAACAATTAAACTATTAATACAAACTGATTTACCTGAACCAGTAGAACCAGCAACCAACATATGAGGCGTTTTATTAATTTGCCATGTAACAGAATTACCCATAATATCTTGACCAAAAGCAACTAATAATTTTTTATCATCATCCTCAGGTTTAATAGTTTCTAAAATCTCACGAACAGATACCATTGCAGTTTGAGCATTTGGAATCTCAATACCAACAGTCTTTTTACCTGGAATTGGAGCCTGAATACGAACATCTTTAGCAGCTAAAGCAAGAGCAATTTCACGATGAATACCTAAAATCTTACTCAATTTAGTACCAGCCTTAATCTCCATTTCATATTGAGTAACAGCAGGGCCAACATGAGCAGTAACAACATGACCATCTATGCCAAAATCCTTAAATACTTCCTTCAATACATTAGCAGTTTCATTAATCTTATTCTTATTAACAGATAAATTTTTTTTCTTAGGTTTAGAAAGTAAATCTATACTAGGCAACTTATAATCCTTATTTTCCTCATAATCCTCAGGCATAATAATTTCAATATCATCACTCTTAACAACAACAGAATCATCTTGAGTACTTTCAGGTTGTTTTAACTCATCAAAAGAACTAATAACAACCTTATGTTCCTCTTTAGGAGTTTCTTCCTCTTCACCTTCATTAGGAATTTCAATCTTGAGCTGCTCTCTTTTTTCCTTGTGTTTATCCTCAGCACGCTTAAATGCACTACTTACCTTATTCTTACTAGCACTTAAAACATCATAAATAGACATACCAGTAAACATTATTAATCCAAAAATAATTAAAGCAATACAAATAACCCGAGTACCTTCAATAGTAAATAGAGAAACAAAAGACCACGAAAATGCCGCACCAATCATTCCTCCACCTTGAACTTGAGAAGTTCCTTTAGAAAACTGAAGTAAATTATTAATAGTCTCAGAAAAAATATCAGTACCTTGAACACCTAATTGTTTAATATAATCTAGATGACAAAACACTAAAAAAGCAACCGCAATACTATATAAACCTATCAACTTAGAATCAAAGAAATTAGGATAATCCCTTTTAATAATCATATATATACCAACAATAAAAACAATCGCTAGTAAAATTATATAAGCAGTACCAACAAAAAAAGCAGAAAAACTTTCAATAAAATTACCAACAATACCAAACTTACAAATACCAATTATTGATATTAAAATAAGTAACATTCCTTTTAATTCAATCAAATAACCTGTGTCCTTTTTATTTTCTTTTCTTTTCTTTCTCTTAGCCATAACATCCTCCTGCTACCATAATCTATAAAAATTATATCATTTTAATAAAATAAAGTAAATTATACCTTAAAAAAATAAAGAAAAAAATGTAAAGAAAAAAAGAAGACTAACCATGTCTTCCTCCTCCACTAGAATGTCCACCACCAGAAGAACCACCATGAGAACCTCCACCTGATGAAGATGAAACAGTATAATGTGTAGTATGTGAATGAGTAAATTGATCTAGATGTTCAGTATAATTAATAGTCCCCTTATCTAAATACTCTGAAGCAGTAGTAGCTTTTCTTACCATTTTATTTTTCTTAACTAAAATCAACATAATAATCAAAGTTATAAATAATGAACCACCTAAACATGGAATAATAGGAACATAATAATTATATTGAATAAATCCATCATCATCAATATAAGCATGACCATACTTAGAAGCATAACCTTTATCATAATAATAAGTACAATCAGAAACAAATTTACTTATACCATCCAAATACCTTTTACTAGTAAAATCAGAATAAATGCCATCAAGAATATTATCATATCTACCTTGATCGAAATATAATTGAGCATCACCAAATGTATAAATATCATAATATCTATCACTAGAATAATTATTTCTCAATAATAAAATACCATTATATTTATCAAAATTTAAACCAAAATCATTATAATCATAAAAATCAGCAGCAAAATCCTCATTCTTAGAATCATAACTATAAGGCATATCTATAGATACAAAAACCATTTCCATATTGGTATGTTCAATAAAATTTTGAATTTTATTATAAATCTGTTTTTCCTCAGTATCAGTTAATATATCCGCAAAATCATAAACCTTCAAATCAGAATCAACATATGGAACACTTTTAACATTATTTATATTTCCACTATTTATATTCCAATGCTTATTTACACCCCATTTATTAGATTCACTTCTATCGATAACCTTTACATTACTCCTACTATAATCAACATTATAAATATCTAATGCACTAACATTAAAACTAAAAAACAAAAAAAATACAATAACACTAAAAAATCTTAACTTTCTCATGCTCTACCTCCACAGTAAATTAAGTAACTAATGCCAACACATATTAAGAAAGAAATTATTAATACTACAAAAGTCATAACTAAGGCCTTTTTCTTATCTAAAGGAATATTACCAATAAACTTACCAGATTCACCATTCATCGCAAATAAATAGAATTTATCTTTATACTTAACATTAACCATCCAAACTGGAAGTAATACATACTCAGTTTCATTAGAAACACTTTCTAAATTATTAGAAGTTATAGTCTTACTAGAATAACCAATCATACTACTTAACATTTGATCCTTAGTAGAATTTAAAGTTCTTGTTTTTGCATCAGTAAAAGCATCTTCCTTAGAAACATCATACTTTTCAGCTAAAAAACCAGATAAATATGCATGATTATAATCAATCAATTTACCATAATCAAAAGGCTCGATAGAATTCATCATATCATTATTAAATCTAGTAGACCCATCAACAGGAACTCTATGATAAGCCATACTACCACTACGAACAACATTATAATAATCAGTCTTAGTATATCTAGTATCCCCTACACTCCAAGATTTAACCTTAGTAGCCTTAGCATTAACAGTACCGCTCACATTAACATCATATAACCAAAAAGGAATATAAACACCTGTAATCTTTTCAATATTTTTTTCACTAACAAAACTTTTAGGTACTAAAGGTCTACCCTTTCTTAAACTTTTAAAAGCATCAATAGCCTTCTTCTTCTCCATCTTAAAAGGGATAATATACTTAGGAGCAAACTCACCAGATAATCTATTCTTAATAATAGAAGTATTACCACAATAAACACAAAAAGTAGCAGCAGTATTCTCGTCTGCTATTATCTCAGCTCCACAATCAGGACAATTATAATTAACATAATTAGAATAATTATCAGAAGACTTATTATCTTTATTTTTTTCTGTTTCTTTTATTTCTTCCTCTTTTAACTTATCCATATCCTTCAACTCTTCAGCACTAAATTCACTATCACAATAATCACACTTAAACTTACCAAGTTCAGGCTTAAAATGAATAGCCGCACCACAACTAGGACATTTATTATCTAAAACTTTTCCCATTCTCTCACCCTAAAAATAATTATATCAAATCAAAATTTAATTGTAAATATAAGAAAAATAGATAATATTACTTATCTATTTTAAAAGACTTAACCTTACTCTTATGATTTAATTTATCTAAAGATAAATATAATAAAGGATATAAAGAACCATCATAATCAGAATTATCAAATTCTTCTCTATACTCAGTATAATTTAAATCATTAAGTTGTTTATAACAAAATAACTTATCATAAACATCCTTATCCATAATAATCTTTTTAGAAAAATCAATGATTTTATTCTCTTTTCTATCACAAATATAAGAATGAAAATAAAGTATAAAATTTGTATTAATACATACAGAAGTAACAGCAGAAATATCACAATTATGGCATTCTTCTAAAACCTTTTGTGTAACATTATGACATTCACCATTAACATCATCACAACGTAATATATCGCCGCAAAAATGATTAAAATATTCTTGAGAAAATACATAAAAACTAACAACCCCTTGATCATATTCAATAGTACATTTTTGACCATCAATATGAATATCATTTATATACTTTAAACATTTATACTGAGAAATAACTTCCTTAATAGCCCTATCATTTTGACTATAAATATATTTACATAAAGTTGAAACAACTCTCCTAATTTCATCACTTCTATCACGATAAGGAATACCCTTACCTTCATATTTATCAATAATAGAATTAAAATCCGCCATAAATATCACCTCAAATTAATAGAAATATAATACAATAAAATAAAAAAAAAATCAACCTAATCCTTAGGTTGAAATAAAAAACTAAAGAAAAAAGAAAATATAATAGCAGAAGCAATACCAGAAGCAGTTAAATCAAAAATACCCATCATTAAACCCATAATACCATAATCAGCTGCTGATGCCATTGCTCCATGAATAAGTAAATGACCAAAACTAGTAATAGGAACACAAGCTCCTCCACCTGCCCATAAAACAAACTTATCATAAATACCAAATATATCTAAAAAAGCACCCAATACAACAAACATAGCGGTAATATGACCTGGAGTAAGTTTAGTATTATCAAGTATTATCTGACCAATTAAACAAACAATACCACAAAATATAAAAGCATTAAAATAAATCATTATATTACCTCCAAACTAATCGCATGAGCAATACTAGGAATAGATAATTTTTGATTAACCATAGTAGTATTCATTAAAGCACCAGTCGCAACAAGCAAAACACGAGATAATTCACCCTTCTTCATCTTATCCATAACATAAGTGTAAGCAACAAGAGGTAAACATGCAGGACCAGACCCACCAGCATATACAGGTTGTCTATCAATATCAAAAATCATACTAGCCGCATCATCATAATTCTTTAAATCAACATTATATTCTGTCTTCATATATTCAACTAACATTTTTTTTCCATAAATACCCAAGTCTCCTGATAAAATTAAATCATAATAACCAGCTTCTCTTTTAGTATTCATCAAATGTTTATAAATAGTATCACCACAAGCACACGCCATAACACCACCCATATTATAAACATCCTTAACACCCATGTCAGTCACTGTACCTATAGTACTACTGTCAATACGTACTCCCTTCTTTTCTCGAGTTAAATAAGCTGAACAACCACCAGTAGTAGTAAAAGTTGTATATCTAGGCTTAGGGCCACCATACTCAACAGGATATCTAAATTGTTTCTCCGCAGAGGTATTATGAGAAGAAACAGTACAAATACAATTATTAACAACCTTATGTTCAATCATATTAGCACCAATAATTAATCCCTCAACACTACTAGCACACGCACTATAAATACCTAAATAAGGAATACCCAAACGACTTGCCGCATAATTAGAACTAACAAGCTGATTCATCAAATCACCTGAAATATGCAAATCTATTTGAAACCTAGTTTTACCAATCTTATTAAGTAAAATATCAACAGCATCATCAATTAATTTACTCTCAGCAGTTTCAAAACTCTTTTCACCAAAATAAAAATCATTATAGCTCCTATCATATAATTTGCTAAATGGACCATTTGCTTCATAAGGACCAGTTACAGTACTAACCATATTTAAAAATACATTATTATAATAATTAGTCATATTACGCTCCCATCAATAAAAGTCTTAATAAACCAAAAACATAAGCACTAACAACACCAAGCATAATAACACTTCCAGAAAGTTTAAATATATTAGCACCTAATCCCATTACAATGCCTTCTTTTCTATACTCCAAGGCAGCACTTTGCATTGCATGAGCAAATCCAGTAATAGGAACAATTAAACCACACTTCGCAAAATGAACAAACCTATCAAAAAAACCTAAACAAGTAAATAAACAACCTATAAAAATTAAAGTAACTATCATAAATACAGAAGCCTCTTTAGTAGGAATATTTAAAAAATAAGAATATAATTCAATCAAAATCTCACCCAATACTCCCATCAAACCACCAATAACAAAAGCAACTAAACCATTATAAATTCTATTTTCTTTAGGGGTATACTTATTAACAATACTTTGATACTTTCTTTTTTCCATATAATCACCTTTTTTATTTTGTACAAAAAAAATAAAAAAATACTAATTTTAAAAATCTGTATACAGAAATCAAAAATCTGCTTAAGCAAAAATTAAAAATCTGTTAAATAAAAATAAAAATCTGTAAAAAAAATAAACAAATTTTCAAAAACCTTCATTTGAACTATATTTTTATATATGTTAATATCTTAATGAAAGGAGAAAACGGTATGAGTATAAACCTTACACTCCTATAAAAACTCCTTTCACCCTATTATCTATTTATCGGACTATCAGTTCATTTTACCTCGTCAAAAATACTCATACCAAAAAAAACAATAGTAACCCTATTGTTTTTTTATGCAACCAAACTATCTCTTAACTTTTTCAATACCTTTTGTTCTTTACGTGAAACCTGAACTTGAGACATACCCATATTAGAAGCAACTTCAGATTGAGTTAAATCATTCATATAACGAGAATTAATAATTTGTTGCTCCTCTATATCTAACTTGGATAATTCCTCTCTCAAAGCAACCAATGTATTAATATCCATCTCATCTATAGGAATAACATCAAGTAAAGTAAGTTCCTTCCCTTCATCACTAATAACACTATCAACACTTATTGTTGGATACTTTGCCATCATTGCTTCATTAACTAAACGCTCATCAATTTCTAAAAACTCAGAAATCTCACTAATACTAGGTTCACGCATCATTTTTTGAGTGAGTAACATACTTGCCTTCTCAATTTTTGAATATAAACTAGATATTTCCCTGCTAACTTTAATACCCCTATCCTTTTTTACATAATTATTAATTTCACCAAAAATAAAAGGATACGCATAAGTAGAAAACTTAGTATTAAAATTAGAATCATACTTTTTATAAGCATTAATTAACCCTATAACACCAACTTGAAACAAATCCTCCTTATTACTATAACCCGTAAAAAAAGTAGTAATTTTATAAATTAAATTCTTATTTTCAAGAACTAAATCAGTTAAATTATCCATTATCCTCCTATTCAATAAAATTAAAAGCTGCAAGTTCATCATTAACATCAACCATGTACTTAAATAACCTAGTGCTTTTAATCTTTTCATGTATATTATAATTATTTACACAACAAAGTAAACTAACCCCTCTATTTCTCTTACATAATTCATAATTATAAAATAATCTACTTATACCCTTTAAATCAATTTTATTTAAATCAGACACATTAAAAACAACATTTCTAATGCCATTATCACGAATTAAAGTAGTAACCAAAGAATCAAAATCATTAATAGTTGCCTTAGATAAAATTCCCTTTAACCTTATAAAAAGTATTCCCCTTCTAAATTCAAAGTTGATATCAAGCATATAATCACCTCATATATACTCTAACACACTTTAAATTAGATTTCTTCGAATTCGACAAAACTAGATTTTATTTTTAAAAAAATTAAATATACTTAATTAGGAGGAAAAAAATGATAATAAAACTATTAAAATTTTTATTTAAAGACTTCTATATATTCTCTGCTGCATACTCAAATAACATATTCCCTGATCCACTAAAAAAAGAAGAAGAAGAAAAATATATAAAAGAAATGTTATTAGGTAACGAAGATGCAAGAAATAAATTAATTGAACATAACCTAAGACTAGTCGCACACATAGTAAAAAAATATGACAATAAAAATGAAACAGACGACCTTATAAGTATAGGAACAATAGGACTAATAAAAGGAATAGATAGTTTTTCAAATAAAAATGGTGCCAGACTAACAACATATTGTGCGAGATGCATAGAAAATGAAATATTAATGAACTATAGAAATAATAAAAAAAGAAACAAAAACGTAAGTATAAATGAACCAATTGGATATGACAAAGACGGAAATGAAATAACTCTATTAGACATATTAAAAACACCTGATCCAGACTTTGCAATGAATATACATAAAAACAATAATATAAAACTTTTAAAAGACTACTTTAATATATTAAATGACAGAGAAAAAGAAATAATAATAAAAAGATATGGATTAAATAACACAGATGAATTAACACAAAAAGAAATCGCAAAAGAATTAAATATATCAAGAAGTTATGTATCAAGAATAGAAAAACGAGCACTAACAAAACTATTAAGAGAATTTATAAAAAACAAAAACAACAATTAATGTTGTTTTATTTATGATATCCAGAAAGTATATACCTACAATCAGCACTTTTATTTATTTTTTTTAAAATTCTATTATCAATTTGTTGAACCCTTTGATAAGTAACTCCAACAATACTACTTATTTTTTTTAAAGTCAGCTCAGGATATCCTTTCATACCATATTTATAGTAAATAATCTCTCTATCCCTATCACTTAACCCAATTTCATCAAAAACTTTCTCAAAAAGAACAGATAACTCATTATCTTCTAATTTCTCATAAAAAGATTCACTATCATCAGGAATAATATTCTCTAAACAATAATCTTCTTTTGAACTAATAGGCATTGACAAACTATATACATCTTTAGAATAATTTTCTATTAAACCTATTAGATCATCTAATATTGCATCAGAAAGTTCATACCTCCAACTTAAACGAAATTTTTCTTTCATATATTCATAACTAGGTTTTTGACCATATAATCTAATATAATCATTCTTAATTTTCTGATATATCATCTTTTTCTCACTAAAATCATGAGAGAACTTTATAGGACTTGCACCATGATTACAATAAGTAATAATTCTTTGATTAATCGCGTCATGAGCATAAGTAGAAAACTTATTACACCTTGAAAATCAAAATTATCAATTGCCTTAATTAAACCAAAAATTCCTTCCTCCATTAATTCTTCAAAAGGAAATTTAGTATTCTTAAGTGAATACGAATAAGCAAGACTACGAACAAATCTTAAATTACAAATAATAATTATCTTTCTAACTCGACTTTTAATTTCATTATCGCTACTATCCAATAATTCAAACAATAATTTTTCATCTTCAGCAGATAAAACCGCAACATTATCAATAAATCTATAATAATCATTATATGATTTTACTTCAAAAAAACTATTATTAATTATACAATAAGCATTAATTAAGTCACAAAAAACTTTATCTTTAGATAATACCAAAGAACCTTTTTTCTTAATAATTTCTAAATTTTTAGAAACAATACTCCCTACAAGATTATTAATATTACTATAACATAACAGAATTCTATATATACTATCAGAAATATTTAATTCACTCAATCTAAAAGAAACAGTACATAAAGTATTAAAATTAATACTATAATCATCTGAAACAAGAACACTCTTTAAATAATTTTGAGCTTCAACACTTAACATACTCTTCACCTCTAAACCCATGATATCTTATCAAATCTAAATAAAAAAAGCAAGGAAAAAACCTCAAATTGAACTAGTCAAGTAAAAATAGACATTTTAAAAAAAACTCTAAATCCCTGATTCGATTTTAAATTGAATTGGGGTTTTATATTTTAATGCATATGATGGACGTTCATTATTATAATAATAAATAT